>Ga0209445_1001675_pt1 | contig 11686 bp, 10 predicted proteins | sample MarorgKNORR_S2LV_4_FD_188223 | JGI IMG/M metagenome (GOLD analysis project Ga0209445, IMG submission 188223) | Marine microbial communities from the Southern Atlantic Ocean, analyzing organic carbon cycling - NADW_A/KNORR_S2/LV (SPAdes) (version 2) | ecosystem: Environmental > Aquatic > Marine >...
TGTAAACGCGGAGTAATATCCATTCCTCTAGCACTTCTTCCAACTGCTCACGGCATTCCTCAAGCGTAGAGGCAATGGCGAAAACTCCGTTGCACATGGAAATCTCACCATAGAATGAACCGTCATCGTCCAATATTTCATATTTCGCGTGGCGCATAGCGGCCTGCGTATACTTGGTCAACATCTCTAATGTTCCTCAGATGGCCTGGGACACCGTCAGGCTTTTGGCCGCATGATCGAGAACCGCGCGCACCTGCTCAACAGTAACGCCGGGGAACAATTCCACGAACCGAGCTAGCTGGATTCCATCTTCCAGGTTTTCGAAGAGAGCCGTAACTTGGACGCGAGTACCGCGGAACACCCAGCTGCCGCCTAGGCGGTGAGGGTCGCGCTCGACCGCTGGACACGACGACCAATCCAACATGACATCATCCTAACCTTCGGTGAGCATCTATTCAAGGCGGACAACAGCGGAGTGCAATAGGGGTGCCGTCTAAAGTTGATGCCGCCAAACCGTCCCCTTGGGTGGCTCGTCGATCAGCCGGAACTGGGGGAGGGTAAAGCCGTCTTCGCCGTCCAGAAAAGCCACTTCTACCCGCTTGCCGATGGCCACGTTCTCTTCTTTTTCCGGCTCCATGCTTTCGTCAACCAGGTTGGCGGTGATGCGGAGACCGTCATATTGATCAGGCTGTCCGCTTTGCTCGTCCAACTCCACCAATACAATGGCGAAAGGCGCCCAATCCCTGAAGCTGGGAACGACGGTGTGAGCTACGATCTGGTAGCTGTATATCGTACCTTTGCCACTGACCTGATTCCATTCCCAATGCAACGACGTGCACCACGGACAGCCGGGACCAGGCTCCCCCCGCAGCAGACCGCAGTCCAGACATTTCTTCACCACCAATCGATGCTCGGCGGCTGCCTCGAAATACCCTTTGTATTCGGTGTCAGCGTCCGAGATGTTGATCTGCTGTCCCCGGTATACATAGGAGGGCATATTTTCATCTCCTCATGATCAGGGAGCTACCCACCGCCGGCGTGCCCCAACCCATGTTCATGCTTACTTCGGCATCCCTAACTTGGCGGCAATGGCCCTCCGAGTAGTCGTACGTGTGTACGCCTTCCAGGGCCTGGGGGCAATAGTCATCCACCGTGCCCCGCAACTGACGGACGTTTTCGATGACCATGTTCATGCCGTGGGTATATGCCTCGCACAGGTGGCCGCCGCTGGTGTTGTTAGGCCGCCGGCCGCCCAGATTGATTATTCCGCTCGTTACGTAGTCCTTGCCTTCCCCCTTCTCGCACCACCCGTAGTCCTCGAATTGGAGCAGGGCGGTGTAAGTGAAAGCGTCGTAACAACCGGTGACGTCCACATCGTCGTGGGTGACTCCCGCCAGTTCGAAAACCCTGGGACCGACGTAGTAGCCGGCCACCCGGCTAATGGGCCCGTGCTGGTAGTGGAAATCCCCGCCGGGCTTGGTCCCACGTCCTTGAACTCCCAAGATGTACACCGGTTTCTGCTTCAGGTCCCTCGCGCGCTCCGCTGAGGTGACTATCACGCAGGTGGCGTTGTCCGTTTCCAGGCAGCAGTCCAGCAGATGAGCCACCGGACGGATGATCCAACGGGAGTTCATTACATCTTCGACGGTCACTCGCTGCTTCATCAAGGCCTTGGGGTTGTTGCTGGCATGATTGCTGTGGGCCACTTTGATGTGGGCCAGGTCTTCGTTCTTGACGCCATATTCCATCATGTGGCGGGTGAAGGTGAAAGAGAACTGCTGAACGGCGCTGATCATGCCGTAAGGCCGCTTCAACAAGTCGATACCGGTAATGGGAGACGCGGCCCGAACCCCGGTGCCCCCGATGCGCATCTGGGAGTAGCCGTTCATCGACCGGAAGATGGCGACGGTATCGGCCATACCTGCTTCTATGGCTCCCATGGCCAGGCCGACCAGGGCCTCGGTGCTGGAGCCGCCCCCGGAGCAGTCCATGTAGAAGTTGGGCCTTAAGCCCAGGTCGTACATTATGGACGTAGACGGCGTCGAGTCACCGCCATGGTAGCTCAACATACCGTCCACGTCTTCCGGCTTGAGCCCCGCGTCGTTCATGGCGTTGCGGATGGCCTCGGCGCCCATGGCCCGGGTGGTGCGGTTGGAGCCCCGGCTAAACTCGGTTTCGCCGACCCCGGCGATGCAGTACTTACCTCTCAAGCTAGTGTTCACGTGGCCTCCCTTCCGTGGGCCCCTGTGTGGCCTACGTTCGGCCTGACAGAGGACAACGGGCCGTTTCCTTCCCAAGCAAGTCTCAGAGTAACTGACGAAATCGCCTGGCAAAATCCCGGACGAACATTGAAGATAATTTTCAAACGTCGTTGAACTCTGGCTGATACCTCACGATGCCGCTTCTTCCGTTCAATGCTCCTTCTCGTAGCTCCATCACCATGAATGCCTCGTCCGGGACGTCAAATTCGCATCGGATCCCCACGCTCTTCGCCGTCTTGAAGCCGAACCCGGGGTAGTAGTTGGGGTGACCCAGGACAACTGCGATTTCATACCCGGCATCGGTGCATTTACGGAGCCCGGTCTTGACTAATTCAGACCCGATTCCACTGTTTTGAAGGACTGGTGCTACCGCCATTGGCCCAAGACCTAAGGCATTGAAGCTGCTTCCTTCTGAATTGACGGTAACGGGAGAAAACAGTATGTGTCCCACCACTTGATCACTTCGGACTGCAACCAGAGATAACGTTATCGCTCCTCGCCGCCGAAGGACATCAACCAGTCGAGCTTCATCTTCTTTCCCAAAGGCCTCCGCCAAAAGCCGGCGTATGGCTGGAGAGTCCTCCGGTCTTTCCCTACGAATAGTTACCACTATAGTCCGTCTTCTTTTGAGCGGAATTTAACCCTACAGCAAGTTCCAACGCGGGTTCTTGGCGGCTTCTTCTTTCATATAGTCGACAATCCAGTCCCGCACATTTTCCTCTACGTAGATTGTGGGACGGATCAACTCGGATTCGTCGGAGATCAGTCCTTCCTTGATCGCGGTAGCTACCAAAGGCGAGCCGGGCAGGACCGGGCTTCCGATGCGGAGGTTGGCCATGGCCGGCTTGATGGAATGCAAAAACGCCAGCTTATCGGCCACCGTTTGCTCGGTTTCCCCCACCTCGCCGAAGCTCTGGGCGATGGTGTAATGGAGGTCTCCCTCTTCGCACATGGCGCAAACCTGGCGTAGAGGCTCCAGACGTTCGCCTAGGGTCTCACCGTCGTGCAGGTCTCCCCTGATGCCTCCCATGATTACCAGGGCGCACCCGGACTGCTTCATCAGCCCGACAATCTCGGCGTCGCAGCTAAAGGGGGCCAGACAAGTATTCCAGTTCAGTTTAAGGTCTGCCTCCAGAAAAGCGTGGCAGAGTGCCTTGGCGTGGTCCAAAGGAATGTTGAAGCCGTTGTCTATGAAGAACACTTTCCGCAGACCGAACTTCTCTTCCATCTCCTTAACTTCGCTGACTACTTCATCAATGGGCCGGATGACCCGCCAATCGGGCTCTTTTACTTGACCGTTGGAATCAGGCGTTGGGTAGGCGAAGTCGCCCAGCTTGGTCAAGACGCCGATGCCGAAACCCGCCTTGGTGTACTTTTCCATGTCCAGGTCTTCCAACCTCGGCGGCTTGTTGAAACCTGATTTGGCGCGGACCCCGTTGAATACCACCTCTCCGTTTTCCCGGTACACCAACCCGGACAGATGCCCGTAAGAGCTGTTGGAATCCAGCAGATCGGCCAGCTCGGCAAAAGTTTCGCCTCCATCCCCGGCGATCCCCAGATCCGGACCCATGTAGGCGAAACACTCTTTAGGCAGGAAGTTGAACGCCGGCCCGCCGACGACGATCTTGGCCGGGGAAAGGCTGCGAACCTTGTCGATGACCTCTTTAGAGGTAGGCAGGGCCCATTGGGGGTCGATATAGCTGTGATTGCCCAGATTGCGGATGGATATGCCCACCATCTCCGGCTGAAACTCCTTGACCGTGTTCTCCACATCGGCCAAATAGTCTTCGGAGAACATCAAGTCTAAAACCTTAAGGCTGTGCCGGTCCTGGTCTAAATGGCCGGCCACGTAGGCCAAACCGATGGGCAAGGGCCGGGCGTCCATGCGGCTCATCAGCCGGTGGTGGCGATTGGTGGCAATCAATAAGACTCTCATTCATCTCTCCAACTGGGGGGATGGGGTTGGACGAATTGATAATATCGCCCCTGGATTATCGTCCGTATTATCTTCTAATGAGGTTTGTTTGACAATCGGGGAGTGATTGAGATCGAAACTCGAAATCTCAAGCTTTTAATATCTCTTGCCGTGACACAACCCGCCGCATCAAGGGCTTCATACCCAGTTCGCTAAAGATCAAAAGAGACTCTTCCAATAAAGCGATGGCCTTGGCTCGGTCGCCCTCACCGTTACGCTGAAGAATGGTGTCGGCATAGTCGCAGCAGGTCCACGCCAACTCGGGCCGGTACCCCGCTTTGCGGCAGAAAGCCAGTGCGTCCTCGAAGTGGCCGGTCGCCTGGTTCCAGTCGCCTGTAGTTTTGCTCAGAAGACCGAGGACGCGGTCTACCGAGACGACGGAGTCAGCAAGAATTGTGCCTGAATGCGGCTGCAATACATCGCGATAATCAACCGTCTTGCTCCCGTCGTCCTTGAAAACTGCTGCCATCGCCCGCGCGCATGTGGCCGCGATCGTGACAGAGTTAGTGGCATACGGTGACGCTAGAACAGCTTCGGAGGCCAGATCGGCCAAACCCAATCGCTCCCCGGTACCTGAAAGACGCGCGGCTAGCGCTATTGCCACGGCTAAGTACGCAGTGTCTAGTGTCGGACCAGGCGAGGTGATGTACATCACCTCCTCCAACCGGCCCAAGTAACTCCCCGCTTGAGCGAAATCGCCTTCTTCGTATTCCAGCATTATTCCGTGAAGCAGCAGGCGTGCATCCGAAGAGGAAACCGCAAACGCCCGGTCACTAAGTTCACGAGCAACCGTCCAGTCTCCCATCAGGAACGCCATTCTCATCTTTATAAGAATCCCGTTTAGAATAAAAAATGTGCCTCCGAGTTTTTGTGCTGGTGCCGCAATCCTTGACCCCTGATAATCAGCCGCTTCAGGGTCGCCAAAATCTAGGAGCTGGCTTCCCGCTTGTTGATGAGCATCGGCTTCTGCGGCGATATTATCAGCACGAGAGGCTAGCTCAAGAGCTAACAGACTCTTGTCTAGGGCGGCCTGAGGCCGCCCTTGGTGCCTGTCGACACGAGCGAAGTTGCATAACGTATGCATCTCCAGTACCGTATCCCCTCGCTGCCTGGCTAAGGCCAATGCCCGATTTAAGGCGATCTGCGCGCCGTTGTCGTCACCCTCTTGGATGCCCAGTGCCAGGCCATAGTCGGACAGGAGGCGGCCCTCCTCTTGGAAATCTGGTGGCATCAGCTCAATCGCACGCTCAAGCATCTGGGCTCTACCTGAACGGCGACCGATCCCTATACCCATGATTGGATAGCTCACTATCGCCAAAGCGCGGTCCACGTCCATAGCGTCGGCGTAATAGTCAAAGGCACGGGCTATCGTATCGATCGCTTCCCGAATACGGTATAAAGGGAGCACACCTCCAAGAGCCCGGCCCAAACCGAATAGAAGCTCTGCGGACTCGGCATCCGTGGCAGGTTCGGGAGCGGTCAAGGACACTCGTTCCGATTCCAAGGCCCGTTGAAAGTGAAATCTGGCCTCCTCCCAAGCGTAAACCGACAGTTCTCGTTCACCAGCCAACTGGGAGTACTTTACTAGCTTTCCGATAACCAGCGACGGATCGGCCTGGGCGAAGTGATGGGCCAGCAATTCTGGCTCTGTCTCAGCAACATCTTGGAATTGCTCTTCCAACACCAACCCTACCTTCTGGTGATATTCCTGCCTGTTGCTTCTTAACAGTGATTCATAGGCTGCGTCCCGAATCAAAGAATGTTTGAACGTGTAATTTGCATCCGGCGGCAAGCCCCTCTGATATAGGAACTCCGCGTCGACCAACTGTTGAAGGTGGCTGCCCAATAATTTCTCTCCTAGAGGCGAAACAGCTTTGATCAACTCGTAAGTAAACTCCCGGCCGAGAACAGCTCCAAGTTGCGCTATCTCGCGGGCCGAAGACAACCGGTCCAGCCGGGCAGTCAGAGAGTCCTGTAGTGTGGAAGGTATCGCCAGCGGCGCCAGCGGGCCCGCTAGTTCGTAATGGTCGCCGACCTCTGTAAGAAGATCTGACTCCAACAACATGCGGGTCAGCTCCTCGACGAAGATGGGTACTCCGTCGCTCTTAGCAGCCACTTGGCTCAGAATCTCCTGCGGCAGTGTCCTACCACCGGTTAGACGGCCAATCATCTCGCTCGTCAGCCTTCGGGTCAGCCTGCTTAGCATAATCGGAGTCACGTAGGCGCGGGTTGGCCAAGGTGGGGTGAAATCGGGGCGGGAGATAAGCAATGCCAAGACATTGGTGGTTGGGACCTGGTCTAGCAGAAGCCCAAGTATGGCGAGAGTAGATGGGTCGGCCCAGTGCAGGTCCTCCACAATGAGAAATACGGGCCAATTCTCGGAAGTGTCCAGCAGGAGCGCAACTAACAACCCACGTGTTCGCTCTCTTTCCACTTCAGGGCTCATCGCAAGGGGAGGGAACCGTTCGGCCAGGGGGACCGATAGCAATCCAGCAAGTAGGGACACTCTTTCCGATAGAGGGAAATCGACTTTGGCCAAGGCACTTTCCAGCTTGCTCAATCTTTCATCAGCAGAATCATCCCGTTCGAATCCCAGCCAACGTTCCACGTGTTCTAAAACAGGATGCAACGCACTATTTTGATGGTACGCAGAGCAACGGAGCTGCCGGTGGGTATATGGTTCTTTGGCCAGCCGCTCAGTTACTCCCTCTACCAAGCGCGATTTACCGATCCCCGCTTCCCCGCTGAGCAGCACAACCTGTCCCAAGCCTTCTTGGGCCTGCTCCGACCGGTCCAGAAGCAGTCCCACTTCCTGCTCACGGCCTACCAGCGGGGTGAGTTAAGCAGCGGTGGCTACATCGAAGCGAGTCTGAGCGCCACTCTCCGAGAGAACGGCGAACAGCTCCATGGCGTCGGAGATTCCTTTGAGGTAGTGGAACCCTAGAGAATCGCAGACAAAGAACCCTTGAACGAGGTTGGCGGTGATGTCGCTGATCACTATAGAGTTGGGTTCCGCGGCCTCTTGCAGCCTGGCGGCGATGTTGGGTGTCTCGCCCACAATAGCTAGTGATTCGACGGAATCGCCACTTCCCATCTCTCCGGCAACCACCAAGCCGGTGTGGACGCCTATCCGTACGCCCAGTTCCAGGTCTTTGTCCACTTTGAGCTTAATATTAAGGTGGCCGATGTCCTCAAGAATTGCCAGACCGGCCCGGACCGCCCGCTGGGGGTCGTCCTCGTGGGCTTGAGGGTAGCCGAAGTAGATTAGGAGTCCATCGCCCAGGTATTTGGCTACGTAGCCGTCGAATCGAGCCACAGCGGCCCCACAAACCTCCTGGTAACCCGGATGACGTCCCTAAGTTCTTCGGGGTCAAGTTTCTGGGACAGGGCCGTGGAGCCTTGCAGGTCGCAGAACATGACGGTGAGTTGGCGGCGCTCGGCTTGCGGTACGCCTAAAGAAGTGGGTGTCACCGTAGGGTCATCTAAAGACCCTACGGCACGTTCCGCGGCCTCAATGAGCACAGTACCATCGAGATTGCCTGGGTCCAGGGCTAACACCGATTGGGCGTGATCCCGGACCACATCCCAATCGTGGTGGGAGATCGCATCCTCGGCCTCATCCAATAGATGTTCAATTCGTTTGCGGAGGCGTTCTGTTGCCATGATGGAGATATTACGTCGGAGACAGGGGCTTTGTCCACGAACAAGACCACGGCCCGCCGGGACGATTTGCCATGGATCGGCACGGCTCGACTCCAGATACCGATGGCGCTCCGACATCGCCGCTAGATATGTGCAGCTACTGATAGCCACTTGTTGACAGTGGGAAGAGGCGGGGCTACACTCCCAACGATCGCCTTGGTCACCCGGTTTTTAGACTTGCTTCTGCAAAAAAATCCGCGCTACCCTTATTCATTCACATCTGCAAGGAGGCCTCCAACATGAGCTTGCCCCGTCCGTTAGAGGGAATCCGGGTGGTGGACTTCACCTGGGTTAGGGCCGGACCTTGGGCCGCCCGTTGGCTCGGCACATTTGGGGCCGAAGTTATCAAAGTAGAGTGGCCGGAAAATCTGGACATCCTGCGCATGAACCGGTTCACCGTCCCCACCGGGGTGGAACCCGGACCCAACTCCACGGGCCAGTTCGCCGACACCAACGCCAACAAACGGGGCATCACCCTCAACGTTCGAACTCCCAAGGGGCTTGAGGTCATAAAGAAGCTCATCGCGGTTTCCGACGTCGTCATCGAAAACTTCAGCTCCCGAATCATGCAGCGGTTTGGCCTAGGCTACGACGTATTGAAACAGATCAAGCCCGACATCGTTTACATCTCCATGGCCGGCTTCGGCCAGACCGGACGGCATCACAATTACGGCACCATGGGTCCGGCGGCCCAGGCTTTATCCGGACTGACCTTTCTGTCCGGCCTGCCCGGCGTGCCCCCGGCCGGTTGGGGATGGTCTTACTTGGACGATACCGGCGGAATGTATGGGGCAATGTGCGCCTTGACCGCCCTGCGTCACCGTAACGCCACCGGCAAGGGACAGCACGTAGACCTGTCCCAGATGATTACCGGCATAACTTTGACCGGTTCCGCTTTCTTGGACAAAACCGTCAACGGCCGCCAGGCCCGCCGCGAAGGGTATCCCCCCGGCAACCGAACCACCTGGCCCGGCGCGCCCGTCACCAACAACTACCGGGGACCCACGGTGGCCCCCCATAACGGATACCGCACCAAGGGCGGCGGCTACAACGACTGGTGCGTCATCGCCTGCTTCTCCAACCAGGAGTGGAAGAATCTGGTCAAATTGATGGGGTCGCCCTCGTGGGCGGACGACTCCAGGTTCGACACGTTGAACGGACGCCTCGAACACCAAGAGGAAATAGACCGGGGCATCGAATCCTGGACTAAGACCTTGGAGAAGTACGAGTTGGCGGACAAATGCCAGGCAGACGGCGTGCGGGCTATGCCGGTGCAGAGCTCCGAAGACCGTGTGGAGCACGATCCACAACTAAGAGACCGGGGCATGTACACTGAGATGGACCACCCCATGTTAGGACGATGGAAATTCCAGAACGCCCCGTTCAAGTTATCCGGTTCGCCGCCGGAGATGCACCGGCCTCCTCCCATGATCGGTCAGCACAATCGTGAAGTCATGGAGGAGCTACTGGGCCTCAGCCATCACGAACTTGAAGATGGTTATAAGGACGGCACTTTTTGGCCTGAAGAGATGCCCATGTACCCCTACGTTGAGGAGGCCTTGAAGTGACCAACAATGTCTCACCCAACCCGGCCGCACTAGCCGGACCATTGTCGGGGCTTAGAGTCCTAGAACTGGCCGACGAAAAAGGCCAATTCTGCGGCAAGTTGATGGGAGACTTGGGCGCCGACGTAATCAAGATCGAGCCCCGAGGTGGGCAGAACACCCGCTCCGTAGGCCCTTTTTACAAAGACATCCCCCACCCGGACCGTAGCCTTTCTTTCTGGCATTACAACACTTCCAAACGGGGCATCACCCTGAATTTGGAATCAACGGAAGGGCGGGAGTTGTTCCGCCGCCTAACGGCCACCGCGGACATAGTTCTAGAAACCTTCCCTCCCGGCTACCTTCCCGCGCTGGGTTTGGGATACAAAGACCTGGCCTCTGGGAACCCCGGTTTAATCGTGTGCTCATTGACGCCATTCGGGCAGACGGGACCGTGGCGCGACTATCTCACCTGCGATCTGGCCCACCTGGCGGCCGGCGGTCAAATGGCATCTTCGGGATACGACGCCGACGATGTCGCCGACGCGCCGCCCATCGCCCCCGGCGGCGGCAACGCCTGGCACATCGGCAGCCACTACGCCTACATGGGTATCATGGCCGCTCTTTTTTACCGGGATGCCAGCGGCGAAGGCCAGTACATCGACGCTTCGGTCCACGAAGCCTGCGCCCTGACCACCGAGGGGGCCATCGCCATATATCTCTCAACCGGTGAGGTGGTGCAACGCCATACCGGCCGCCACGCCTCTCCCGATAACTCAGTCAAGATTCAACTGCCCACCCAGGACGGCGGCTGGGTCAACGTCACCCGGTCCGGTTCGGCTCTCAATCCGGCCCGTTTGCGCCGGTTGGCCGAATGGATGGACGAGCACGGCCTGGCGCAGGACCTGCTGGACGAAAAATACCAAGACCTGGCGACGGTCCAGGCGGACGCCCGGCACACCACCGATGTGCTCGCCAACTTTTTCGCCAACATGCCCCAAGAGGATCTATGGACCGGCGGTCAGGAGAGGGACTTCCCTTGGGGAGCGATCCGGACGATGGACGAGATCATGGGAGACCCGCATTTGGAAGACCGGGGTTTCTTCGTGGAAGTGGAACACCCGGAACTGGGCCAAAGCTTTACCTATCCTGGCGCGGCGGCGATCTACAACGGGTCACCCTGGGCCATCTCCCGCCGCGCCCCGTTGATCGGCGAGCACAACGAGGAGATCTTTTGCGGGGAACTGGCGCTCAGTAAGGGAGAACTTACCCTGTTGGCGGAATCCGGAGTGATTTAAAGGAGTAGCAAGATGAGTCAGGACAAGATATCCGCGAATCTAGCCGCCGTCGAGGCCCACTTTGCCAGCGAATCCACGGGAAGGATAGAAGACGCGATCGACCTGTACACCGACGACGTGGTCTGGGAAGCCCCCGCCCGGAATCTGGTAATTTCTGGGAAAGAGGCGGTGGCCGCCAACTACCGGGATATTTTTTCCGTGTTGAAAAACGTGGAATTCCATACCAAAGACCGCTTCGCCACCGAGGACCGGGTCGTCGATGACAGCGTGGTTACATTTGAGGTGGCTAAGGAAGGGTTCGTCCCCTTCCCGGTGGGCACAAAGTGTGAGATGCGGCTGACCCATATCTTCGAGATGCGCGACGGCAAGATAAGCAAAGAGATCGGGATAGAAGGCCCTCCCAAAGAGAGATAGCAAGTGGTGCACACGGCGATTCTTCAACTAACCTTCCAGTAGGGTGAAGATTATGTCAATCACCATCGATGAAATGCTGGACCTGCTCAGTTTCGCCGGGACCGAGCGGGCCAACGGTAACGCCAACCACGGACCCATGGCCGCAGAGGCTCTGTTCACATTGGACCGGGGCGAGTCGGTCCTCCCTTGGGTCGAGAAGTACAAGACGGGTTTGATAGAGGGGCCCGAGGCCGCTAACCCAATCCCACATTCCGAATGGCGGGAGTTTCTTGGGGACCGGAGCCGGTTGGGCGATTGGATAGCCTTCTTCGACCAAGAACTGGCCGAAAAGTCGTGGCAAGAAACCCTGCGGGAATGGGTCCCTCCGTTGGCGCCGGCTGTCATGGCGGCGGCAACCCATGGTCTCCTCCGCACCAGCCACGCCATACGAAACTTGTCGGCCTTGGAAACGCCCCAGCGGTTACATGAGTTGGCTCAAGGACTGGGTTATTG
>Ga0209445_1001680_pt1 | contig 11677 bp, 18 predicted proteins | sample MarorgKNORR_S2LV_4_FD_188223 | JGI IMG/M metagenome (GOLD analysis project Ga0209445, IMG submission 188223) | Marine microbial communities from the Southern Atlantic Ocean, analyzing organic carbon cycling - NADW_A/KNORR_S2/LV (SPAdes) (version 2) | ecosystem: Environmental > Aquatic > Marine >...
GGGTTTAACAAAGAGGGGTATGACCTAAAGGGATACAACAAAAATGGGTTTAACAAAGAGGGGTATGACCTAAAGGGATACAACAAAAATGGGTTTAACAAAGAGGGGTATGATAAAGACGGGTATGATGAAAATGGATATGATAGTAATGGGTATGATGAAAATGGATATGATAGTAATGGCCATAACAAAGAGGGATATGATAGACTTGGATACGATCATCTAGGTTACAACAAAGATGGATACAACGAAGATGGATACAACAAATTTGGTAAAAATAAAATCGAAGTAAAAAATGATTAATGAAAAAATATTGAAGTGAATTGTTGATGAAATAACAAAATAAATCGAGCTCAAAAAATACTTATCTCAATAACCAATGATAGTATCCTCCAAGTGTTGGTTTATCTCTATCAAACTTTATCCTAGCTTTACTCTTTTGCATTTTTAGATAGTTTTGAACAATCTTTAGAATTGCTTTTTCATCTTTAACTTTAGGATCACGGGTATGATTATACTCTACGAGTTTTTTGATAAAACCAATCTTGACGTAAATTGTGTAAAAACACCATCCCATTGCAAATTCAGCTTCTGGACTGAATCTATAACCATCTTTCTGATGAATCTGCTTTTCAAATTGGGAAAAAACTGTTTTGAGTGATTTTATATCCCCATCAAAGTCTTGTGAGGATACATAAAAAAGTGAAACCCAAGTCATAATTTTATTTCTAAAATATAGAATTTAAGGAAATTGTAAAAAAATACTCTACGTCGTAATTAGCCTAAACATGATATCTCCACATTTCGCCAATAAAATCACATTCTCGACATACATAGATTAGATTCATTGAAGGTTGTCCAACATGTTGTCTTTCCCATTGCATTAGTCCTGAACATTTTGTACAAGGTTTAGTTGCTGGGTGTATTCTTTTCATATGTTCCCTACATTCATCAAGATCCTCAAAGGGTTTGTGACAAGCGTCACATCTTTCTTTCTTCTTTCCCAATAATCCCATGATAATCTACTAGATAACCCACTAAAAAAGACACTACATCCTGAATTCACGTATCATAGAACAAAAGGGTTTTCTCAAAATCAGACATGAAAATGTTTATCTAAATTAGATTCATGAGTTTCTGTTATGGGTTTGTTTGGAAGGAAGAAGAAAGTACAAGAGAATTCTAGCAACGAATGGACATCTTTTGAATTCGTTCAATTTCTCATAAAATATCCTGATACTTCTGATGATAACTTTGTCAAGATGTATTCCAAGTTACTTGGCGAGGATACTTTAGAAAAAGACTTGGAAGATTATTGGAAAAATCGACTAGAAGAATCCTTCATCAGTCAGGAGGAATTTAAAAACATCAAAAAAGAATTTAATCAGAGATTTAAAAAAATAAGAACGTTAGCACAAGCAAAGAAAGATAGAGATGATATTGCAAAATGGGCTGTAACAAACACTGAGGATGATAGAATTACCGATGAAGATGATTTCAACAAAGATACAGATAAAAATTCTAAAGATTCAGATTGATCAAATCCTAAATACACCTAGGTCGTTACAAAATTTATGGAAAAACACGATAACATATCGTGGAGAAAAATCCTTATCACCATAAGAGACCATAATGATTAGACATGGTTGAGGCATCACTTTCAAAATTAGATGACAAAGGAATTTTCACAATTATAAAAGTTGAAAATGTTGAAAGAAAAGTAGGAAAAGAAACTATTACAGAAGTAAATATTCAAACTGAAGAAGAGTTTGATGGAGTAAAAAACTTCTATACATCAAGAAAAATGATTGTAGCAAAATTTTACGATAATGGTAAACCAACCACATTATCTCAAGATATTCAAAAAGGGAAGAAATACAGAGTAAAAATCATCACACAAAAATTTGGTAATGGGAAAGAAGACTACGATATTGCAAAATCATGAGATATTCAGATTTTTATTATAAGAAATTAAACGATTTATGATGATTAAGCAAGAAGATGCAAAAAAAGTTGTAGAAGTAATTGGAAATAATCTGATAGGAGTATCACATGATTCAAACAGTTTTCAAAAATTACCAGACTCCTTTTGGGGATATTTTGCAAGAGGTCATGATAAAAAAGGAACATTTGGAGTAATTATTACATATTCTGAAGATGGAAAGGATGTGGATGAATTAATGAAAATGTATGAAGAATGGGCAAAGCAAAACAAACCTCAGCCAGAATAATCTACTTAGTTTCTTTCAAAAGTTTTCTATAACCTTCACATTCTTTACAAACAGGTTTTCCCTTATACTTTGGATTACCATCTTTAATCTTTAATGTGCCAGGAGCAATTTTACAAATACAACAAACTACCATGCAAAATTAGTAAAATATGCAACTAATAAAAATTGGTAATTTTAGAGATTATCAGTAATTTGTTTTGTAAATTCTGAAGTAGTTTTATCCCCACCAATATCTTTAGTTTTAATTCCAGATTTTACTAAATCAAATATAGTAGATTCTAATTTTGTAGCTACTTCAAGACATTTTGGATCATTATGTTTTGCACCAAGCCAATCAAGCATCATTTTAATTGAAAGTAAAAAGGATGAAGGATTTGCAATATTTTGTCCAGCAATATCAAATGCAGCACCATGAACAGGTTCAAACAATGCAAAGTTATCACCAAGATTTGCAGCAGGTGCCATTCCCAATCCACCTACAACTTGAGAGGATTCATCAGACAAAATATCACCAAAAAGATTTGTAGTAACTATTACATCAAATTGCTCAGGTTGACGAATTAAATTCATTGCACATGCATCAACATACATTTGTTCAAAAATAATATCAGGATATTCTTTTGAAATTTCAGTACAGGCTTTAACAAACACACCATCAGTAATGCGCATAACATTTGATTTATGAACACAGGTTACTTTTTTCATTGAATCACGTTGTGTTGCAGTTTCAAAAGCATATTTTGCAATTCTTTTAGATGCATCCTCAGAAATAACTCTCAAAGCTACAGCAGAATTACCAAGACTGAATTCCTTACCAATGTAAAGATCTTCAGTGTTTTCACGAACTATTACCATATCAATATCATCACGTAATGCAGGCATGTGTGGGTATGATTTTGCAGGTCTTATGTTAGCATAAAGATCAAGAACACGTCTTAAAACAACAATAACATCAGCAGCACTTTCTCCAACAGGAGCCTTCAAACAAACATCAGAATTTTTGATGATATCAATTACATTTTCAGGAAGAGCATTGCCAGTTTCCTCCAATGCTTTATCACCTGCAGATAATTTTGTAATTTCAAATTTTAAATCAAATTTTTCATTAATTGTATTTAGTACAGATATTGCAGATTCAGATAATTCAGGTCCGATCCCATCACCGGTAATTAATGAAATTTTATACATTATATCACATCAATAACAAAATTTAGTTTATCTGCTTTTCTTTAAGCATTTTTTTAAGCATAATTCTATTAATTCCATCAATCACAGCTTGTACACTAGTAGTAACAATATCTTCACCAATAGATTTTGCAGAAACACCATTTCCATGTGGGTCCTCAACAGTAATTGTAACTTCACAGAGGGCATTTGCACCTCCAGAAATAGATGCTAATCCGTAATCAGTAATTTTTAATTCTGAAACTTTACCAGTAATTTTTTGAATTGCATTTAATGCAGCATCTACAGGTCCAACACCATAATCAGTTCCGATAAAATCTTCACCATCAATATTTAATTTTACAAATGCATGTGGCATAATTCCAATTCCAGTAGATACAGAGAATCCAGATAATTGAACAATTTTTTTAATTCCCTTTTCACCCAAAACATCACTTGCCATAGAAAGTAATTCAACATCAGTGATTTGTTTTCCTTGATCACCTAAGACTTTAATTTTTTCAAGAATTTGTTTTGATTGCGCCTCATTAGTTTTAACCCCAAATTCCTCAAGCATTGCATTCATTCCATGAATTCCAGCATGCTTTCCAATTCGAAGTTGTCTTGTTCTACCAACTAATTCAGGACTGATTGGTTCGTAAGTAAGAGGATTATTCAAAACCCCATGAGTATGAATACCAGATTCATGACCAAATGCATTATCCCCAACTATAGCCTTGTTTGGCTGGACTTTAATGCCCACAATTTTTGAAATGTATCTTGAAGTGTCATAAATTAATTCAGATTTAATATTAGTTTCATATTTTTGAGCTTGAGGCAAACATTGTAATGCCATAGAAAGTTCTTCCAATGAAGCATTTCCAGCTCGTTCACCTATGCCATTAATTGTAACATGAGCACATGCAGCACCAACATGAATTCCAGATAATGCATTTGCAACTGCCAATCCAAAATCATTATGACAATGAACACTTACAGGAAGTTTTGTTGCAAGAATTGTGTCTTTAGTAATATCTGCCATATATTCAGGAGTAGAGTATCCAACAGTATCAGGAATATCAATTCTATCAGCTCCTGCTTTTGCAACTTCACCAAATACTTTTTTCAAAAATTCTCTATCAGTTCTAGTGGCATCTTCAGCTGAGAATTCAACTTCTAATCCACGTGATTTTCCATATTCAACTGCTTCAATTGCTTTTTCAAGTGCTTGATCTCTAGTCATTTGAAGTTTGTACTGCAAATGAATATCAGAAGTTGCAATGAATGTGTGGATGTAATTTAATCCAACATCAACTGCAGCATCAATATCTCCTTTGATAGTTCTTGTTAATCCTGCAATCTCACAAGATAATCCTTCGCCAGTAATCATTTTAACTGCTTTTGCTTCACCTTCAGAAATAACTGGAAAACCAGCTTCTATAGCATCAACTCCAAGTTCATCAAGTTTTTTAGCAATAGATAATTTTTGATCTGGAGATAAAGAAACTCCAATAGTTTGCTCTCCGTCTCTTAATGTAGTATCAAATATTCGAACTTTCAAGCTCCGCTCCTTTGCAAAGCAGCAACACCAGTTCTTGCAACATCTATTATTCCAAAGGGTTTTGTTAATTCTTCAAATGCTTGGATTTGATGAGGGGTTGCTGTTAATTCAACCATGATTGAATCTTTTTTCACGTCATGTACTTTTCCACCATAAGCATTAGCCAATTTGTTAATTTCCATACTATCATTAGCATTACTTAGTTTTAACTTAAAAATACAAAGCTCACGAAATACTGTTTTATGCTCATCCAAATGTTTGACCTCAACAGTATCTATCATTTTATCAAGTTGTTTAACAATTTGTTCAATTTGTTTATCATTACCATATGTAGTAATTGTCATTCTAGAGTAATTTTCATTATCTGTAATTCCAACAGAAATGCTATCAATATTGAAATTTCTTGATCTAAAAAGATGAGTTACTTTAAACAAAATTCCTGGTTTGTTTTCAACTAAAATAGAAAGTATAGCCCACATAATTATCACTAAGAAGGTAAGATCATATCCGAAAGCGAAGTTCCAGGGGCCACAAAAGGTAATACGTCCTCTTCAGGATCAATTGGAATGTCAATTACAGTTGCAACATCACTGCTTAAAGCAGATTTTATTGCCTTATCAAGTTCATCCATTGATTGTGCTCTAATTCCTTGAGCTCCATAAGATTCAGCTAATTTAACATAATCAGGACATCCACCTTGGTCCACTCCAATCATTCGTCTATCATAAAATGTTCTTTGCCATTGAGCAACCATCCCCAATGTAGAATTATTTAAAATAAATACAATTACAGGTATATCTTCCAACACAGCAGTTGCAAGAGAATTTTCAGTCATACTGAAACTTCCATCTCCAGCTATATCAACAACAGGTACATCAGGTCTAGCAACTTTTGCACCAATGGATGCAGGAAAACCCCAACCCATAGTACCAAGACCAGTTGAACTAAAGAAAGTTCCAGGTTGAATTACATCATAAAATAATGAAGCCCACATTTGATGTTGACCTACTTCAGTAGTAACAACAGATTCTTTTGGCAATAATTCTCTAAGTTTCCTTAAAATTTTTGCAGCACCCATTTCACCAGGATGAAGTTTCAAATTTTCTTTCCAATAATCTTTAGTTTCTCGTACATGTTTAATCCAGACAGAGTCTTCAGTTTTTTTAACTGATCTTTGTAAAAGTAATTTTACCATAATTCTAAGAGATGCACGAACATCTCCAACTACAGCTACACTGGTAGTTTGATTCTTACCAATTTCAGCAGGATCAACATCCATGTGAATAATTTTTAATCGTTTTTCAAATGCCTCAAAAGTTCCAACAGATCTGTCAGAAAATCTAGTTCCAATTGCTAAAACACAATCAGCTTCTGTCATCATTTTATTTGCTTCAGCATGACCATGCATTCCAATTGGACCTAAGGATAAAGGATGATTTTCAGGAAATGCACCCTTGCCTTTAAAAGTTGTAACTACAGGAAGCATAAGAGTTTCAGCAATAGATTGTAATTCAGCAAATGCTGATGAAATAATAGTTCCACCACCAGCTAAAATAATTGGTTTTTCAGAATTAAGTAACATATCAATTGCTTTTTCAACAGAAGCAATATCAGGATCATTCCAAGGATGATAACCTTGTATTTTAAATTCATCAGGAAAATCCATAGGTGCTTCATTTTGCTGAACGTCTTTAGGGATATCAAGAAGTACAGGTCCAGGTCTACCAGTTTGGGCAATGTAAAATCCTTTTTTTACAGCTTCAGGAACTTCTTCAGGTAATCTTGGTTGAAATGCATATTTGACAACAGGGTTGGCCATACCAATAATATCACTTTCCTGAAATGCATCTCTGCCAATCATTGCAACAGGTACTTGACCAGTTACAGCAATCATAGGAGCTGAATCAGCTTGTGCAGTTGCAAGTCCAGTTAAAATATTTGTAGCACCAGGACCAGAAGTTGCAAAACAAACTCCAGGTTTTCTGCTAACACGACCAAATCCATCAGCCATATGTGCTGCAGATTGTTCATGTCGTGTCAAAATATGTCTAATATCACATCGAGCAAATTCATCATACATTGGAAGATTTGCACCTCCAGGTAATCCAAATACTTGTTTGACACCTTCTTTTTCCATAGCTGTCATCAAGGCTTTTGCGCCAGTCATAGTTTCCATAATATTGATTTAATTTCTCACCATAATTTAAAATGTTTTAAAATTTCAAGCACAAACTATCTAAATTTAGTAATAATCTATCATTAACAGGTTTTTTACTCATAGATATTATCTAAAGTAGTTTTTACTCAGATAGATTTAAACAGATAATTTTTAGATTTGAAGTGATCATTTTGATAGATAATGAAGAAATTATTAAAATCATAGAAACATTATTTGAATCAGGAATTACAAAAGATCTAAGTAAACTAAGAGGAATTCATTTAGATGATCCTAAATTTTCAAGTTTTAGTGACTTACCACCATACGATCTTAAAGATTACCAAACCACAATTGAGTTAGAAGAATTAAGATTCATCAGCATATCAGATTATAATTATGAAATAAAAAATCCAAAAATCAGTATTTTTGAAAATTGTGCAATTGTGGCATTAGAATTAATGCAAAAAGGAATGTTAGTAGACAATAAAGCATTCACAGGAGAACACATGGTAATTAATGGGCGTGCAACATTTGTGTTAGTAAAGCAACCAACATGGAAAATTGCACATATTCATTTATCAAAAATTGATAAGTGATTTTAAATTATTTTTTATTTTGATTAGGGTTGTTTGGTTTTTTTGATTTGTTTGTGTTTTGATTAGTGTTGTTTGGTTTTTTTGATTTGTTTGTGTTTTGATTAGTGTTGTTTGGTTTTTTTGATTTGTTTGTGTTTTGATTAGGATTTGGTTTTTTTGATTTATCATTTGCAGATAATTTTTTGTAAAGACTGTAAGCTTGTTCAACATTAGAATTACCATGAATAATTGAGCGTGCAGCTTTAATCATTGCAACAGGGTGTTCAGATTGCCAAATATTTCGACCCATATCAAGTCCTACTGCACCAGCCTTAATTGCATTGTATGTTAACTGTAAAGCATCACGTTCAGGAATTTTTTTTCCGCCTGCAACAATTATTGGAACAGGACAAGATTCAACAACTTTTTCAAAATTATCACAATAGTACGTTTTAACAATATGTGCACCTTGTTCTGCAGCTACTCGACATGCCAAAGAAAGATATCTTGCATCTTTTCCTAATTCTTTTCCAACTGCAGTCACAGCTAAAACAGGCATTCCATATTTTTCTGCTTCATTAACTAATTTTCCTAAATTAACAATTGTTTGATACTCATATTTTGAACCAACAAAAATAGACATTGCAACAGCACTTGCATTCAAACGAAGTGCTTCCTCAAGTGAAACTGTAATATCTTCTTGAGACAAATCATCACCAATAATACTAGAACCACCAGATACTCTCAAAACCATTGGAGTCTCAGATTTTGGATCAACTGAAGTTCTTTGAACTCCTCTTGTAACCATTAAGGAATCACAGTATTTTAGAAGAGGGGCAATCACTTTTTTTGGATTTTCTAATTTTTCAGTTGGACCAAGAAAATACCCATGATCAACTGCTAACATTAATGCACGATTATTGTTAGGTTTGATAATTCTAGATAATCTATTTTGTAATCCCCATTCCATATCTCTTCGATTTTGAAATAAAAAAAATACCTTTCTTAAGCCTTTCTTATTTTGTAATGATAATTTTCATTGCATTATCACCACTACGCGCATGATCAAATGCTTTTTGAGTATCAGTTATAGAATAAGTATGAGTTATCAGTTGCTTTACATCAATTTGGGATGATTCAATTAATTCAAGTGCTGCTTTAGTATCAGAATCAGAGGCAGCATAACTTGTTACAAGAGTAATTTCTTTAGAGTAAACTTTACTCATATCCAAATTAATCATTGCACCTTTAGATGGAACACCAAACATCATTACAGTTCCTCCTTTTCGAACCATATCTATTGCATCCTCAAGAGCTTTTAGACTGCTAGTAGCTACTATAGCAACATCCACACCAAGATTATTAGTTTGATCTAAAATCTTTTGTTTACGATTTTCATCCATTGAAGATATAGATTCAGTAATATTGAATTTTTTTGCAAAATTTAATCTAAAATCATTTATATCAAAACAAAATATTTTAGAAAACTTTTTTGCTTGAGCAAGCATCACATGCATCATTCCAGTTGGACCAACTCCAAAAATGGCAGTAGAATCACCTTCTTGATATACACATTTTTTCCAAGCCCTAACACAACATGCCAAAGGTTCAATCATTGCAGCTTCTTCAAAACTTAATGAGTCAGAAATTTTTAAAACACCACCATGAGAAACATTCCAAGCAGGAACAACATATTCTTCAGATAAACCACAAGGGGACAAATTAGTTTCAGAATATTTTTTACACATTGTTTCATTACCATGATTACAAAAATTACAATCATAACAAGAAACATGATGATGTGTAAATACTCGATCTCCTTTTTTAAAATTAGTTACATCAGAAGCCACATCCAGAATTATTCCTGCAGGTTCATGACCAAGACGCATAGAAGGTTGACCGTATTGACCAAATACTTTTTCTAAATCAGAACCACAAATACCACATGCATGCATTTGAACCAAAATATCACCAGAATTCAAAACTGGTTTTTGAGTTTCATCAACAGAAATAATAGAAGGTCCTTTTACAGAAGCAGTTTTCATGGTATAACATCAAGAAATTGAGTATAAGTAGATTAAATCAGACGCCGAGCTATTTCTTCCATCTAAGATGTACACTGACGCACGAAAATACTTATCCGAATTAGATTCGTGAGTTTATGATATGGGATTACTTGGAAAGAAGAAAGAAAAATGTCCTGCTTGTGAAAGACCATTTGAAGATCATGAAGAATTCATAGAACATATTACAACAGTACACCCAGAAGAACGACCTTGTCCTAAATGTAAAGGAACTATGCGTTGGGTTGATGCATCAAATGTAGGTGGATCTCATACACAATACGAACGTCCACAACCTACATGTGATAATTGTGGTTACATGGAATACTATCTTGGTTGGGATGATTGGGATGGAGAATATGGTAAAAAGAAAAAACACTTCTATCCTAAACTAGAAAAAAATGAAGATACTGGAAAATGGGATATTAAAAAATGAAAAGCTGTTTTTAATATCAGATTAATTTTCGTATTTAATATCTAGTTTTAATTTTTTGATATATCTTAATCCTGTTGCTCCAATGCCTAGCATTAATGCTCCAACTATGACCCAACCTACAACAACTAAATTTCCTGGACCTGTTATCACAAACATAAACGCTGCAAATAGCATTATGATTCCAGCAATAATTAGTAAATATGCGACTAATTTTGCAACAACTACTATCTGTTCACGGTCCATGATATACAAAGAAAATTGGGTTTGATATTGATTTCTAAAAATCAGAAATAATTTCCTAAATATTGTAGTGTGCGCGGGTGTGTTAGAAAATATTGATACTAGACGCCGAGAATCTTTTTCAACATTACTCGATAATTGACTTCAGTTTTTTCACTTCCTGCAGCAGGCAATGCAAAAACAAGAGCAGATTTTTGTGCTCTAAGTGTAGTTAATTCATCATTAATTGGGGATGCAATATCATCACTAACTAAGACCAAACCAACATCAGAATCATCAGTTAATTTTGTAATTTCTGCCAAAGCATTATCAGAAGTTTCAGAAATTATACCAGGAATTCCGGCTAATTGGAAACTAGTTACAAAGGATTTACTGCCAACGGTAAATATTTTCATAGTTAAAATTTTCTGTATTCTAATTTAACCCTTTTTGGAAGGTATAGATCAAGAAAGGTTGATTTAGTTTATCAAATTAGTGAGATTATGGCAGAAATTGATACTCAAAAAGAGGTTTATTTGTTCCTACATGGAAGAATGGATCTTAAAGAAAAAGCAATGAATGCTCTAATTACAAAGGGATTCACAAATGAAAAAGTCATAATGGCATTACCAACAAAAGTTGGAAATGTTGGAGACTATATGGCAATGTTGTGGATGCCACCAAATCCAGATCACATAAAAATTCAACAAATTACTAAAGTTGATGAAGTTGAACCAGAAGGAATGGTGGGTCTTTGGAAAGGAGTTTCAAAAGACGATATAGATACAGTTCAGTTATAATTCGTCAACTAAATCCAGCACCAAAATCAGTGCCTTTTTCTAACATATCACTAGAATCTGAACTTTTTAATTTTCTATAAAGTAATGTTTCATAAACAATTTTCATTGCTTCCTCATCGTTAACATCGCAATCAGATTTAATTTGATTTTTGTATTTTTCTAATTTTACAGGATCTTGTTCATCAGAAGAAATATCATCATGAACCATAAGATTTGCAATTTTTTCAATTTCTAAATTTTGTTTCTCTTCATTCATAATATTCATTATAATTTCCACTTATTAATACATTCGAATAAAGGGAAATTAAAAACTTAATAATTTTAGAAAACAAATTTGTAGTATGGGTTTTGGGGAAAAAAAAGAAGGTAAGAAAGATGGAAGAAAGCAAAAAGGACAGAAGGAGGCAGAACAAAAACAACGAATTAATAAATATAAAAAGAACCAACAGGTTAAGAAAAAAGGTAAAAAA
>Ga0209445_1001688_pt1 | contig 11664 bp, 8 predicted proteins | sample MarorgKNORR_S2LV_4_FD_188223 | JGI IMG/M metagenome (GOLD analysis project Ga0209445, IMG submission 188223) | Marine microbial communities from the Southern Atlantic Ocean, analyzing organic carbon cycling - NADW_A/KNORR_S2/LV (SPAdes) (version 2) | ecosystem: Environmental > Aquatic > Marine >...
CCGCCACGAAACGCGTCAGAGCTTCGGATATTGAAAGGCTTTGCTCAGTCGTCAATCCAAGTACCTCCACCTGCAGTCAGTCTTTGATCTTCGTAAGCGTGCGCCAACCCCTATCGATGTGGGAAATCGCTGGGGAGTTTAAGCGGCGTGCCGAGGGTCTGCTTTTGCGGTCTGCTTGTGGACCCCTCAACCCCGAATCTTCGGTGGAATCGCCCTTTTTAATGGGGGAAAATCACTATAAAATCATACCAGGATTAGGACGCGAAGGCAATTCGAAGTTTTGTAGCCATGGCTGACCGCGCGCCGGGTTTTCCGGCCCGGTCCTTACTGGATTCCACCTCACGGCCCAGATGGTACCGGCCGGAGAACCATAGCTCTTTGCGACAAATTTTCGGCCGTTTTGCCAGACATTTCTAAACCCGATGTACCCTGTTTTTGCCCCCAAGGGCCCGGTCTTTTCAAACGCCGCAGGGAGATTGGCCAAATCCCAGTATTTACGAGACCGAAGACCGGGAATTCACCTCTAAGAATCTTTGACTTGGTCACGGCTAGGATGTAGCATACTGTCGGCTCAGCGCGATATGCCTGCCAAGTCACCAGCGCCTTCCAAAATGACGGCGTTCCGGTGACCACCTCCAACTTAAACGGAATCGGAATACATGAGTCCCCAAATAAAGCCAAAATCTGGCTCCTCCCTCGCCGGTCCCACCGCCGTTCCGGCATTTGAAAAAGAATTGGACCGCCTGGTTGCTTTGGCCCGCCAAGGTCACAGGCCCGGCGCAACCTTCAACAACCCCCCCGAAGAATGGCTTATCAGCCATATGCACGTTTTGCAGGACCTTCCCGAAGCTGAGCAACAGAAATTGCTCAGCGAAGCCAGCGTCATCGATAAAGAAGCCGCCGAAGCCAACGCCGCCGGGAAAGCAGCCGGGCGGGCATGGCCTGAAGTGGTGGTCCGATTGAACACCGGGGGCTACGCCTTCTTCAGCCAACTGGGCGTCGTCCGCCGGCCCGACCTGACCCAATACTTCATCGATGGGTTCGCCAAGAACCGCGACGGAGTGGTGTTCAGTACCGAAAGTCAGACCTTGTTCGCCGAGGTCTTCGAGCATATCAATGCCTATATGGAAGAGAAGCTGGCCTCGGGCGACACCATCGTCCAGTCCGACCGCCAGGTCGGCGACGCCCCGGGACGCTCCTTCCATGCCCGCCAGATGCTCTTTGGAACGCGGTACATGCAGATTCCAATGATGTGGCGTCAATTGACCTTCCCTGCTTCCGAAGAGATCAGCCGTCAGGAACCCGACATCCTTGAGGTCTCTCTCCCCCATTGGCTAGAAGACCTGGGATTGCCCGATGACCTGAAGCAACGCCTCCGCGACGCCGGGTTGACCCAACTAGTCTTTAAAGCGCCCACAAAGGGGCTCTCATTACATCTGGGCTTTGATTACGTTGGCGAGCATAAGATGGGCCCCCTGTCCATCGCCATGTTCAAAGTGAAGGAAGTTGACGGGCTGGCGATCCAAGCGGCGCTGAGCATGGCCCGCGCCAAGACGCTGGCCGGCGAGATCAGGAACACAGCCCTGATCACCGTTGGGCCGTCGCTCCACGGCAAGAGCACCCTGACAATCATGTTGGAACTGGCCAACAGCGAACTGGCCAAGAAGCTCAAACTGACTACAGACGCCGATGAAGGCGTTTACCCGATGAATGATGACATCGTGCTGCTTCAGCCCTTGAAGGAGCCGGTCAAGGTCACCAAGGACGGGAAGCAATCTACCCTCTATTACGGCATCGATGGCACCGAGAATAATCTCTACGCCATGCCTTTTGGGTTGAACAAGGAAGAAGACCCCATCACATTTGAGGCCGTCCGCGGCACCGATCAGGACCCAAATAGGGAAGAGACATTGGAAAACGTTCCGGTGGACCCGGATTCAGGGTCTCCCAACTTCCTTTCCAACCCGGTCCGAAACATGCGTGTAACCCTTTCTCGAACCAGGTTGGTGACTCGAAAAGGGGCCAACGACATTCTCAAGAAGATCACCAAGGGCCGGGAGACCGAGGGAGTCCACGTTCCCATCGAAGACACCGACCAGGTATTCTGGCAGGCCGTGATGCGCCAGAACACCGTAGTGCCGCCGTTGCGCCGGCTCAGCCCTGAGCAGTACATCCGGATACTGATGTACGGTGAAGCAGTGCAGATGGGCGCGGCCATCGGGGCCATCGGCCGTCCTTACGTAGAGTACTTCTCAGACCCGTTTATCATCGGCCTGGAAGACCAGAACGCAAACAACCTCTACAACATCGTCAAGGAGATCGAAGAGGGCGGTCTGAACCAGCAATACTTCGTCTTCAACACCGGTGGCGTGGGCGCCGACACCAATGACCAAGCCAGCGGCGCCAAGTATAAGAAGATTCCCCGGGAATTAACCCTGATGCTCCAAGAGGCGCTGCTTCGGGACGCTGTGAAGTTCCAATATGAATCGCATCTGGGGTCGGATATCGCCGTCGCCATCGTGGATGAGTCGGGCAACGAGGTACTGGACCTTCGCACTGATTGGCTTCCCGAGAACATCTACGGCGCCGACGATTATTCCCAACGCATCACCGAGTTGAGCCGCCGCAGGTTCTACGGCGAGAACTCTGAGGACAAAGCTGGAATTCTCCGCTACACCAAGGTCCTAAACGGGCTCTATGACCTGTCGGACATCCCCGTTCCCAACAACGAACGCGAGTTGACCTGGCTGCTTTCCTTCTTCTGGAATGTTGATCAGGCATACGACACCCTGGCTGACCTGGACGCCCACCGCGCCGAAGGCAGCGCCCCTGACGGAGCGGTTTCGCAAAAGCTGCAGAACATGTATGCCCAAGCAACGGCCAAAGGGCTGAGCCTTCCCGGTAGCTCCTCCGCCGCGTTGGCCTCGTTGGGACTCCAAGCTTCATAACGGCGGAACCTGCAGGACAACGGCGGGACCGGGGCGTAATTTCAGTACCTGATTTATCCCATGAATTGCGATGCGCCACGATCTGTACCCATCGTTTTCATGGTCCCGGTGTATACTTACCGCCATCGAAACGGTACCTGCGGCATCGAAGTAAAATCACCCTAGAACCGCGCGGACATATCAGGAGGCCCAATATGAAGGCAATACAGATCACAGAATTCGGTGGCCCCGAAGTCATGAAATATCAGGACGTGGCCGACCCCACTCCCGGTGAGGGCGAAGCGGTGGTCCAGATACAGGCCGCCGGTGTGAACTTTACCGATGTTTATAGCCGCCAGGGCGTTAACCCCGGACCGCCCTTGCCCCGCATCATCGGAGTTGAGGGCGCTGGCGTGGTCCACGCCATCGGCCCCGGAGTAACCGAAGTCAAAGTAGGTGATGAAGTAACCTATTGCACCGCGCCCGGGACCTATGCCGAGTTGGCGGTTGTGCCCGCCTGGCGGTTGATGAAACGGCCCAGCGGCGTGGATGCCAAGGCCGGGGCCGCAGCCATCCTCCAAGGAATGACTGCCCATTATCTTTGCCACTCGACCTACGCGGTCCAAAAGGGAGACCGGGTGATAGTCCACGCCGGGGCCGGAGGCATGGGCCTGCTCCTGACGCAGATGATAAAGAAGTTAGGCGGTTTCGTGTTCTCCACCGTTTCCACCGAGGAAAAGGCCGAACTTTCCAAGGAGGCCGGAGCCGACCATGTGATCCTCTATACCCAGCAGGACTTCGCCGAAGAAATCAAGAAGGCCACCAACGGCGAGGGCGTCAGGGCGGTCTACGACGGTGTCGGCAAGACCACCTTCACTCAGAGCATCGCCAGCCTGGGCCGCCGCGGCCACATGGTTCTTTACGGCGCGGCCAGCGGGGCTCCGGAACCCATGAATCCCGGCATGTTGGGCGCGGGTTCACTCTCTCTGACTCGACCCGGACTGGGCGATTACACGGTTGACCGCGCCGAGCTAGAGAAGAGGGCCGGCGACGTGCTGGGATGGGTAGCATCCGGTGAACTGAAGCTCCGGATCGGCGGTGAATTCCCCCTGTCTGACGCCTCGGAAGCGCACCGGCAACTGGAGAGCAGGGCCACCACCGGCAAGCTGCTCCTGATTCCTTAAGCATCAACCAGTGGGCGCCCAACCAAACCGTTCGCCCTAAGCCTGCCTAAGGATTCGCAAAAGTCATGTTCAACAAGTCCGATTCCATCGAGACCCTCGACCTTGGATCGGGGCTCACCATCAACGGAATAATTGGCTCAGGTCCAACCTAGATCGCCGATTGAATAGTCCGGGCATCACATCAGATGACCGGCCGCAAATGGCCCGCCGATAATTGTTGACCATGTTGGTCGACTTTAATATAATCGTGGAAGGCAACCCCATTAGGAGGCAGACATGGCCGAAGAAACCGTCACCTTAGATGCAATCTATGCGGCTTTGAGAACGGTGTATGACCCTGAGATTCCGGTCAACGTCGTCGACCTGGGTCTGGTGTACGACGTTCAGGTAAAAGATACCGGAGACGTTTACATTCAGATGACCCTCACATTCCCCGGTTGCGGCATGGGCCCTTACATCGGCCAACAGGCTGAATGGGCGGTGCAAGAGTTGGATGGCGTCGAAGAAGTGCAGATCGAGATGGTATTCGACCCGCCATGGTCGCCCGAACTGATAAGCGAAGAAGCCCGCTCCGAACTGGGCATCTAATCGGCTGGGAGCCCCGTCACCGGCATCCTATATGTCCGTGTCTCGGAGCTGTCACCAGGGTTACATCCGGGTTTGGTCCCGCTGCCGGTTGACGCTTTATCTAAATCCCACTATCCCGTCCGGAGGAACGCATGCCCACGCCCCAGGAAACCGCGCGTCTTGAACAGATCAAACGGTCTTGGCAGCAAAAACGCCAGATCACAGACCGTCTCGGCAAAATCAAGACCAAGATTGGCGTCTACAGCGGCAAGGGCGGCGTGGGAAAGACCACCGTCGCTGTTAATCTGGCAGTGACCCTAGCGAGCATGGGCAGCAGCGTGGGCCTCCTCGATGTGGACATCGATTGCCCAAACGTCGCCAAGGTCATGGGCATCACCGACAAGCCCGACTACGTCGATGGGCAGATCATCCCAACTGAGAAATACGGCGTTAAAGTCGTCTCAATGGCCTTCTTCCAAGAGAATCCGGACGAGGCTATCATCTGGCGCGGACCCATGATCCATAACGCGATCAGCCAGTTCCTACAACAGACCGACTGGGACGAACTGGACTATCTGGTGGTGGACCTGCCGCCCGGCACCTCAGACTCCCCCCTCACGGTTATGCAGAACCTGCCCATGGACGGTTTCGTGGTGGTCAGCACGCCCCAAGATCTGGCCAATCTGGACGCCAAACGTTGCATCAACATGATCCGGAAATTGAACCTTAATGTACTGGGCGTTGTGGAGAACTACACCGGCGACATATTCGGCCAGGGCGGCGGAAAAAAGCTAGCCGAAGAGGTAGAAGCCCCATTCCTGGGCGAATTGGCGCTGCGTTCGGCCTATCGGGACTCATCAAAACCGACGGCCCTCTTGGACGAGTCGGTTGAAGATGAGTTCGTCTTGGTAGCGGATGCAGTGAAGAAGAGCCTCAAAGAGTTCGGCTCGGAAGCTGCCTAAACACTCCAGGCAGACATCCGGTTCCCGTCAGGTTGTTCGGCGGGCTTAATCGTCAGATGCTACCGGGGCCTCAGCGGGTTCTCCCTTCCGGCTCTTTCTTCGTTGCTTGCGGGACGGCCTTTCCGGTGGCGCGTCACCCGATGTGATACTCATCAGCAGTTCGACTTCCCGGCTCATAGCTTCCTGCGAATGCCCGCTTTCCTCACCCATCCTCCGGAACTTCTGGTACCGTTTCTTCAAGAGCTTGCCCTGGGACATCTTGGCCAACTGGACGATGTTGGTGAGGATGGCAGTTTGCAGACCCGACGATGCCTCTCTGGGGTCCACATGGGCGCCGCCCTCCGGTTCACCAACCACCTGGTCGGCGATACCCAGTTCCACACAATCATGGGCTGTCAGCATCAATGCCTCGGCGGCTTCGCGGTCCAGCATGTGGTCGTGGTGTGCGGCGCCAAGGGTGTGGTTCACCGACATGGGCGAATAGACAGCGTACTGCTGGATCAATATCCGGTCGGACAACCCCAGGGCCAACGCGCCCTCGCTCCCGCCTTCACCGATAACCACTGAAACCATGGGCGTCGGTACCGTCAACATCGAAGAGAGTGTTTTGGCGATCGCGTTCCCGATACCCTGCTCCTCGGCTTCCAATCCGGGGTCGGCGCCTTGGGTGTCGATGAGGGTGACTAGAGGGAGCTTGAAACGGCTCGCCAGGTCGATCACGCGCTGGGCCTTGCGCAGACCGTCGGGAAACACGTGGTACCGCTCCCCTTCAACCAAGGGCCGGCGTTGTTGGCCGATCACCGCCACGGGCTGGCCGTCCATGAATCCCAGGCCGGCCACGATGGAACGGTCATCGCTATTCAGTCTGTCGCCACGGAGCTCGATGAATGGGTCCAACATGGACCGGAAATAGGCGCTCGCCTGGGGCCTCTCGGTATTCCGGGCGGCGGAAACGGCTTCCCACGGCTCCACTTCGGCGCATATTCGGGGTTCCGCTTTGAGCAGGCTTTTGTGGTTGGATGACCCGCGCTTATGGGCCGTTAATATCTCCAGCAAGGACGCGACCCTGGGTTGCAGGTTCTCCCGGTCCACCACGTTGTCCAAAAGCCCGTGACCAACGTGGGCCTCGGCCGTATGCGCGTCCAAGGGCAGAGGCATCTTTGATACCTCGCGCAGCGTCCGCAGGGGAGATAGTCCGATCAACGAACCCGGCTCGGCCAAGATCACATCGGCCAGGTTGGCGAAACTGGCATAGGCTTGCCCGGTGGACGGGTTGGCCAAAACTACGATGAAAGGCACTTCCTCGTTCCGCAGCCGGTTGGCGGCCGTTACGGTCTTGGCCATCTGCATCAGGGACAGAACGCCTTCTTGGATCCGGGTTCCTCCACCTGAGACAACGGCCACTGCCGGCAAACCCTTCCGGGCTGCGTTCTCGAAGGCCATGGAAACTTTCTCGCCGACTACGCTGCCCATGGTGCCACCCATGAAACCAAAGTCCAAGACGATAATCATCGTCTCGGTGTCGCCGATCCGGCATTTTCCCGTAACCACAGCTTCGGTGAGTCCCGTCCGGTCTTGGTCCTGGGCGAGGAACTTTCGATAACGGGCCCGGCGCGAGAAAGAGAGGGGTTCCACAGAGCTTACATATTTGTAAAACTCTTTGAAGGTGCCTTTGTCGGCCAACAACTCGATGCGCTGGCGTGCGGTGACGGTGTAGTGGAACCGGCAGAAGGGACAGACACGGTAGGTCAGGTAGGATGGAGAGTCGCTGATCGGCTCCTCGCAGAACAAACACCGGTCGTGAATCACCGATATATAGGTACGGCCCAGCTCACCGTCACGGTTAAACAGGTGGACAAGGAAATTGGCCAGGTTGCGCAAAGACGGCCTCCGTGGGTTCGCGAGCGGGTCAGACCACTTTAGCTTTCTGAGATACTCCGCTCTTTAACCTTTCCATCATACAAAACCTACGCCGATTATGAAATGCCGGACAGCGGCAAATGTCAGCCGGGCCGGTCTTTGGTTTACCTCTATTCCGCAGTTTGGGGACCGGTCGCGGCAGACCTTGTCCATTAACGTTCGTAGGCAATCCACATGCGTCCTAAAATCATTAACAATCTCCGAACGATAAATTAACATCGGCCTCGAAATATTCCTGAATCAGTAATTTCAAGATATTAACTGTGCCGTATCAGTATATATTATCCGTAGATTCTAGCGAATACTGCTTAACTCCAGCATGCGCGTCTCGCAGCATTGTGATTCAACATGTCTACGAGTATCGTAGGTTCTTGCACCATTGGAGAATCATGCCACCATTCATTCTGAAGATTCACAGATGGAGGAACAATGCCAGCTAACTGGGTAGATATTGGCGTCAACGCAAGCTCAATGGAAGGCTACCTTACCCAACCCGAAGGCGAAGGCAGTCACCCCGCCGTGGTTGTGATTCAAGAGATCTGGGGCGTGAATTCGCATATTCAATCGGTGGTGGACCGGCTACCGTCCCTGGGGTACGTGGGCTTGGCGCCGGCCTTGTTCCACCGGGAAGGCCCCATGACTACCGGACTGCACGAAGAGATGGACACGGCCATCGCCCGGATGCGGAACTCCACCGACGCTAACATACTCGCCGACGTCAATGCGGCGGTAGATTTTTTGAAAGGCCAATCTTTCGTCCAGGGCGACAAGGTCGGTATCGTCGGGTTCTGCTATGGGGGCCGGGTATCCTATCTGGCAGCCTGCAATATCTCTGACCTTGCTGCGTCGGTAGTATTCTACGGCGGCGGTATCGGGAATGCTCTTGGCGACGGGCCTTCGCCGCTGGAACAAACGGCCAACATAGGCTGTCCGATGCTTGGATTATTCGGCGTGGAGGACGCAAACCCAACGCCGGACGACGTGGCCAAGATGGATACGGAATTGACCAACCACAGCAAGACCCACGAATTCCATAGCTATGACGGCGCCGGGCACGGGTTCCATTGCGAGACCCGGGCCAGCTACCGACCGGAAGCAGCGACCGACGCTTGGGGCAAGGCAATGGCGTGGTTTGACCAGTATCTGAAATAAGAGAAGGATACTGCCCCAATGGCGCGTAATGGTCCATCTGCCGAAGCCGTGCAGATGGACCATTTTTGCGGGAGCCCGAGCCATCATCCGATAATCGAGCTAGTATCCGTTAGGACTTCTAACCCCCGCGCGATTCCGTTCACCTGTCCGTGATAAGCTTGCCCCGATGACGATTTCCGATATCAAACGGCAACCAATATCCCATAAGTCTCTCGGAGACCTTCCTTCGATAGATTCGCAAGATTTTGGCTCGTCGATCGGCTTATGTGGCAGGTCCATCGGAAGGTTGTTGATTGGCCCATAGTGCCGCCTCTCAAACCGGGAATGATCCAGCCGGCGGCCGCCGGGGCAATTTCTGGATCATCTCCCACTACAAAGATTTCCGGTATCTTTGGATCGGAAATTTCTTCACAGTTGGCGCCCAATGGATACAGATTCTCACCGTTGGTTGGCTGGTGCTGGAACTCTCCGGTGGAAACGCCTTCCTGACCGGGACCGCTGTAGGTATACGGACACTACCCATCCTGATCGTTGGCCCTTGGGCGGGAGTGCTGGCAGACCGGGTCGACCGCCGCAAGCTGGTGATGTTCACGCAGGTCTACATGGCCCTCTCAGCCGTGATCTTCGCCTTTATGGTCTTGGCCACAGACCTAGACGCGTCACCGGTGACAGGGCCGCTCAAATGGTGGCATGCCTTCCTCTATATGGGCATATCAGGGATCGCCCATTCCATCGTCCAGCCCGTCAGGCAGACGATGGTCCCAAACACGGTGCCGCTGCGGGACCTGGGAACTGCTCTGGCGCTGAACGGGATGGCTCACCCCACCATGCGCATCGTTGGGCCGGCTGTAGGCGGGTTGCTGATCGCCACCTTAGGTTTCAACTGGAACTTCTTCATCGAGGCGGCCGCCTACGTGACCATAGTTCTCATATATCTGCCCATGAAGCTGCCCTACAGGGAAGAACGCACCACCAAAGGTACCTCTCTACTCTCCAGCATGCAGGAGGGCTTGGCTTATGTGGTGAAAGAGCGAACTATCTTGCAACTGATTCTGATGGCCGTGATTCCCAACCTGGTGTTCCAACCGGTGACTTTCGTGCTGCCGATATTCACCACTCAGGTCCTGGACCGCGGGGCCGATGCCGGGGGCCTGCTGGCTGCGGCCATCGGCGCCGGGGGGATCGTAGCCGCCGTCATAATCGCCGGCAAGGGATTCATGATCTCCCGAGGTCCCGCGACGCTGGCCGGGCTGATCGGCGGCTGTATCTTCATCCTGCTGTTCGCCCAGTCGACATGGTATCTCTCTTCCATGGCTTTTTTGGCCGGACTGGGGTTTTTCCAATATATCTTCCGGGTCGGAAATAACACACTGATTCAAACGATCGTTCCCGATGCTCTCCGGGGCCGGGTGATGAGCATCTACATGCTGGACAACGGACTTACCCCATTGGCGACCATGGCCATCAGCTTCTTGATCCACGTCTGGAGTCCCGCCGGGGCGTACACCGTTTTGGCTTCGGTCAGTTTGGTATTTGCGCTGCTACAGCTAGCGTTCTTCCGGCGAATACGAGAATTGGAGTAGAAAATTACGGGCCACCCTTCCTGATACGTGGTCTCTCCATATAACCCTCCTCCCCTGTACCTTACCGCTCAATTTGGTCCGCTGCCCCATATATAAGTAAAGGCCGCATCGATGAAAGGAGCGGCGGTTGATTTGAATTCATGCGCCGACCCAGTCATCGCCGAGCCGTAGTTCATGTACGATGATGCAGCTATTTAGATAATTCCAAAACGTGATAAAACCTATTGACGGCTACCTAGCAAGTGTTTATACTTGGCGAGCCAATCAAGGCGGGGCCTGTCGCATATGTATTTGTGCCTAGCACAGATACAAAAAGCGTGGTTGCGGTGGCCAGAAGGTCCAGTTCAGGGCAAATCGCCCGATTGATGCTCCGAATGTGATATTAACGCCGGGTCCACGGATTGGAACGGCCCGCTTCCCGACTGCCCTCGTAATTTAAAGGCAGTTATCCCGGAATGGTAAATACCGTGGATCCAAATTATGGCCCCACAGCACCGAGCAGGGAGGAGACCTCTTGAGCGAAGTAGCTAGCACGGAACCAACCTCGGAAGATCAGCAGCTAGAAAGGGTGCTTGAAGGCCAGTCTTCGGCCCTCACCCTACTGACCGCGATGCGGTCAGTCACAAGAAGCCTCGACCGCGTTTACCTCGGTATGGGGTATGCCTGCGGAACGATGTTCCTGCTCTTAGCACTCTTCATTACCTACCAGGTGATCGCTAGAAAATACGGCTTCGTCATGGCGCCAGGCATGGACCTTATGAGCGGCTTCACGATGGCCACGGCCTCAACCTGGGCTTTCTCCTACGCCTTGCGGACCGGCTCTCACGTCCGCATCGACGTTTTACTACCATTCATGTCCACCAGAGTCCGGTGGTGGGCCGACCAGGCGGCACTCGCCTCGATCGTCTTCTTCATCAGTGTCACGTCTTGGAAAACCTGGGTTATGGTCCTTAAGTCCTATGAGATTGGCGCCGTAACCAACACCTATCCCTTAGTCCCGCTTCACATACCCCAAACGTTTGTAGCCATCGGATTCAGTATGTTGGCATTCACGGCGATCCACATGATGATCGACAAGATCGCTGAATCGATGCTTCCGGCGGTACACCGGATGCAGGGCGGTACCGAAAGTTACCGGGCAGTAACTGCCGGAACGGATCTTGATCAAGTCCTGACCGAAGAGTCTACGTCGGGGGTCTGATCAAAGCAGAGTTCGCTCCTGCCGAATCTTGTACGGCTGGACCGAAGTGATTCTCAACAGAGTTAATAAAGCAGTCCTGCCGGCATTACTGCCGGCGCCGAAAGGTTAGGAGGACCGAAACACATGGCAATAACCTCAGCATTCCTAATGATGGGCGGCTTCTTCTTG
>Ga0209445_1001703_pt1 | contig 11612 bp, 4 predicted proteins | sample MarorgKNORR_S2LV_4_FD_188223 | JGI IMG/M metagenome (GOLD analysis project Ga0209445, IMG submission 188223) | Marine microbial communities from the Southern Atlantic Ocean, analyzing organic carbon cycling - NADW_A/KNORR_S2/LV (SPAdes) (version 2) | ecosystem: Environmental > Aquatic > Marine >...
TCGGAAGAGACGTCTACTTCGACACAGCCGCTATCATCATCGCCCTGATTCTTCTGGGACGCTACCTGGAAGCTCGAGCCAGAGGAAGCACTTCGGAAGCTATCCGCAGATTGATTGGTCTCCGCCCCAACACTGCCCGGGTAGTTCGCGGCGGACAGGAAATGGATGTTCCGGTAGAGACCGTGGAGGTGGGAGACATCATCCGGGTCCGGCCGGGCGAAAAGATTCCGGTTGATGGAGAAATTACAGAAGGTATCTCCACAGTGGACGAGTCCATGCTGACCGGCGAAAGCATGCCGGTGGACAAGGAGCCTGGAAAGTTGGTGTTCGGCGCCACCATCAACAAGAATGGGACCTTCACATACCTCGCCACCAAGGTGGGAAAGGACACCGTGTTGGCCCAGATAATCCAGTTGGTGGAGGACGCCCAGGGATCAAAGGCCCCCATCCAGAGGCTGGCCGACCAGGTGGCGGCCTATTTCGTCCCCGCAGTCATCGGAATAGCCCTGGCTACGTTCCTGTTTTGGATTTTGTTGGGTCCGGACCCGTCCCTTACCTTTGCTGTTCTGGTATTCGTGGCCATCCTGATTATCGCTTGCCCCTGCGCCCTGGGATTGGCGACGCCAACGGCGATCATCGTCGGCACCGGAAAGGGGGCGGAGCAGGGGGTGCTGATCCGTAGCGCCCAGGCATTGGAGATCACCCACCGGGTTAACGTGGTGGTGCTGGACAAGACCGGCACTCTCACTACCGGCAAACCGGTAGTCACCGATCTGCTTCCCTCGGGCGTTACTGAAGACGAGCTATTGCGATTGGCGGCAGGCGTTGAGCGGGGGTCGGAACATCCGCTGGGCGAAGCGATCGTTGATGAGGCCAGAACCCGGGGCTTGGAAATTGATACCGCCAGCAATTTTGAGGCACTGCCCGGACTCGGCGTACAGGCCCAACTCAACGGCGATATTGTGCGATTGGGTAACCAGGCTTTGATGGAAACCAATGGCATCGCCCTCGACGGTCTAGTGGGCAGGGCCCAAGAAATGGCCGCACAGGGAAAGACCCCCATGTTCTTGGCCAGCGGCGTCAAAGCCATGGGTGTCATCGCGGTGGCGGACACGCTGAAGGATACTTCGAAGGAAACCGTGGCCCAGTTGCGGGGGATGGGGCTGGAAGTGGTGATGCTAACGGGCGATAACGCACAAACCGCTCAGGCCATCGCCCAGCAACTCGGTGTCGACAATGTGGAAGCCGAGGTGCTGCCCAAGGATAAAGTGGACGTGGTGCGGCGTCTTCAGTCCCAGGGCAAGGTGGTTGCCATGGTTGGGGATGGGATCAACGATGCCCCGGCACTGGTCCAAGCCGACGTGGGGATGGCCATGGGCGCCGGAACCGACGTGGCCATGGAGTCAGCAGACATAACCTTGATGCGCTCGGACGTGGCCGGTGTTATCGGCGCGATAAACCTGAGTAGGGCCACGATCCGCACGATCAAGCAAAACCTGTTCTGGGCCTTCATATACAACATTCTGTTGATTCCGGTAGCGGCGGGAGTCCTTTACCCAGTCTTTGGCGCAATGGGGGGAGTGCCCGGAGGACTGGAGTTTTTCTTTGGAGAACAAGGATTCTTGAATCCAGTTTTGGCGGCTCTGGCGATGGCTTTCAGTTCGGTCACCGTGGTGACTAATTCTCTGCGCTTGAGGCGGGCAACGTTCTAGTATCTGGTCACGGTGCTGGGAGATCGGGCAAGGCGTCAGAAAAATCGAAAGAGGACAAGGTCCTGGGATTTACAACCGGTAACGAGGGGGGATATGGCAACAGCGATCGATCCTATCTGCAAGATGGAAGTTGACACGGACAACCCGAACGGAGGGTCCAGCGAATACCAGGGCACTACCTATTATTTCTGCGCCCCGGGTTGCAAAGTTGCCTTCGATGGCGAACCGGAGAAATACCTGGGATCACAATGGATTGGATTGGACATGTCCCACGGAGAAAGCCAGCCGAAGCCCGGATTTTTCGCCAGGCTGTTCGGTCGGAAGTAGCCAGCGCCGACTAGGCGGCCATACCCGGACTCTAAACGTTGGCCCCGTGGCACCTTTTATATTTCTTTCCGCTGCCGCAAGGGCATTGGGAATTGCGCCCGATTTTTCCGGCGGCCACCGGGACTGCGTTCCTTTGAGGGTTGTTAACCGCACTCATGGGACTGGCGTTTTCGCTTCCTCTCGGCCTCCGGCCCGTCCCATTGGCTGGCTGCTGATTAACGGCCACGTGGAACAGGGTGTGGACTACGTCGAACTGCATCCGTTTCATCAGGTCCAGGAACATCTTGCGGCCTTCGCTTCGGTAGGCGACCAAAGGGTCACGTTGTCCGTATGCCTGGAGACCGATGCCGGTGCGCAGGTTTTCCATGGAAGTCAGGTGGTTCACCCAATGGGTGTCGATGGCCCGAAGCAACAAAAGGCGCTCCAGTGTCCGCATCTGCTCAGAGCCTAGTTCCTCTTCCCTTAGCTCATAGGTCCGGTCGGCATGATCGGCGAGCGCCCGCTGGACTTCGTCCCGGCTGAGTTGGTAGACCAGGTCCTCGTTGGCCAACTCATTGGGTAGATCGCAAATTGATCCTAGCTCGCTGATAAAGCTGGGTACGTCCCAGTCGTCGGAGTGGCGGCTGGCCAAATGTCCGCCCATCAAGTCGTCGAACTCGTGGCGGACCATATCCAGTATCTTATTCTTCAGATCGCTTTCGTCCAGGATGGCATGCCGGTCGGCGTAAATGATTTCCCGTTGCTGATTGAGGACGTCATCGTAATCCAAGAGGTGCTTGCGCATGTCGAAGTGATAGCCTTCGACTTTCACCTGGGCGCCACCGATGGACTTGGTGACCAGGCGGTTTTCGATGGGAACGTCTTCATCCAGCCCGGTCCAAGACATCACGGTCTTGATGCGCTCTCCCCCGAAGCGCTGCATGAGTTCGTCTTCCAAGGATACGTAGAACTGGGAACTGCCCGGGTCACCCTGACGTCCGGCCCGGCCCCGAAGTTGGTTGTCGATGCGCCGGGCGTCGTGGTGTTCAGTGCCAAGCACGTGGAGCCCGCCCAGGACGACGACTTTATCGTGCTCTTCTTGCCAGTCGGCCCGGTCGACGTCGCCGCCGCCGAGGATTATATCGGTGCCCCTTCCGGCCATATTGGTGGACACGGTTACCGCGCCCAAGCGTCCGGCTTGGGCCACTATGCCCGCCTCCTGTTCATGGATCTTGGCGTTTAGGATCTGGTGGGAGACTCCCCGGCGCTTCAGGCGCTCGCTGAGTTGTTCTGACGCTTCAATTGATGTGGTGCCAATCAGAACCGGTTGCCCCCGTTCATGTAACTCCGTTATCGAATCGGCCACGCTTTTCCATTTGGCTTCTTCGTTCTGAAAAACCAGGTCCGCCCCTTCATCCCGGGCCATGGGAAGATTGGTAGGAATCACGGCGACGTCTAATCGGTAGATCTTCATGAATTCGTCCGCCTCAGTGAAGGCGGTACCGGTCATTCCCGAGAGCCTCTTGTACATCCGGAAGTAGTTTTGTAGCGTTATCGTGGCGTAGGTAATGCTTTCCCGCTGGATCTTCAGTCCTTCCTTGGCTTCCACCGCTTGGTGGAGACCGTCGGACCAGCGCCGGCCAGGCTGAAGCCGGCCCGTGAACTCGTCGACGATGACAACCTCTCCCTCCCTCACCACGTAATCTTTGTCGCGCAGCTTGGTGATGTTGGCCGTCAAGGCGTTTTCGATGTAGTGGACCAGGTGGAAGTTCTCAGGATCGTATAGATTCCCTACCTTGCTCCACCGCTCCATTTTGCCTATCCCTTCCTGGCTTAAGGAGATGGCTTTGGTCCGGTCGTCGATGGTGTAGTCTTCTTCAAGTTGGAGGCGGGGCGCTAGTTTGGCAAAGGTGTAGTAGTGTTGTACCGGCTCTTCCGCCGGGCCGCTGATGATGAGGGGGGTTCGGGCTTCGTCGATGAGGATATTGTCCACTTCGTCCACGATCGCGAAGTTCAATTCCCTCTGTACCCGTTGGGCAGCCTCCAAGGCCATGTTGTCCCGCAGGTAATCGAAGCCGAACTCGTTGTTGGTGCCGTAGGTGATGTCGGCGCCATAGGCCGCGCCCCGGGTTATGGGACGCAAGAACTTGAATGACTCCTGTGCTCCCCGGTTGGCCGGCGAAGGGGATTCGTCCATTTCGGGGTCGAAGAGATAGGCGGCGTCGTGCTGGAGACTGGCTACCGACATTCCCAGAGCATGGAAGACCGGTCCCATCCAAACGGGGTCACGGCGGGCTAGGTAGTCGTTTACAGTCACCACATGGACGCCATGGCCGGTCAGAGCGTTTAGGTAGGCGGCAAGAGTTGACACCAGAGTTTTTCCCTCTCCGGTTTTCATCTCGGCGATCTGGCCCCGATGGAGCACCATGCCGCCGATCAGTTGGACATCGTAGTGCCGTTGCCCCAGATTCCGCCGCGCCGCCTCCCGCACTACCGCAAAGGCTTCGGGAAGCAGATCATCCAGAGTTTCCCGGCCCGATAATCGAGTCTTGAACTCTTCAGTCTTGTCTCTTAACTGGCTATCGCTCAGTTTTTGGACCGATTCTTCCAGCCCGTTGACTTTGCCGGCGATGGGCCGGAATTTCTTGACGGCCTTGTCATTGCCGTCGCCGATAAACTTGCTTAGTACGGAAACCATGGAGCTACGACCCCCTGGATGTTACCCTGCGACTCCGGTTAGTCTCGCCGAGAGCTCGCGGGTACATTGGTATTTCATTCGATAGATTTAGGCCTTGGTCATTATATTTTAGCGAATGCTGAGCTAACTTGCACACGCCGGGCTTTGGCCGGGCTTAACCGGCATGCCATGGGATGATATTGGGATTGCAATGGGAGCGGTCAAGCTGAAGAATTCGGCCGGTAACGTCACAAGGAGTTGAGCCTGGTTTACCGGTCAAGTTTGCACGGCGCCCACCAGTTCGCCGATGTCGGAAACGCCGGCTTCTCCAAGGTAAACCTTTAATTCGTCTAAGATTCGGAAAGGTGACCACAGGTCGGCCAGATTGGCGCTGCCGATCTGGACTGCAGTGGCGCCCGCCAAGAAATACTCCAATGCGTGGCCGGCGTTGAAAATGCCCCCCACGCCTATGATTGGGACGTCCACCACTTGAGCCGCGCGATACACTAATGCCAGGGCGACTGGGCGCAGGCCATGACCGGATAAGCCGCCGGTAACTGATCCCAGTACCGGCTGCCGGGATTCGATATCGATCTGCATTGCTGGAAGGGTGTTGGAGATGGTGAGGGCGTCGGCTCCGGCGCCGACAGCCGCCAGCGCGATCTCGGACACGTCGGGAACATTGGGCGCGAGTTTGGCCAGCACCGGCAAGCCGGTGTTAGCCCTAACCGCGGCCACCGCGTCGGCGGTAAGGGCGGCGCTATGGCTGAAAAGGGCGCCGTTTTCGATGTTGGGACAGCTTAGGTTGAGTTCTAGAGCCTGAAATCCGGAAACGCCTTGGGTCATTGCCGTCATCTCGCCGAACTCGGAAACGCTTTCCGCCGATAGGCTGAGAATCATGGTGGCGTCTTGCCGGGACCACTCGGGAGCCAAGGTGGTGAGGGCCGCCTCAATCCCGGGGTTGGTCAGGCCTATTGAGTTCAGGAAGATGCACTCGCCGTCGGCCAGGGCCTCACGATAAGACGCCGGATACCAACGGGGCTCGGGATTCCCCTCCCGAGGCTGGCGCGTGACGGTTTTGGGGATGACGGCCCCCAGTAGGCCCAGGTCCATGTCCGGCGTGATACCCCGGCCGTACCCGTCGTAGCCGAAGGTACCGGATGCGATCATTACCGGATTGGCTAACTTGAGATGATGGGGGTTATTGGGCGCCAGGTCCACGGATAAACCCACGTTACCCCCCTCTATTATTCTCATAAATCCCGATCTGATGGCAGGACGCGCTACCATTTCTGGGGCTTATTTACCCCTGTTGCCCGCCATCCGACTCGGGCGTCTCCACGTCGCCGGAGCTGAGATCAGACTCCTTTGGTTCCGGGGTTTCTTCATTGTCATCATCGCTGGACGGTGCGCCGAAGAAACTGGCCACACCGGCCAACAGCTCGGCCTCTTCGTTGTTCACCTCCGTCGACAACCCCGGAAACTCGCTGGTTTCCTGGGCTGGGCCCATGCCTATCCAGCCGCCGGAAGCCACACCTGCCAGTTCCGGAACGGGTTCCGGCTCCAGCAATTTGTCCATGCCGGGAATGGTCACCCGGGCGGGGATCAGCCGTCCGATGATAACGTTTTCCTTTAAGCCTTGGAGCCAGTCTTGGGCTCCGCTTACCGCTGCTTGGGTCAGCACCCTGGTGGTCTCTTGGAAAGAGGCCGCAGAGAGAAAGCTGTCGGTCAGCAGGGAGGCTCGGGTAATGCCAAGCAACATGGATTTGGCCGTGGCGGGTTCTCCACCTTCGGCCAAGACCTTGGCATTTTTCTCCTGGAATTCGAATTTATCGACCATCTGGCCTGGGATATAGTCGGTGTCACCGGTGGACTCGACTTGGACCCGGCGAAGCATCTGTCTCAGGATGATCTCGATATGCTTGTCGTGAATGCTCACGCCTTGGGATTTGTATACCTGTTGGACCTCATCCACCAGATACCGTTGCAATTCGTCTTTACCACGGATATGCAGAATGTCGTGGGGGTTCAGCGGACCGCTGATAAGAGCGTCTCCGGCCTTGACCTCGTCGTCGTCCTTGACCAGTATTCGGGCAGAGATGGGGATCACGTGCTCCCTTTCTTCAACGTCCTCCCAGACGATGGAAACCAGACCCGGGCTAAGCTCAACCCGGCCACCTATGTTGGCTACGACTTGTTCCGCGATTGGGGGGTCTGCTTCTTCCGCGCCGTCTTCACCCGTTAGGGCGGCGATGGTGCTGGCCAGAATCTCACCCGGCTCTACATATTCTCCGTCTTCCACGTGAAGATCGGCATTTTCTGGCAGAGCGTAGTCCTCCCGAAACTCGTCCCGGCTAACCAATCGAAGTCTGCGGCCTTCGTCCTCAATCTCAACGGATACCGTGCCGTCGATGTCTGATAGAATCGCGGCGCCCTTGGGGACACGGGCTTCGAACAACTCTTCGACCCGGGGCAGGCCGCTGGTGATGTCCAGACCGGCAACTCCGCCGGTATGGAAGGTGCGCATCGTAAGTTGGGTGCCTGGCTCGCCGATGCTCTGGGCCGCGATGATGCCGACCGCCTGGCCTTCCTCGACGATCTTGCCGGTAGCCGGTAGGCGTCCGTAACACATCATGCAAAGGCCACGATGAGATTCGCAGGTCAAGGCTGACCGGACCGACACTTCGTCGATGCCCGCGTCGATGATCTGTTGAGCTATGTATTCGTCGATCAACTGGTTGCGGTCAACCAGAATCTCTCCGGTTTCCGGATGGACTACCGGGGCCGCGGCCATCCTACCTAAAATGCCTTGCTGTAACGAAGAGTGCAGGGGGTCGTCGGACCGGCCCCACATGGTGTAGGAATCGATGGTGCCGCAGTCAGCTTCCAGGATGATGACTTCTTGGGCTATGTCGATCAACCGCCGCGTTAGATAACCGCTGTCGGCGGTCCTGAGAGCGGTATCGGCAAGACCCTTCCTTGCTCCGTGGGTGGAGATGAAGTACTCGAGAGCGGTCAGACCTTCCCGGAAACTGGAGGTGATGGGCAGGTCGATGATTCGTCCCTTGGGGTTGCTCATCAGTCCCCGCATCCCAGCCATCTGTTTTATCTGAGAGATGTTACCTTTGGCGCCGGAACGTGCCATGACCGCGATGCCGCCGTAGTTGGGGAGATCTTCTTCAACCAATACGGTGGTTTGGTCGGAAGCCCAGGTCCAGGCCTCCACCGTTTTGGCGTAGCGCTCTTCTTCTGAGATGAGGCCGGACAGGAACTGATCTTCGTAGCCGCTGACCATTTGAGCGGCTTGTCTTAGAATCTCAGGCTTTTTGTCCGAAACCTGGATGTCGTTGATGGCTATGGTTATACCCGAGACGGTGGCATAGTGGAAACCCAGGTCCTTGATATTGTCCAGTACCTCGGAGGTCTCGTCGTTGGTCAAGGTCCGATACAGGTCGGCCGTCAGTTCCTTTAGGGCGCCCCGGTCCATAAGTATGTTCCGGTACCCTAGAATAGGCGGCAGGATTTCATTAAATATCAACCTGCCCAGGGTTGTCTCCAACCACTCGTCGTGTTCCGAAGCCGCTACGTCCCGTACCAGGATACGGGCCTGAAGATGAATCAACTCGGAGGCATGAGCGATCCGGGCCTCGTCGAAATCGAAGAACTTCGTGCCTTCGCCTTCAGCCCCCTCGCGTTCTTCCGTCAGGTAATAGCAGCCCATCACCATGTCCAGCGTCGGAGCTACCAGCGGGTCACCCGAGGCGGGCGAGAGCATATTATGGGTGCTGAGCATAGCCTCTTTGGCTTCAAGCACAGCCATCCGGGACAGCGGAACGTGCACCGCCATCTGGTCGCCGTCGAAGTCGGCATTGAACGCGGAGCAGACCAGTGGATGGATCTGAATCGCGTTTCCTTCAATCAGCACCGGCATGAAAGCTTGGATACCCAACCGGTGCAAAGTGGGGGCGCGATTAAGCAGGACCGGCCTGTCTTTGATCACGTCTTCCAGGATGTCCCACACTTCCGCCCGGTTTCGCTCCACCATGCGCTTGGCGTTCTTTATGTTAGGGGCAATGCCCAAGACCGCCAACCGGTGCATCACAAAGGGTTTGAACAGCTCCAGGGCCATTCGTTTGGGCAGGCCGCACTCGTGCATCTTCAGTTCGGGGCCCACCACGATTACCGACCGGCCGCTGTAATCGACCCGCTTGCCCAGCAGGTTTTGGCGGAAGCGGCCTTGCTTGCCTCGTAGCAGGTCGGACAAAGACTTGAGCTTGTGGTTATGACTGCCCTGGATGGGACGCCCGCGGCGCCCGTTGTCGATCAGGGCGTCAACTGCCTCTTGCAGCATCCGCTTCTCGTTGCGGATGATAATTTCCGGAGCACCAAGGTCCATCAGCCGCTTCAACCGGTTGTTCCGGTTGATGACACGGCGGTAAAGATCGTTCAGGTCGCTGGTGGCGAACCGGCCACCGTCCAGTTGAACCATGGGGCGCAGCTCGGGCGGCAGCACCGGGAGGATGGAAAGAATCATATCCTCAACCCGGTTGCCGCTGCGGCGGAAGGACTCAATGACCCGCAGCCGTTTGATGGCCTTTTTGCGCCGTTGGCCGGAGGTAGACTGCATCTCGTTTATCAAGAAATCTCGGAGAGCCTCCAGGTCGATGGCCCGAAGAATCTCCAAAATGGCTTCGGCGCCCATGCCAGCTTGGAAAACGTTGCCGTAGTGGTCCTTCAATTCCCGATAACGGGACTCGGCAATTAGCTTGTGAACCCGCAGATCGTCCAGTTCGTCGATGCTGGCTTGAAGTTGTTGCTCTAGTTGTCCCTCTTCGGTGGCCAGGCGGTCCTTAACGGCGTCAAGTTCCACCTGGGCGGTCATCCGCTCTACTTCTATTTCAGGACTGTCTTCCGCCTCGGCCAGATCTGCGATTTTCTGTCGGAGAATCTCCAATTCCGCCTCAGACGAATTCCGGCGTTTCTCCACTTCTAGTTCGTACCTGGCTCGCTCTTCTTCAATGGTTTCCTGCCGGGCGTCTTCGTCCACTGAGACCACGATGTGTTGGGCGAAGTAGAGAACCCGTTCCAGATTGCGGGGAGAGAGGTCCAGTAGAAGGCCCAATCGGCTGGGAGTGGTTTTACTGAACCAGATATGGGCTACTGGCGCCGCCAGCCGGATATGGCCCATGCGCTCGCGCCGGACCTTGGACCGGGTGACTTCAACTCCGCAACGGTCGCAGACGACGCCCCGGTACCGGATCCGCTTGTACTTCCCGCAGAAGCACTCCCAATCCTTGGTGGGGCCGAAAAGCCGCTCGCAAAAAAGTCCGTCTTTTTCCGGCCGCAACGTACGGTAGTTAATGGTTTCAGGCTTGGTCACCTCGCCATGTGACCAGTTCATGATTTGTTCCGGGGAAGCTATTGATATTCTGATCGCGTTGAAGTTGGTGCCACGGGTTTCTGTCCTGTCCGCCATTCTGACCATTAATCTGCCTCCAGCGGCTGATAAAGCTCCGTGTCGTCGGATATTCCTTGGGTCAACGGTGGCCGAACGTCCTCGTTCAACAATTCGACCGCCAGGCCAAGACTCTGAAGTTCCTTCAACAGAACGTTGAAGGACTCCGGCACTCCGGGTTGGCCAATGGGTTCTCCTTTAACGATGGCTTCGTAAGTCTTAACGCGGCCGGCCACGTCGTCGGATTTAACCGTCAGTACCTCTTGCAAATTGTAGGCCGCGCTGTAGGCTTCCAGCGCCCAGACCTCCATTTCACCGAACCGCTGGCCGCCGAATTGAGCTTTTCCACCCAGCGGCTGTTGGGTAATCATGGAGTAGGGACCGGTGGACCGAGCGTGGATCTTGTCTTCCACTAAGTGGATGAGCTTTAAGATGTAGATCGTCCCTACCGTGACCAGTTGGTCGAATGATTCGCCGGAACGCCCGTCGAACAACTCGAACTTGCCAAAGGTGGGAGGAGCGATGCGCTGTTCCCGATGAACCCGCAATGCGGTGTTGCGCATTTCCTCCAATGATTGGCCGGTAGGGTCTTCGCCGGCTTCTTCTTTAAGCCAAAGGCGAAGGCACGCTTCCTGAGCTTCTCCCCGGATCTCCGGGTCGAATATCCGCTGGCTATCGTAGCCTTGCTCCGACAGCCAGGCATCCAGCTTCGCTTGGTCAATATCGGGTGACCCGTCCGATGGCCCCATGCTGATGGCATGGGCCCGTTGAGCGAACCAGGCCCGGGCCAGGGCATCTTCTATTGATTCGTCTCGGGCGCCGTCGAACACCGGTGTATTAGCTCTGAAATTGAGCACCTTGGCTGCCCATCCCAAGTGGGTTTCCAGCACCTGACCCAGGTTCATCCGGGAAGGTACGCCTATGGGGTTCAGAATGATGTCCACCGGGGTCCCGTCGGCCATGTAAGGCATGTCCTCTTCCGGCAGTATGCGGGCTACCACACCTTTGTTGCCGTGGCGTCCGGCCATCTTGTCGCCCACGGAAATCTTCCGTGTCTGGGCTATCCAGACTCTCACCGCTTCGTTGACGCCGGGCGGTAGGTCATCCCGGTTGCCCCGGTTCAGGACCTTGACTTCGATTACTTTACCTCGTTCCCCGTGGGGAACCCGCAGAGAAGTGTCTTTCACGTCGCGGGATTTTTCTCCGAATATGGCCCGCAGCAGCTTCTCTTCGGCCGTTAACTCGGTTTCGCCTTTAGGCGTAACCTTGCCAACCAGGATGTCTCCCGGTCCAACGTCCGCGCCGATGCGGATAATGCCCCGTTCGTCCAGGTCCCGCAGGCTGATTTCCCCCACGTTGGGGATGTCCCGGGTGATCTCCTCGGGACCCAACTTGGTTTCCCGGGCTTCCATCTCGTGTTTTTCGATGTGAGTGGAAGTGAAGTAATCGTTCTTTACCAGCC
>Ga0209445_1001705_pt1 | contig 11599 bp, 12 predicted proteins | sample MarorgKNORR_S2LV_4_FD_188223 | JGI IMG/M metagenome (GOLD analysis project Ga0209445, IMG submission 188223) | Marine microbial communities from the Southern Atlantic Ocean, analyzing organic carbon cycling - NADW_A/KNORR_S2/LV (SPAdes) (version 2) | ecosystem: Environmental > Aquatic > Marine >...
TTGTCCCATGATCATCTTTCAGGGGCTGGAAGACGCCATAGTGCCCCCCGCGCAGGCCGAACTCATGTCGACGGCGCTGCGCGAGAAAGGTATCCCGTTCTCGTACTTGCCTTTCAAAGGTGAACAGCACGGATTCCGACAGGCCAAGAATATTAAGCGCTCGCTTGAGGCAGAGTTGTATTTTTATGGGCGCGTAATGGGATTCGAGCCGGCGGACCAAATAGAGCCGATTGAAATCGAGAACGCCGATTGTTTGCGCGGTTGATTACAGCGATATTGTTGAGCTATAGATTAATATTATAAATATAATTAAAAACTCAGTTTATGATTAACATCTGGCCAATAATAAATCCTAGCATTTGCAATCTTGAAGTAGGCAACTCCAAGGGAGATACACTTATGTCGATCGAACGCCGTATCATATCGTCGCTACAGTCGGCGCTGCACGCGGGCCCGCTCCTACCGGGAGAAGAATTAGATACCCCGTATGTGATTAGCAGTCTGGATGGTAGATTGATGGACTGCAATTCAATGTTTTACGACTTGGTTGCAAGAGATGATCTTAAGGGGACTCATTACCGAGAACGGTGTCCGACAGACGAAATCGAGGAATATAACAACCAGATTTTCGAATCTATAGAGGTGTTGGGTTTTTCAAAATCCCGCCGGCCGTTGCTCGCCTATGATGGGAAAGTGCATGACGTGTCCCATGACATACAGCTGATAGGAATCGCTGGCCGCGCATTTGTCCTCAGTTCGGTAACCGTCGAGAGGTTCGATATCGGTAAGGTTTCGAGACGATCCAACGCGAAGATCGTTTTTCTTAAAGAAAAAAATTTTACGTCCAGCACTAATTCGAAACGTCGTCGAAGGACTGTCTCGATTGCCCCATTGAATGGACGGGGCCTGATGAAGCCCCGGTTCATCGACAGGGATTTGCAGGCTGAATAAGTTACGCTGCTTCTTTTAGTTGGCGGACCACGTTTTTTGATACAGGTTGGTCATTCAGGATCAATTGGTAGACCAAAGCAACAATGGTTGCTTTGCCTTTAGGGGTCAAATTTTTCAGTACTTGCTCGACAATTCGGATGGCTCTTGAAAGCGCATCGACATCGATCTGAGCGCATGGTTCTTTTCCAGTAAAAAGGTATTCCACGCTCGTGCCAAGCGTGTCCGCAACGCGAATTGCGTTTCGCGCCAGGATGGAATCGATGTCGCCTTGTTCCCACCGGGAGGCCGCGGCCCGGGTGACATTTACCGATCTTGCGAGCTGGCTTTGATTGAGGCCGGCTTTGCTACGAAGTTTTTTAAGGCGTCTCGCGGCGCTTGTCATTGACAATATCTCCTCTACTCATGAAGTTAAAATCACAATAAATTGCATCCGTTTATTGTTAGCTGTAGTTTACACTCATTCAAGTCGATGAAAATGTGATCTGTGCGACGTTCACCATATTCGAAACGACCCGATGTGATGACATTGTGAATCGAATCGATGGTTAAAAATCAGTGGGCAATGTTCCAATGGATGACGTCACGGTGGGCGAATGCCCAGTCGGCTTACAACACTTCCCGGCGTTGTAGCCACGCCAGTGTGTACTCGTTCCACTCGTCAGCCATTTCATAGAAAGCGATATGGCTCGAATGGGCGCCACGGAAGACGTACATGGCGGCACCAGGTATTCGTCTTTGTACCTCGAGTCCATACCGTGTCGGCACCTGCCAATCCATCTCACCCGACGTAATGAGGGTGGGGGCGGTAATGACACCTAACCGATCCAATGCATCGTGGGTCTTGTCTGCGTGAAAATGCCCCAACATTCCGTGTCTAGAGGGAGGATACGGGTTTTCGAGGATGAACCCCCTCTCGAAAGCAGAGACATCATCCGACTGGTCATTGATGAACGCTGGACTCGCTACCCACAGCAGCGCGGTACGAATATACATCTCGAAATCACCCCGCAGTACCGGATACTCATTTGTATCGATCATGCGGACGAACCACTCGTCCGAGAATCCCCACGTGCCATGCAGCTGTAGTGATGCCACCTTGTCTGGATGATTGATGGCCAGTTCCTGGGCCGTAGCACTGCCGAGGGACAAGCCACTCACGTGGGCTCGACTAATGTCCAACTCGTCCAGTAGCGCCGCTGCATCTTCAGCGAGAATCTGCATCGAGTATTCCTCTTGGCCCTGAGGGTGGGTGGATTGACCCGTTCCTCGTGCGTCATATGTGATTACCGTGTAGTGGTTACGGTATGCTGAGACCTGTGCAGACCAGGTATTGTGGTCCGCAGCGGTACCCATGATCAGCAACAAGGGTTCCCCTTGTCCCTCAATCTCGTAGTACATCTTGATTCCGGTTGCAAGGTTGACAAAAGACACGAATGCATTCCTTTTTTAAGGCAACAATACTGGTTCACCACGTAAGTTACAGCGAAACGCCGGTCTACTGACCCGGTAGCGGTGATTCATTTGTATTCTAGAAGATGGCCGAATGGATATCCATGAAATGTGGTCTGCCTCGATGTGTGCAAAGGTGGCTGGAAATGCCCGCCTTTGGTTTCGAGAGTCGCCGGGATTCCTCGCAAGTTAGACTTAGGTAAATTTAAACGATTGAATAGAGGAGGTGACTCGCAATGAAGATAGGTGTGTACATTTTTCCAACAAAATACTCAATTTCCGTCGTCGATCTTGCCCGGGCGCTGGAAGACCGGGGCTTCGAGTCGCTGTTTGTCCCAGAGCACACGCATATTCCCGTGAGCAGGCGAACGCCATTTCCTGGCGGTGAACCGCTGCCCCGGGAGTATGCCAACTGCCTCGATCCTTTTGTCGTCTTGTCAGCAGCTGCCGCGGCGACCCGGACGCTTCGCGTTGGTACCGGAATCTGCCTGGTGAGTCAACGTGACCCGATCGTGACGGCCAAAGCTGTGGCCAGCCTGGATGTGCTTTCCGGTGGACGGTTTGAGTTCGGCATCGGTGCGGGATGGAACCAGGACGAGATTGAGAACCATGGTATTGCGTTCGATGACCGCTTTCGCGTCATGGTCGACCATGTGAAAGCCATGCAGACAATTTGGACCGAGGAAGAGGCTGCCTACGATGGGGCATTCACGCACTTTGATCCTGTCTGGTCGTGGCCGAAGCCGGTGCAGAAACCGTATCCTCCGGTCTTGTTGGGCGGCGAGACCAAATACAGCCTGCGGCGGATCGTGGAGTTTTGCGATGGTTGGCTCCCGCGCGGAAATAAGATGACTGATCCGGGTGCCGGCATGGACGAATTACGCGTTTATGCCGATGAAGCAGGTCGGGACATGGATTCCATCTCGGTCAGTGTGTTCAGGGCTCCGCCGGAAGAGCACTACCTTGAGAAGTGCCGGGAAGCTGGGGTCCTGCGGGTTTTGCTGGCCCTGCCATCGGAAGGGCAGGACGTGGTAATGCCGCTGCTGGATCAGTACACCGAATTGCTGACTGCATGATCGGTGACATCTGTTCTGATGAGTTCTACAGATCGGTCGTTGGTAGCAACGGCTGAGTCACCTTAATCTGATCGTTAACCCGTGGGCACCGGGTAACGATCGGTATCACCGGTGGAACGAGGGCAATTGAATTGGTCCCCGCGAGCCGCCAATGCGATGCCGATCACCAGATACCGATCGGCCTGAGGAGTCCGTTCAGGGCGCGACAGAGCGAGTACGTTAGAATGCCTGCGAATCGTCGATGGCCAACAGCGAGGAGATCAACATGGACATTGGAATGACTATTCCTACGCGTGGGCCGCTGGCAGAACCGGAATCGATCGGACAATTAGCACGGCGCGCGGACGAACTCGGCTTTGCTTACCTTGCCGTACCCGATCATATCGTGGTGCCTCGGAGAATCGACTCGCGCTATCCCTATAGTGCGTCGGGTGAGTTTCCGGGTTCCGCATCGGGATTTTGTTTCGACCAGTTTAGTGTGCTGTCCTTCCTTGCTGCACTGACCGGGAAGATCCGACTGGTGACATCGATTACGGTGATACCGCACCGTGGGGCGGTGGAAACCGCCAAGCTCGTAGCAACTATCGATGTGCTCTCGCATGGGCGAATGACACTCGGTGTTGGCGCCGGCTGGATGCGGGAAGAATTCGAGGCACTCGGTGCGCCGCCATTCGACCAGCGTGGGCGGGTGACCGACGAGTACCTGCGGGCATTTAAAATACTATGGACCGAGGACGATCCGGCGTTCGAAGGTGAGTTCGTCCGGTTCCAGAACATCAGCTTTCTCCCCAAGCCACGGCAGAAACCGTATCCGCCGATATGGATCGGTGGTGAGAGCGGCCCAGCGTTGCGACGCGCGGCGCGGTACGGGGATACCTGGTACCCAATCGGCAACAACCCCCGTTACCCACTGGGCTCGATCGGGCAGTTTGTCAGCGCTGTCAGGCGACTGGGCGAAATTGCGACCGAAGAGAACCGTGATCCGGCGAGCATCTCGCTGGTGTACTGCGCGCTGTGGTTCGATGAGACAAAGACTCTGACCCTTGATGATGGCAGCCGCCAACTGCTGAGCGGGACGGTCGAACAGATCGCCGAGGATGTCGCTGCACTCGCCGAGTCCGGCGTACAGGGTCTGATGCTAAATTTCCAGCGGGACACGCTGGAGCAGTCACTCGACAGCATGCAGTACTTTGCCGACGTCATCGGCCCGGCAATGTAACCGTCCATGAGCAAAGGCAGACCCGCTTACGCTGCTATCGTGACGGGTTCGGTGCCGGCTTGTTGACTGTGGTCCTGTGCCACTGCTGTGACCGATCACGAGCGCTTCACAACGTTGGCCGAATTCAAAGGGGTAGCGCTGGACTCAACCGGGAAACGCAACAGCACGCTGGTTGTGCCGATTTCGGTGGCCGCCGGCCTTGATAAGAAAGTAAATCTGGTATTGTTCGCGCTTGGGAAATTGCGTGGGATCTTTCCGATGGGTGCACTTATTTCGTGCCCAGGCATAACCATGGTTCTTTTGAAGTTTCTTCTCTTGCCAGAAATCGGAACCGCGCTCTAATCCAGACTAAAGAATGACTCAGGATTTAACAAAAGAGGTGCAAAGGCGTTACCACAGGTTGCTTGAGGAGGGCGCCAACCCAAACGAGTGGGCTTATGCCTGGCGCTCCGAGTACAACCGAGGGGGTTTCAAGGCGGTTGACTTTCTCATGGAAGAGGTTGTCAATCCCGGTAAATGCATCGGTTGTGCAGCTTGCCTCACCATCTGTCCGGTCGACGTATTCGATTACGTCAACGAGAAACCACAGGACTCGCGAAACAGTGCCTGTGTTTATTGCGAGTTGTGCGTTGATGCCTGTCCGGTGCTGCGTCCGACCGACACGGATCTACCCCGGCAGATGCAGTTGCGCGAACCGAGTATCGACGATGGATTCGGGCCTTACGCCTATGCTGTACTCGCGAGGACGACCCGGGAATACATCCTGAACGAAGGGCAGGATGGGGGTATCTGTTCAGCACTCGCCATACATGGCATGCAGACTGGAGCGTTCAAAGGGGTTGTGGTAGGCAACGAAGACCCCGACAACCCGCAGATGGGCTATGCACAATTGGCGACCACGCCCGAAGAGGTACTCGTCAGCGCCCGTTCCCGTTATTCATATCAGCCGAATACCCTGGCGCTGGTCGAGGCGATGGAACAAGGCATCGCGCCGCTCGCGGTCGTCGGCGTACCTTGCCAGGTAGACGGCGTGCGCCAGCAGCAGTTCTCGAGTATTCGGCTGGATGTGGCCGAGTGGTATCGCAAGAACATCGTGCTGGTCATCGGCCTGTTCTGTTCGGAGGCCTTCACAGAGGCAGGCATCGATTGGCTGGCCGAGGATCTGGGTGTTCCGAAGCGGGATATTACGAACATCAATATTAAGGGGCGACTCGAAATTAAGCTGCGCGATGGACGTGAAGAAACACGGTCACTGAAGGCCTTTGGTAAGTTTGCCCGACCTGCCTGTCTTTACTGTATGGATTACGCAGCAGATAACGCGGACATCGGGCTGGGTGGTATTGGACTCAACGGATGGACCTTTACCGTCATTCGAACCGAGGCCGGGCACCGCGCCTGGCAGGCACTGCTTGAAGCGGGCTGGGTAGAAACCAAGGAACTGGACGAGGCGCCAAAGTCAAAAGAGCTCCTGGTTCGGCTTTCCCGCTACAAGCGCAACCGACCCTTGCCGGCGCTCATGCCGACACATTTGGAACGCGAGGCCATCGGGAATCTAGACCCGAAACATTACTATAGAGGCTGGGAAGATGGCTGTTCGGCGAAGGACTGGCGGCCGTTACCGCCGCCTCCGCCAAAAAAGAAAAAGACAAAGTCGAAGAGCGAGGAAAGCACCCCTTGAGCGGTTCAAAGCCACGACTTGAGGACCTCAGTATCATCGTTTCTGGGCAGGGCGGTGACGGCTCCTTGACGGTGATCAATATACTGGCCGATGTCCTACGTTCAGTGGGTATGCGTGCTTATACCGAGCGTGATGTGCTGTCGCGCATTAAAGGCGGCATTGTTGCGGCCACGTTGCGCGCCTGTCATGACGAGCGTCTGTGTATAGGCAGCCAGATTGATCTGATCGTCGTTTTTGACCTGAGTGCGATCCGCAAACAGGCCCATCGCCTCAATGATCGCAGCATCGTGATATACGACAGTTCTGGTGGCGGTTTGCCGGATGACAGTGGCGTGCCCGAGGGTGCCCGGGTGATCGGCATTCCTTTCAGCCGGCATGCGGTACGGGAGTTTAGGAGTGACATTTACAAAAACAGCATTTCTTCGGCGGTGGTGGGGCGCCTGATCGGTCTTAATGACGACGATATGCGAGCCGCGTTCGAGAAGCGTTTTGGCAGGCGCGGTGCTGAGGCATTGAAATACAACCTTGACGCGCTGGCAGTGGGTCATGAGCTCGCCGATGAAGTCGGGTTGGCAGCTGACGAAGGGCTTTATGAGATCGTCAGCGCCGATTCGAAACCCCATATGCTGATCACTGGAAACGAGGCGGTCGCCTTTGGGTTTGTCGTAGCGGGCGGACGCTTTTTTGCCGGGTATCCGATCACCCCTTCCACCGACATCATGGAGTGGCTTCAGAAGTGGTTACCTCGGTTTGGCGGTGTCGTTCGACAGCCCGAAGACGAACTTTCGGTGATCAATATGGCTATAGGGGCGGCCCTTACCGGCACGCGCACGATGGTCGCGACTTCGGGTCCCGGTCTGTCGCTGATGCAGGAAGGTATCGGGCAACTGGGCATGGCGGAGATTCCGCTGGTCGTAGTTGATTCCCAACGCAGTGGGCCAAGCACGGGCATGCCGACCAAGCCGGAGCAGAGTGACATTAACCTCCTGGTCTACGGAGGTCATGGGGACTTCCCCCGCATCGTCCTTGCGCCGGGCACCCCGCAGGAGTGCTTTCACATCACTGTAAAAGCCTGCAATCTCGCTGAAAAGTATCAACTCCCGGTGTTCATAGCTCTGGACCAGGGGCTCTCACAGAACCTCGCGACGATAGACCCGATCGATGAGGGCCAGGTGGTGGTGGAACGGGGCAAGCGTCTGGATGCCGAATCGCTGGCTGGGATGGCGGTCTACAAGCGGTATGCTTTCAGCAAAGACGGTGTTTCGGCCTTCGCGCCGCCTGGTACGCCTGGTGGGATGTCGCTTGTCACCGGAAATGAACATGACGAGTTTGGCCAGGTCTCCACCGACCCCGGTAACCGAACGCGCATGATGCAAAAACGTCAGAGCAAGTTACAGAGCATGCAGGCTGACCTGCCGCGGGCGGTTACCCACGGTGTTGAAACTGCGGATATTGGATTTGTCGGCATTGGCATGACACATGGCGTGATACTTGAAGCGATGGATATCCTGGCTGCACGCGGTGTCCCAACCCAATATCACCAGCTGCAGACACTATGGCCGATGCTTGACGAGACGCCGGATTTTACCCGGGGTTGCCCATGTGTCTTTGTCGTCGAATACAACGCAACGGGTCAATTGGCGAGACTTATCGTTGCGCACGGTGGCGAGGAGGCGCACATCGAAAGCATTCTCATCTATGACGGCGTGCCGTTACGAGCCGAAGACCTGGTTCAAAAGGTCATTGAACGCATGGATTCACGGAGACATAAGGCCGCATGACGGAGACATTTACGCCAACCCGGCCGATCTGGTGTGCGGGCTGCGGAGATTTTGGTGTGCTCGAGGCGTTAATCACCGCTTTGGACGAGCTGCAGATACCAGTGCATGACCGCATGTTCATTGCGGGCATCGGCTGTTCGGGTTCCTTGCAGAATTATCTGTCCTGTTATGGCTACCACGCCCTTCATGGGCGGGTTCTGCCGACCGCGACTGGCGTCAAACTTGCCAATCCCCAGCTTACAGTTGTCGGAGTGGGCGGTGATGGTGACGGTTATGCGATCGGCGGGGGGCATCTTGTGCACTCGTTCAAACGCAACCCCGGTGTGACGTATATCGTCATGAATAACGGCACCTATGGCCTGACTAAAGGACAGGCATCGCCGACCAGTGTGATCGGATTCCAGGACAATATCGAAGAAGATCTCGATCCGATCATGTTGGGTCTGAGCATCCCGGGCTCGACATTTCTCGCCCGCGGTTACAGCGGCCATCCCGCGCAATTGCTGCAACTGACGCTTGCGGCGCTCAGGCACACCGCTGCAGGCCAAGGGCTGTCTTACCTCGAGGTGCTGTCGCCCTGTGTGACCTACAACGATACCTACCGCGAATGGCGCACCGGCGTCTTTAACATTGACAGCGAAGACGGTTACGACCCAGGCAACCGGGCTGGTGCGTTTGAGCGTATGTGCGAATTGAGAGAGCAGGGCCGCCTGCCATTGGGCCTTATTTACCAGGGCGAACGCCCTGCTCTGGAATCCCTGGCGCTTAACCCTGAATTTGCGGCTCCCGCCCGACAGGACCTGAACGATCCGGGCCTTGCTGCCGGTTATCGTGAAGCGATGCAGTCGTTCATCAGATAAATGGACCGGTCGACTGGCCTCGCACTGACGGCCATACCGGGAATCCCACTAGTCACAGCAGGTTCCGACATTGTCGGTTTAATTCTTGCCGCGCTGTCTTCGCAGGGAATGTCACTTTGTCCCGGGGATATCCTGGTGATCACGCAGAAGATCGTGTCGAAGTCAGAAGGGCGGATAATCAATTTGTGCGATGTAGAGCCTGGCGAGCGCGCTGTTGAACTCGCCCGCAAGACGGCAAAGGATCCCCGACTCATCGAGCTGGTACTGTCGGAATCGACCGAAGTCGTGCGGGCGGTGGATGAGCTAATCATCGTGGCTCACCGGCTGGGACTCGTCCTTGCCAATGCCGGGATCGACGCCTCGAACGTAGGCCCACAAGATCCAGTTGAACAGGTGCTCCTTTTGCCGGAAGATCCCGATCAAAGTGCTCGTGAATACCGCGCACGGATAAAGCGTGAGATGGACACAGATATTGGTGTGATCATCAACGACAGCGTGGGCCGGGCCTGGCGCATAGGAACGGTCGGTCTTGCGATCGGTGTTGCCGGCGTGCAGGCGCTGGAAGACCACCGAGGAAAGCCTGACCTTTTCGGTGTGCCGCTGAAGGTCAGTGAAGAAGCGGTGGCTGATGAACTGGCCAGTGCGGCATCGCTGCTGCAGGGGCAAGCTGGAGAAGATATTCCAGTGGTGCTGATCCGCGGTTTTAAGCAGGCCTCCGATGAGCAGTCTGCAGCGACCCTGATCCGCCCGCGTGAACAGGACCTCTTCCGATGAGCACCGCCGACATTGACATTGCGGGTTGCCGCTATGTTGTTTTGTCGGGTGGCGTCGGCGGCGCAAAACTTGCCCAAGGGCTCTCTTTGTGCCGACCCGCCGAAGAACTTCTGGTTGTGGGTAACATCGGTGACGATTTCGAGCATTGGGGATTACATATCTCGCCGGATCTGGATACGTTGATGTACACGCTGGCGGGTGTTGCCAACCCGGAGCTTGGCTGGGGCCGGGCCGCTGAAACCTGGCATGTGCTGGAAGCGGTTTCTGAGCTGGGTGGCGAGACCTGGTTTCGGTTGGGCGACCGGGACCTCGCCGTGCATATCGAGCGCTCGATGCGTCTCAAGACCGGCGCCCCCCTGTCGTTGGTTACGGTTGCTCTGTGTCGCGCGTTTGGTGTTAGTTTGCTGATTCTGCCGCCGACCGATGACCGGGTGCGAACTATCGTCGAAACGCCGGGCGGCCCTTTGGATTTCCAGACCTATTTCGTTCGTGATCGATGTGAGCCGGTCATAACGGGATTGCGGTACGAAGGCGCGTCAGAAGCCGCCTTGTTGCCAGCCGTTATCACCGTTTTAGAAGACCCCGAACTCAAAGCTGTAATTCTGTGTCCATCCAACCCTTTCCTGAGCCTGGATCCAATCCTGGCAACAGCGGACCTGCGAAGCAGGCTGCAGAGGTGTAAGGTGCCGGTGGTTGCGGTGTCGCCGATGATCGGTTCACGGGCCTTCAAGGGCCCCACCACAAAGATCATGGCGGAACTGGGCTATGAGGCATCCACGCTGTCTATTGCCCGTTACTACGCCGATATTCTCGACGGTTATGTAATAGATGGGGCCGATCACCACGTCTCGCGTCAGATCGAGGATCTTGACATCCGGGTCGAGGTAACCGCTACGCTGATGGAGACCTTGGACCAAAAGCTTAACCTTGCTGCCGATGTGGTTGCGTTTTCTGAGACAATGCAGAGGTAGCTCCCCTGAACTGAAGGAGTGATTTGAATGTCTGATCGACTCCCGTGGGCGGTCGTGCCGCTGAAGTCCGCGCAACATGCCAATAGCCGGTTGTCTTCGGTGCTGACGTCGACCGAACGTCAGCGCCTGTTCGAGGCCATGCTCCTGGACGTACTGTCGGCCCTGGGCGACACCAACCAACTTGGTGGGATTCTCGCTGTTACCGATTGCCCGGTGGCCCGACGTCATCTTCGGCGCGTCGGTGCACGGTTGCTCGATGACCCCGATGAAGCAGGTCTGAATGCGGCCGTTGCGCAGGCAGCGTATGTGCTCGAAAAGCAGGGTGTCGAAGGTTTCCTGACCATACCGGGCGATACGCCGGCGGTCACCGCTGTCGAGATCGATCGGGTGGCCAGTTTAATTAATGAGAGCAGAGGGTTGGCCCTGGTGCCGGCGCGGGACGGCCGGGGTACGAACTGCCTGGCGATGTCATTGCCGTCGATGGTGCCGCCACTGTTTGGCCCGGACAGTGTCGAGGCGCATATCGCAGCTGCCCGGAGGCAGAATATTAAGGTGCAGCTGCTTTCCCTGCCGGGTTTTGGTTTCGATGTAGACACACCGGACGATCTGCTGCGGGTCAATGAGTTCTCCCAGGCCAGTAAGACGAATATGTATCTCGACGGTATCCGGCTTGACGGGAGGCGTATTGGTTCGGAGACCGGCATACCCTCGGAAATTGCGGTGATGCGATGAAACCGCAAGCGTTTCAACTGGATCGCTTTTTGGAAAGACGGCCGGAACCGCAAGAAGCCCGGATGCTTGGTGCCGGCACAGAACTTAACCCACTTATGAAACTTGCTG
>Ga0209445_1001715_pt1 | contig 11578 bp, 9 predicted proteins | sample MarorgKNORR_S2LV_4_FD_188223 | JGI IMG/M metagenome (GOLD analysis project Ga0209445, IMG submission 188223) | Marine microbial communities from the Southern Atlantic Ocean, analyzing organic carbon cycling - NADW_A/KNORR_S2/LV (SPAdes) (version 2) | ecosystem: Environmental > Aquatic > Marine >...
GTGATGGATTCCCTGTATTTTCAAAATAGAAGATTTTTCCGTTCCAGTCCCCGACGAAACAATCCATATCACCATCTCCATCTATATCTGCAAATGTTGGTGCAAGATTCATTCCAACTTCACCACCGAAGTAACTTTCGTCCATTAAAGTGAAACTAGGTTCATTAGCATTGCCAACATTCTCGAAAAAATATATTGTTCCATAAATTGTGGGAGGGTGCAGTTCATTACCAATGAAAAGATCGAGATCACTATCACCATCAATATCAATAAATGTTGGAACTGAATTTGAATGAAGATCTAATGTTTGAATGAAATTCTTTGTTTCAAAAACAAAATTTGGATTCTCATGGTTACCATTATTCTTGTAGTACCAAAAATTATCAATATTATCAGTTCCATATTGCCCCGTCTGAACTCCAACAAATAATTCGCTGTCTCCGTCATTATCTATATCTGCAAAACGAGGTGCATTAAATCCCGCAGAAACGATAGGATATTCTTCAGGGTAAGAGGTAAACATTATACTATCGGGAATTTCAGGCACTTGCGGGGTTCCAATATTTTCCAGAAAAAAGAGGCTGGGTTGAAAAAGGTCACCCCAAAAAAGGTCCTTTGTATAATCTCCATTAATATCAAAGAATTCCAATGCACTTGCTCCATGTCTTGCATTTGTTCCTGGCGGGAACCAAATGATATTAATATGTTGAAAATAATTGGTTATATATTGAAAGACAGGCAATCCATCTGTGGTACCAATATTACTATAGTATATAACTTTTCCGGCTTGATTTCCCATAAAAAGGTCTTCCAGGTTATCTCCATCTATATCGGCTAAAGTTGGTATGTCAGCTTGAGAACCAAAAACTGGACTGCCAATGTCGTCTAATAACTGTTCCGTTCTAAGTTGAAATTCTCCAGATATATTCTCATAAGCTGAGATGTAATAGGTTCCAGATGTTTGACAAAGTAAATCAACGTCACCATCAAAATCAAAATCCAGAAAAGAAAACCATATTCCCACATATAGTTCCTGGAAGGCTTTTGTCTGAAGTTGAAATTCTGGATTTGATGCGGATCCAATATTTTTATAGTACTGTAGATAACCGTCTTCATCCCTTAGAAAAAGATCAATCAATCCATCTTCATTCCAATCTAGAAATCTGGGATTAGGTTTGTTAAATCCACCTATAAAAGGTGCTAATAATTCATCTTCAAAAAGAATCATCGGAAATGGATTTATATCCCGCTGAAACGTTTGTGAAAATAGAAAGACTGGAAAAATGATTAAAAATTGTTTCATGGATTAGTCTTGAATTATTGGGATTTCTATAGATATAGAATCAAGATCAAAAATTGTAAGCTTTGTCTCATCAGCTCCCGGTACAAGTTCACGGAGAAAAAATGGTGGAAGCGCACGAAAACGAAGTCTTGCTGAAAATTTTAAAGAATTAGACATATTTTCAGGAATAGGTATTTCATAAGTAACTATTTTTGAACCATTTGTTGGAATTGTGTAATCACTCATATAAGCCATTCTTTCTACTGATACATTCCTAAGACCCGAGTCGCCTTCAGCATCATAAAGAACGGTATTAAAAATAATAAGATCCGGGTCCTCTTCTTCTAAAGGGTCTATATAAAAATCATACAAATCCTTATTGTTATTTAGGTGCCCGCTTCTATAAAAGGTATTTTCTCCCGAGTTGACTAATACTTCCAACCAGAGCTGCCGTGAAAATGTGACACCAGTGGGTAAATTATGTCCTGCATTATTTGTTATACCAACCTGAACTAACAGAGTGTCACTTTCATAAACATATTGTGGTACTTCAGAAACAATAGCGATATCTGCTGCTGTTGAAAGCAATTGATAAATTGCTTCAGCCTGGGCATCTTCTTCCCCAAAATCCGTTAGTGTCTGGTCAATACCTGCAAAGTTGTGCCTGTGTAAGTTATCTCTAAAAGGTGCATCTGGTTCAATATTTATGTCTACAGCATACCCAGAATAGGATTCCATATGACAGGTTTGACATTCAAATCCCATCGCTTGATATGCGGTACCACTCCATTCGTCGAATGTCATCTCTGCACCAATTCCATCAATAGTCAAATTGTGACATCCCATACAATATTCTGATTCACGATACAGGGGATTAAACTCTGATTGATGATACGAAGAAGCAATTGGATCTTCAATAGGTCCATACTTGATATGATTAACAGTATCAGTATGAAAAAAATATTCTATCCCATCAAGAGTCCCTTCATTCGAATTGACATTAGTTGTTGGTGAAGCATATGTAACAGCATGGCAGGAACTGCATGTAACGCCTTCTCTAATTTGTGAGGATAGTTCACTTGAAGATTCAAGGGTTAATGAAGCTGGATCAGGAATCGTATTTGTTAAAAAAGCAATCGGGGAGTGACACATAATACAAAATTGACCAAGATCAAAATTCTCATTTTCTTGAAAATGTGTTTGTTCTTTTGAATGTAAAGCAAACCAGACTGGATCTTTTAATGCATATGCATGCATTGAACCAGACCACTCTTCATAGTGATTTGGATGACATTGTTTACACGTTTCTGCAGATTCAAAATCAGTAATTTTGAATGATTCCTGAATTGGTGGTGGATCGGGCGGAATAGTAATTTGCATGTCATTCCCATTATCACAAGAAATAAAACAAATTATAAATATACCATTTAAAGTTTTATTTAGTGATTTAATCACAATTTGAACATGTGCCCTGCATCACGGCCAATCCTGCTGCAGTCACATCTGTTCCTAAATTGAAGTTATTTATCACCGTATTTGTCGATGTGTCAATAACATGTAGATAACTCGCACCGCCACCCATCATGGCACTGCTGGTAACAAATACTCTTGAACCATCGGATGAAATTCCAATTCCATGAGGCATGTTCATTGTGTCATCCAGAATATAAGTTATTTCATCGGAGTTAAGATCAACAACGGACACCGTATTTCCCATTCTATTAGCGCTATACAAAATACTTTGCACAGGATCAATAACAATGTGCCAGGGCTGCCTACCAGTCATGTCAAGTTCAAACACATTTGAAAGAGCGCCGCTTTCCGTTGAAAAAGAGCGAATCTCATTGATCATCATGTCTGAACAGCTAATGAATAACTCCTGACCATTAGAATTAAGTACAAGCTCCAAAGGTTCATAGGTACCATCATTAAAATTATAACTGTCTTGAACACTTTCATCAATTTTATAATTGTCTGGTTGGTATCCATCTTCATTGAAACGGGAAGTTTCAATCTTGAAAAAATGAGATGATTGATTGCTGGCAACCCATAGAGTGCTTCCATCATTGCTTAATGCAATTCCATGGGGAGAGGATGCTCCTACATTAATGCTGTCTTTTACCAAAGTCACAGTATGAATTCTGTGTACATAAGTTGATGAGGTTTCCATCCCCATCATCGGCATAAAACGGGAAACATAAAGATAATTATTTTCTGTATCTATCTCCATGAGAGCGGGCATATTTCCTATTTTTATTGATGATATTAATTCATCTGTAATTAAATCATATTTAAGTACATATCCAGACTCAAGAAGTGTTACATACCAAAAATTGTTGACCTCATCAATTACAATATAATGGGGATTGTCACCCATACCTGAAATATTTACATCAACTTCTCTAATAATTTCACCTGTCTCTCCGTTTAATACACCAACTTTTTCTGTACCTTGGTAGGCTATATAAATCTTATTTAATGTTGGTGCTTTTTTATCTTCACATGTTAAAATTAACAATAGGCTAAAAATATAAATAAACTGTTTCGCAATCTTTTGCATACTTTTCCTCTTTAAATATATGGAAGTGATAATTCAGTTTTTTTAATAAAAAAATATACTCATTTTATGGCTTGATTTTTATAACAATTTCGTAGAACAAGCAAATTATATTTCAAACTTTGCAGGAAGGAAGCCATGGACAGATCAAAGGCAGGAATTATTTCATTCGCGGTCATTTTACTTATTTTAGCCATCTTTGGGGTAGAATTTTATGAAGGAATTTGGTCATTTCCATCATTCTCCCCGATCCCACTCATGGTTATCGCATTGGTGGGAACTGGAATATTCGTCACGATCAAGCTGGGCTTTCCACAATTAAAATATTTTAAACACGGAGTAAATGTTACTCGCGGTATTTACGATGATCCGGAAGATGAAGGGGATTTAAATCATTTTCGCGCGTTGACGACGGCTCTATCTGCCACGGTGGGAATCGGAAATATTGCCGGTGTAGCCACCGCACTCTATTATGGCGGTCCGGGAGCAATCTTTTGGATGTGGGTCACTGCTTTTTTCGGTACAACACTAAAATTCGCAGAAAGCTCACTATCATTAAAATACAGGGAAATAGGTAGCGATGGTTTAACCGCTGGAGGACCCATGTATACAATTGAGTCCGGAATGGGCCGCAATTGGCGTTGGATGGCTGTGGCCTTTGCTTCATTTGCAATTATATGCTCTTTTGCCACTGGAAATGCCATTCAAGCTTTCACGGTTTCTGATCAAATTTATTCGGAAGTATCCCAAGTATTAGGTACACAACATTTCCTTACCCTAAAGCATCATATGTGGACTGGATTCGAATTATCCATCCAGCAAGTGATCAACGGCGTTATTCTAGTAGGAATTATCGGAATGGTCATCATTGGTGGAATTAAGAGAATTGGTCACGTCACCAGTTTCCTAGCTCCCATAATGGGCGTTATTTACGTACTCTTTGCTTTAATTATAATTCTTGTCAATTTCGATAAAATTGGATCAAGCTTTGCATTAATATTTAAAATGGCGTTCAATCCACCTGCAACTATCGCTGGAACCGGTGGTGGAATCTTGCTCACAATGCTGTGGGGAATTAAACGAGGTTTATATTCTAATGAAGCAGGACAAGGAAGCGCAGCGATTGCTCACTCAACTGCCAAAACAAAATATCCTATCCGTGAGGGTTCCGTAGCCATGTTAGGACCCTTTATCGATACAATCATAATCTGTACGCTTACAGGTCTAGTTATCATCATAACCGGTGCCTGGCAGCACACACAATTCTACATGAATATTACTGATCAAAATTTGCCTCATATTAAAGACATACTTAATGTGGGGTTATTTAACAGTAGTCTCTTAACGTCATATGCATTTAAAGAGGGCTTGGGTTTTATTTTTAGTTACGGGGATAAAATTGTAACAATTTCCGTATTACTTTTTGCTGTATCAACTGCGATTAGCTGGTCATTCTACGGTGATCGTTCTGCGGTTTACTTATTTGGACGTAAGGCCATCATGCCGTATAAATGGATATTCCTCCTTTTTGTTTTCATCGGTGCCATTGCAGAATTGGAAGCCATTTGGGCATTTGGAGATGCCGCTTTAGGATTTATGACATTTCCAAATTTAATTGCCATTATCTTCCTCTCAACAGCACTGAAGAAAATGACCCAAACTTATTTTTCTCAAAAGCATACACCTTATCAGAAATAATGCCTGACCTCAACCACATCCATGATGTGGCCGTTCGCGCTGGTAAATCAGCTGCAGAATTGATTTTATTTGCACTGGATAAACCCAGGATACCTGATTATAAAGGTAAAACGGATCTTGTGACCAAAACTGATAAAGAATCAGAGGAATTAATTTGTTCAATAATTCACGCAGAATTTCCCAAGCATGGAATTCTGACCGAAGAATCAGGCCCCTCTTTTCCTGATGCTGATTATCAATGGGTCATTGATCCATTGGATGGTACCACAAATTTTGTTCATGGATACCCTTCATTTGCGGTATCCATCGGTGTTTTTCACAAAAGCAAACCACTTGTAGGAATCGTATTAGAATTGCCCGCAAAAAGGCTATTTACCGCGCTAAAGGGGCAGGGAGCCACTTGTGATGGATCTCCGATCAATGTATCCAACGTATCATCACTTATTGATTCGTTGCTCGTAACAGGTTTTGGATATGATCATAATGACAAATGGAAGACAAACATGAGATTATTTCAAATATTAACTGATAAAACGCAGGGAGTGCGCAGGCTCGGAGCAGCTTCAGTAGATTTATGCCATGTAGCCATGGGAATAGTAGATGGATTCTGGGAATTTGATTTGCACCCCTGGGATACGGCGGCTGGTTATCTTATTTTAACAGAGGCAGGAGGCACAGTCACCCGAATGGATGGAAAACCCTTTTCAATCTATGATGATAATATCCTGGCTACAAATGGGGCCCTCCATCCTTTTCTTGAAGCTTATACTTCTCAGGAATTAAGGACGTTTACCTAAATCGTATTGTTTTCAGTACCGATTCTCCCAATCCCAACTCCAGAACATCTCCCTTTTCTACCGTTCCCACTCCTTCAGGAGTTCCAGTAAACACTATATCGCCTTCTAAAAGGGGTAATCGGCTGGATAAAAATTCAATTAGAAAAGGAATATCAAACACCATATCATCCATTTGCCCCTTCTGAACTACATTGCCGTTTATTTTCAGCCAAAACGTTTCTGTCCAATTTCCCATGTCCGGCTGAAAAAAAGTTGAAACCACTGCTGAATTTTTAAATGATTTTGCCAAAAACCATGGCAGTTTCCTCTCCTTCAATTCCTTCTGAAGTGTCCTGTCTGTTAAATCCAATCCCAGCGCAAAACCCCCTAGATAATCCATTGCATTTTCTGCAGCAATTCTCTCTCCCGGTCTGGAAATAAGGATAACCAATTCAATCTCATGCTGAATAGTTCTATCAGAAGGAAGTTTTAACCTATCTTCCGTAGTCAGACAGGTTAAGCCTTTCTGAAAAAATACAGGTTCCTTTAGAAGAGGATTTCCCAGTTCCCTGGCGTGCCCTGCATAATTCCTGCCGACACAATAAATATTCCTGACAGGATACTGATCTCCACTTTCATGACTAATAAAATATTCTGTCATCCTATAGTCATCAGATTTTTCATATCTTTTACTTGGACATTAATCAGGTTGTTGAAGGTGAATTTCCCATCTCCTGTCACCCTCCCAATTGTTGTCGCCGGAATATTATTCTGCATACAGATCCTCTCAAATTTAATAAAATTATTTTCTTCAAAAGAAATCAAAATCAACCCTTGAGTTTCTCCGAACAAAAGTTCGTCATTTCGTATTTTCCTTGAAAGATGTATTCTAGCCCCAATCCCTTCTTCCCCGCTTATCAAAGACAAAGCAATGGCAATAGCCAGACCGCCGCCGCTCACATTATACGCTGATTGAATGAACCCTTCCTGAATGCTCTTAAGTAATACCTCGTGAATGCGCGGTTCCATAGCCAGGTCAACAGTTGGAGGATTTACACGAATATCCGGGTAAAAATTCTGCATATATTTCGTACCCCCTAATTCTCCACGGTGGCTCCCCAATATTGAAATAAAATCACCTTCTTGTTTCAGTCCGCCTGTCATGGGCGTTTGATTCTCGGGGATAAAGCCGACACTGGTAATATGTTGGACACATTGATCAGTAAAGGGCAAAATGTGACGGTTCGCTATTGTCAGGCCCAAAACACGAATTGCTTCCTCCTGGCCCTTAAGAATTTCAATTCCCTTCCAACGATCCTTCCCTTCCTTCAATTCTGGAAAAATATTCCGTATGGATATTGCCACTGGTTTTGCGCCACGGCAAACGATTTGCCGAACAGCATTCGCAACAGTTAGTTTTCCGCTTAGACGCGGTTCAAGAGATGTAAAATAATTGTTGTCAGCTGCTGTAAAAACCATTATTCCAGAATTTGGTAAAACAGAAGAAACAAGCCCATAGTTCACACTCCTGGTTACCTTCCCTAGTTTTCCTTCTGTTAATTCCCAAGACTTTCTTTCTTCAGCAAAACGTGATAAGAGTTTTTTTAAAGGTGAAGAGTAAAATCTTTTTTCCTTTATTTTAGAAAAATCAGTTATCTTCTTCTTCTCATGAGTTTGTAAATGATGGACGGAATCAAATGATATCTTATAATAATCAAAAACCGGTATCGAAAGAGAAAGAAATAATTTCTTTTGTCCAGAAACAGAAAAGATGCGGTCTTTCTGAATAATCCCGATTTTCCTTACCTTAAGACCCGATTCTTTTACATATCTTTTTATCTCTTGGTCACATCCAGCCTGGATAAAAACCAGAATATCTTCGTATGCACCCCAGTCTCTCAATTTTCCCACAAGATTTTTTGCATTTATCCCAGTAATCTTTACAGAAATTCCAACATTATGCGTCTGGGCAAAATTTACTAAAGCAGTTCCCAGCCCCTTTTCATCAATGATTTTCACACCTGAAAGCCATGATTTTCCTTTAATCGTTTTTATCAAGGAATTGATACTAAAGTCACTTTTGGGATTTTTCCATGAATGTCCAGCTGTAATACAAAAGATTTCTGTACCGGCTAAAGGTGGTGTCACCACAAAACTGTTCTTTTCATTGGTACCAACAGCAGCAGTTTGCAGGAGTGTGTATTCCTGTCCCTGATAAGGAATAGTGATATTCCCACCCAGCTTTTTGATCTTGCTGACCCTGCCCTGTTTTAAAAATTTGTTGATGACTGTATTATTCGCTGTAGATATATCTGAATAATACACTTGGAGATGATTACCAAAGATTGCCTGCTCACGGAGAGTGAAATCAACGTCCAGCTTCACACGGCCATTCTGTAAAAGGAGTTTAGTCCCACCGGAAATCAGGATAGAATTTCCATTATCATATTGGATAACCGGATTGATATGGTTCCTCACTCCGTCATCAAGGCGCATTATCGTTTCAAGGTAGGGTCGCATTTTTAATTTATCCACATTGACCATGGCTAGAAACTCAAGTTCCAAATCAGTTGGTTTTACCCTCAAAAGATACTTGATCGCAGATCGATCCACGTCTTGAAGTAACTGTGCGTATGTTTTTTGTTTTTTAATGGTCAAGCTTGGCACAGGCTGAAGGAATAAAACGGGATTCTATTCATTTTTTTATGTTTCGGTTAATACTCTGAAGATTGATCAAAGTCAGGTAATCTGTTTATCAACAAAAACCCTGGATATATCATCCCATGAAAAGCCTTTTCTTTTTAAAAAATTCACTATTCGGCTTTTCTCTCTTTCCTGTAATTGGGAATTCCTGCAGATTTTCTTTTTTTTCAGATGATTTCCAAGCAGTGTGTCAATGGGGAATTCCGTGTACATCCGGTTAACAGTATCCTCTACTAAATTTTGTGGCAAATGGTGGTTTGAAAGTTCCACTCTCAGAATCGAAGGGCCGATCCCCTTGCTTCGTATCTTGTCCCGGGAAAAGGCTAATGCAAATTCAGAATCGTTCAAAATATTTTTCGCATCAAATTCCTCCAGTAAAGGTTCAATATCTTGGACATCATAGCCCTTTTTAAGAAGGCGCTGCTTGAGTTCTGACAGGCTCCGCATTCTGAAACTCAACAAATTAAGTGCTGAATTCCTAAGCTTCTGTTTCTGTTCAGAATTCGTTAGTTGTTTTAGCTTGTTCGGAGTGAGTTCATCTCCTGGATGAACCGGGTTTGAGAGTAATACTTCCTCAGAAATTCCTATAAAAGTGCCATCATCAAATATAATTGTTCGACGATCAGGATGACGAACCTGAGTTTTGATCTCTTTAATCCTTTGAGTCAGGAGCATCTCCCTGGTTATCCAAACCCATGAAGGCTTTGACCTTTGAAATAACTTTTTTCAATTCTTTGGGATTTTCTTTGAGATACAATTTTGCGTTTTCACGACCCTGTCCAATTTTCAAATCCCCATAGGAAAACCATGAACCCATTTTTTCGATAATGTCTCCTTTGACAGCAAGATCAAGAATATCGCCTTCAAAAGAAATCCCTCGTCCATACATTATATCGAACTCCGTCATTTTAAATGGCGGTGCTACTTTATTTTTGACCACTTTAACGCGCGTGCGATTTCCAACCGATTCTGTTCCATCTTTTATAGTGGCTATGCGCCGTATTTCCATACGAATCGATGTATAAAATTTCAATGCCCTTCCGCCAGGAGTGGTTTCCGGGTTACCATACATGACCCCAATCTTCTCCCGAATCTGGTTAACAAAAATAACACATGTGTTAGACCGGGATACTGTTCCGGTCAATTTTCGCAAAGCCTGTGACATCAACCTGGCTTGAAGACCAACATGAGTATCGCCCATCTCCCCTTCAAGCTCAACCCTGGGAACAAGGGCAGCAACCGAATCAATGACAATAACATCCAGAGCGCTGCTCCGGACCAACGTTTCGGTAATCTCAAGTGCCTGCTCGCCCGAATCTGGCTGTGATACAAGTAATTCTTCAGTATTGACACCAAGTCTTTTAGAGTATTCCGGGTCAAGGGCATGTTCCGCATCAATAAAAGCAGCGTATCCATCCAATTTCTGAGCTTCAGCGACAATGTGCAGGGCCAGTGTAGTTTTCCCCGATGATTCCGGCCCGAATATTTCTATGATCCGTCCCCGGGGTACTCCGCCAATGCCAAGTGCCACATCCAGAGACAAAGCTCCTGTTGAAATAACATTGTCCATCAAAGTAGGATGGTCATCACCTAAACGCATGATTGATCCTTTACCAAACTGACGGTCAATTTGGGATATGGATAGTTCAAGAGCTTTTGATTTTTTATCAGCTATTGTCATCTTCAATTCTCCTTTTTATCTTCAGGGGCTAAAAAATGGGTGCCTAAAATACTATAAACCGGTCCATCCGGAAACAACTCACTCCTTATAAACTGAACCCGGCTAACTCTCATTAAAATTGGATCATAAGTCGTTTGTAGAAATGCAGATATATCAGGAGTATGCTTGGGTGGATAATTTATACGGGCAAGTGTAATATGCGGTACAACTTTCTGCTCTTCAGCTGGAAAACCAAGGGGTTCCAATGCAGTATTCAGGTCAGAAACTAAAGAAGTTAATGTATCAGTTTGACCTGTCATCCCCAGCCAGAGCACCCGGGGCCTGGTTGGAACCGGAAAACACCCTGTTCCCGTTACAGTTAAATCAATCTTGGTATAGCGGGAAATAACCTTTGCAATAATAGAATTTAATTCATCAATCACATCAGGAGGGGCAAATCCAAGAAATTTCAATGTAAGGTGAATCTGACCCGTTATAACCCATCGAAGATTTTTTTTCTGGTGTTTGACGGTTGTCTTCAGCATGTCCCTAAGGGAAATAATCTCATTTGGAACAGTAACTGAAATAAAGGTCCGCAGTAATCTTTCACTCATTTTTCAATGCAAGTCTAATCATATTCAATGCTACCTGACTACTGATTCGTTTATTAGAATCCCTGTCATGAAAAAAATTAAATTTCTTTACGGCAACTTCTTTCCCAAAGCTCAACCCGATATAAATAAGGCCAACCGGTTTTTCAGGAGTACCTCCCGTGGGGCCAGCAATCCCTGAAATGGAAATTCCCAAATCAGATTTAAACAGGGATTGTACACCCTGGGCCATTTCTCTCACCGTTTCTTCACTCACTGCACCAAATGTTTCCAGCGTCTTCTTTTTCACAC
>Ga0209445_1001716_pt1 | contig 11574 bp, 15 predicted proteins | sample MarorgKNORR_S2LV_4_FD_188223 | JGI IMG/M metagenome (GOLD analysis project Ga0209445, IMG submission 188223) | Marine microbial communities from the Southern Atlantic Ocean, analyzing organic carbon cycling - NADW_A/KNORR_S2/LV (SPAdes) (version 2) | ecosystem: Environmental > Aquatic > Marine >...
CTGGTTGTAAGTGAAGAAAAGTATGAAGTACATGCTTGTGAGGCTGAGCACTCTGTTACTACATTCTCTTATCTTTTTAAAGAAAAAGAAAAACCAGGAACTTTTTATCCTGAAAAAGCTTCTGCGCTTGGCGTTCCAAAGGGGAAGCTATGGCATAAGTTACAACAAGGAGAAGAAATTACAATTGAAAATAAATCAATAAAACCTTCCCAGGTAATGGGACCAAACATATCTGGAAAGAAAATTGGCGTGTCTGGTGACACTCGCCCTACAAAAAAACTAGAAAAATTTTTTAGAAATTGTGATTACCTGGTTTTTGACTCAACTTTTTCAGATGAATTGAGGGAAAAAGCAATTCAATCTTGCCATTCTACAGCAAAAGAAGCAGCTGTTTTTGCAAAAAATGCTGATGTTAAAAATTTAATTTTAACCCACTTTTCTGCCAGGTATAAAGATGAAAAGGTGTTATTGAACGAGGCGAAGGCTATTCATAATTCTGTAATAGCTGCTAATGATCAATTAAAAATTGATGTTGTTTAGGGCAAACATTATTCTTCATAAGGAACAAACCAGTCTATTACGTCCCGTATGTTTTTTGATTGTAACACTATCTTTATCGGTCCCAAAGGAGATTGGTTATCTTCATCACATAGTGCTATAACGTTAGCAAATGCAGCTTGCTTATTAAGATAAAACCAGGTCGAATCATCTACAATATTTTGCCTTAGATTGCGACGATATGCTTTTTTGATGTTTTTTGCTCGTATTATTTCATAGATTTTTGACAGGGATTCATAATTGTTCGAGTTTGCAATTAGGGAATTCCCTACAATTTTCTCATCCATGTCAATCAGAACGTTTGATACGGCTGTTCGAATTTTATCAATATCCTCTGATGGATTTATTGCGCAATAAGCAGATATTTTACAGTCGATATCTAAGGATCTCAACTTTCAATCCATTTTTCAATTACTATGTATGCGCGTTCAGTAAGTTCATCTAGTGTTATATCGCTGTTAGAAATGATCTCGTCCGCAATTTCCATGGATTTGCCGATTCCAACGCCAATCTCTCGCTTGTCGCGCTCTTCAAATTTTTCCCTTGTTTCAGGATCGTCTGAACGCCCACGACCCCCCAGAAATTTATAGCGAGTGTCAGCTGATGCTTCTATCGATAATAATTTTACAGTGCCAACATTTTTTAAAACTTCAATCTCTGCAGTTGATCTTACACCATCAATAATAATCACTTCAGATTTGGAATTTTTTATTTGTTCTGTAAGTAAGTTAGCAACTGCGCCAGGCCCATTTTTATCACGTAATTCTAACATCAGCTTACCTAGGTTCTCTCCAGTTAGCTCCAGGTTACGTTTTTTTGCCTCAGCACGAACACCATCACCCAAATTCAAAGCCTCAAGACCCCTTGCCTTCAATGCAGACACAATAGTTGATTTACCAGAACCTGGCATGCCAGTCAAGCAAACTATTAGCTTTACCAAGATGAAATTGCTTACGAATTCTAGTCTATGAGTCTACCGATAATGATTAAAAATATGATTTTAAAAATACATCATGCGAACTTTTGTTGCAATTGAAGTAAGTGACCAAGGTGTTTTAAATTCTATTAGTCAAGTTCAAGCTGAGTTAAACATCAAGGCAAAACCTGTAGAGATTCATAATATGCACTTCACTGTACAATTTTTAGGAGAAGTCTCGGAGGAGGTGGTAAGAAAAATTTCTAGTGAGCTTAGTTCCCTTGAATTTACTCCGTTTTCAGTGAGTTTTATGGGCGTTGGTGTTTTTCCTAAGCCTAGCTCCCCACGAGTGATTTGGATTGGAACAAATGAGGGTGCTGATGAGCTTGAAAAATTAGCGGAGATGATACGTATGAAATTATCACAACTTGGATTTCAGCCTGATAAAAAATTCAATCCACATGTTACCATATTTAGAGTAAAGAAGAAAATTGAGAATATATCAAATGAATTACAAAAATTCTCAACGCATTCTTTTGGAAAACAAGTAATATCTGAAGTTAAATTAAAGAAAAGTGAACTTACGCCCAACGGTCCAATTTATACAGATCTATTAATTGTAAAAGGAAAGAAATGAGTTCGATCATAAATTATGCAAAAAAAGTGGTGACACCATCACAAAAATTACAGCAAAAAAAGCAGCGTATTGTCAAAAAAGTATGCGGCTTGATAAGTCAAAATATAAAAAAATATCCTATAGTTGGTTTTGAGCTTGGTGGTTCGTATGCAAAGGGTACATGGCTGCCAGAAAAGGCTGACATAGATATTTTTGTTAAATTTAACAAAAAAACATCTGAAAAAGATTTTAGAAACTTTGGAACAAAGATAGGTTTTCAGTCTTTAAAAAAATTCAAGCCGTATACTAGATATGCTGAGCACCCGTTTGTAGAAGCAGTAGTTGATGGAACTAAAGTAAACATTGTTCCATGCTATAATGTCAAAAAGGGAGAATGGAAAAGTGCTGCAGACAGATCTATACATCATACAAAATTCATGTCACAAAAATTATCTGACTCTATGAAGGGAGAAGTAAGAATTCTCAAGAAGTTTTTGCTGTATATCAAAGCCTATGGGGCAGAAATAGCCAAGGAAGGATTTAGCGGATATACATCAGAAGTGTTAATTTCCCATTTTGGCAGCTTTGAAAAAACAATCAAAAAAATCTCAGAGATGAAAAAGGGACAAGTGATTGGAAGATCTCAAAAAAAATTTGATTCCCCCATTGTAATAATTGACCCAATTGACAGCAACAGAAATCTTGGTGCTGCAATTTCAATAGATAGTCTAGGAAAGTTTGTTTTAGCTAGTAGGTCATTTTTGAAAAAGCCCTCTAAGAAATTTTTTAACAAGCCAATTTCTAAACGTGTTATGAAAAACACTGATAAAATAATTGTTGTACAATTCAGATTTAAAAATAGAAGTGATGATATTATTTGGGGCCAAATAAAACGCGCATCAAATGCCCTAAAAACTCAGTTGGAGTTGGGCGGATTTACTGTCTTAAGAAATTCTTCAATAAAGGATGAAAAGGAAAATGCGGCATTGGTTTTTTTACTACATGCAAAAAAAATTGAAAATAGTTTAGTTCGGATTGGGCCAGAAATTTCTAGCAAGATTCACTGTGAAAAATTTATTTTAGCTAATTCCAAAAAAAGCCAGCTTATGTGGATTGATGAAAAAGGTAAAATTAAATCGTTACAGAAAAGAAAATACGATGATGCGATATTATTTTTGAAAAATCTTTTGAAAAACAATCTAAAAAACTCTGGTATTCCTAAAGGGCTTGAAAAAGATTTCATAACAGGCGTAAAAATCATTAGCGCAAACAAAGTATCAAACAAATCCATTAAAGAAGCAGTTGCAAATATTGCCGTAACAGATGAAACAATCTTTCATTAAAATTAGCAAAATAACTGAACCGCCTAATTCTAACATCTGGGTTTATCCAAGGGGAACTAAAGCCCAGATAAAATCGCGAATTAAAGAGCTACAGGGGCTTGGTGTACAGAGTATTTCATTTCAGGGAGAACTGAAAATTGGTACTATCAACGTATTGGGTAAAGGATACGTGGGAATTGTAGTCTTGGGTAAATTAGGAAGAAAAAAAGTTGCTGTTAAAATCAGACGAAATGACTCCCCTAGAAAAAATTTGAAAAAAGAAGCCCAATTACTTCAAATAACAAATCGCTATGGTGTGGGACCAAAATTAATAGATTATAGTAAAAATTTTCTTGTGATTGAATATTTGGAAGGTGAAAAAATTGGCAGATATGTTGATAGCTTGGGTGGAAGAGGAAATATTGCCAACCTCAAAGCTATAATTAAAAAAGTCCTTGAAGATTGCTACAAACTAGATAGTATTGGTTTAGACCATGGAGAATTGAGTAGAATGCCAAAACATGTCATTATCGGTAATAAAATTACTATCATTGATTTTGAAAGCTCAAGTATGAAACGAAGAGTCTCGAATGTCACGTCTGCAACTCAAGCGTTTTACATAGGCTCTAGAATTTCAAAAACTGTAAACCGTATTTACAAAACCCCTAAAAAAGAGAAAATTATTTCTGTGCTACGTAATTACAAACAAGATCAAAGCAAAGAAAATTTTGAAAATTTGTTAAACGTTTTGAAGCTGTAATGGGACCGGCAGGATTTGAACCTGCGACCTCCAGCACCCCAGGCTGGCATCATAACCAATCTAGACGACGGTCCCTCGTTTTAGGCATCAAACTGAAATTATTAAACCGTCGGGTTAAATCACAAATTAAAAAAATTAGTAAGTTTTAACGTTCTTGAGTAGTAGGTCTAATAAGAATTTCATTTACGTTCATGTGTTCAGGAGCTTGCACTGCAAATAATATTGCATCTGCAATGTCCGCTGCTTTCAGAGCCTGCATCTTTTTTGCGGCATCAAGAAAACTTTGTAATGATTCATCAGTTATTGTGTTTAGTAGTTCAGTTTCAACTGCCCCAGGTTCTATGCATGTCACCCGTATGTTTGAGCGTGCGCTGAGTTCTTGACGTAATCCCTCACTAAAGGCAGTAACAGCATGTTTTGTTGCACAATATACACTCCCTGAGGGAAATACAAGTCTGCCAGCAACTGATGAAATGTTGACTATATGACCTGACTTTTCTTTCTTCATTTGTGGTATTACCGCAGCAGTACAAAAAAGCACACCTTTGATATTCACATCAATCATCTGTTCCCACTCATCAACCTTGAGATTTTTTACAAAACTAAGTGGCATCAATCCTGCATTGTTTACTAAAATATCAACTGTCCCCCATTTTTTTATTGCCTGATCAACAAAAGCGTTACAATCATCTTTTTTCGTAACATCAAGCTTGTGTGACAACACTTCGCCCCCATTCTTTTTAATTTCATTTTCTAGCTGCTCCAGCTTATCAGTTCGTCTGGCACCTATAGCTACTTTTACGCCAGCTTTAGATAGCGCTAATGCAGTAGCATAGCCAATACCACTACTTGCTCCTGTAATAATAGCAACTTTTCCTTTTATCACCATAAAAGAAAATTTTCAACAAACGCTGTAAATGTGTTTTTAAAATATGATAGCTAATTTATTAAGAAAAAACACACACAAGTTGTTGTATGTTAGCAGAAAAATGTGCATACTGTGGAGATATGACAGATATGCCCTTTGAATGTAATTACTGCCATGATCCATTTTGTTCGGAGCATCGGCTTCCAGAGGATCATCGTTGTGTCAAGCTTTCTCAGATTAGAGCAAAAAAATTTGGCGAAAGAAAAGTTATTCGAGATGGTGGCAAAGGCAGACGTAATCCTTTCAAAAAAATGTTGGGAAGGTTTGGCTAGGATTAAAATACATTTAGTAAAGAGATTTTTTTGGATTGATTTTCGCACGCCTTGCTTGATAAAACAATGCAATAGCCAGTGCTAGCAAGCAAAGAGCCGTAAGTATGTGAGGGGTTTCCATTGTTAGGTATGCAATACCAAATGATACCATTACAATTCCTTGTACTGTTAGTTTTGGCCAAGACTGGACTTTCACTGCCCTGCAAATCATTTCAATTATGAAAAGTGCCGCAACCGGAATCAAAGTAAGAATCAGAAATTCAAAAATATCTACATCAATGTGTGACATGTCAGTTCTAATACCGTATGAAATAATTCGATCTAGTCATTCTGTGGTTTTTTTGTGATAAATTCTTGAATGTTGTTTGGTCCTAATAGTTTTGTATCCCCACTTAGTATTCCTGAAAGTATTACATCCTTTCTTTCATCCATTTCTACTTGTGAATCAAGAATGAATTTTTCTTCGGCAAGAAGTAAGTTTCCAGATGTTCCTGAATTGCCCGAAATTGCCTTCTCCAGTCGTAATTTTAGAAGAAGTGATGCAATATCGGTTACCATACTTAGCAAACCGTTTTTTATTTTATCCTCTACACCCTCACGTTCTTCATTTTTCAAATCTCCGATATATTTTGAAAGTGATTCATAAAAATTTGGGTCGAGCTTCTGTATAGCTTCATTTTCACTTTCTTGTAAGATAAAGGTGTGAAGAAAAGATATGTTGATTGGATTTGGTTGAGACATCGCACAAGCCTAATAATCCTTAAATGCCGGATCCATTTTGTTAACTTGAAGTAATAATTGCCTTATAAAATAATAGGTGGAAAAGCAATTCACACGAATTATTCTAGTGATGAGGTTTTTGCGAGAATAAAAAATGAAGGTATTAGATTCGTCGATTTACAGTTTACTGGGCTTACTGGCAGGTTCCATCACACTACTATTTCGGCCAATACTTTTACACAAGATCAAATGGAAGATGGTTTGCCAAAACTGGATGGTTCATCAATTGTTGGGTTTGCCTCAATAGAGGACTCGGATCTTATCCTCAAGCCAGACCCAGCGACCTTTGCGATTATACCTTGGAGTTCAAATCGGAACACTGCTCGCCTTCTCTGTGATGTTTTTTGGGGTGGAGGAAGGGGAAGACTTGAATTTGATCCTAGGGGAATTTCCCAAAATGCGGAAAAGCATCTTGTCAAACAAGGATTTGACTATAGTTTCTGGGGACCTGAGGTAGAATTCTTTGTTTTTGATAAAATTCACTGGGATGTTCTAACGCCGTACAAGGGTCAATCATACTCAATTGAATCAAAAGAGGCTCCATGGAGCCAGGAGGGTGATGGTTACCCTATGGGTCTACAAGAGGGGTATTATCCAAGTACGCCATCAGATACCTTAACTCCGTATCGTAACGATTGTGTAGAGATACTGAATGAGGATTTTGGAATAATTTGTGATAACCATCATCATGAAGTTGCTACTGCAGGTCAGTGTGAGATTGACATAAAATATGATTATTTGACAAACGCCGCTGATGGTGCTCAGACATACAAATACGTTGTACGGAATGTAGCACAAAAACATAAAAAAATTGCCACAATGATGCCAAAGCCAATTTCGATGGACTCTGGCTCAGGAATGCATACTAATGTAAGTTTATGGAAAGACAACAAGAATTCGTTTTTTGATCCTGATGACGAAGATGAGCTCAGTCAAACTGGTAGATACTTTTGTGGAGGTGTAATTAATCACGCTAGAGCATTAACAGCTATTACAAATCCTACAACTAATTCTTATCACAGATTAGTACCCGGGTATGAAGCACCTGTGTATGTAGCTTGGAGTACAGGTAACAGGTCTGCTACTATTAGAATTCCCGCTCATTTTAAAGGAACGAAATATTCTGATGTGAAAAGATTAGAGTACAGGGTTCCTGATCCGTCGTCTAATCCGTATCTTGTATTTCCTGCCGTGTTGGCTGCTGGTCTTGATGGCATTAAAAATAAATCAGATCCTGGTGATCCTATCCACGAAGATATTTACAAGATGTCAAAGACAGAGCGCAAGAAAAAAGGTATTGATATCCTTCCAGCTAATTTGGGTGAAGCTCTTGATGAACTTGACAGTGATAGAAAGTTTCTTGAACCAATTATCAAAAATGATGTGCTTGATAGAATTATAGAGTTGGAGCGCAGAGACCAAAAAGAGATTTCGCTTAGACCACACCCACATGAGTTTTATCTGTATTTTGATGTATAAGATTTCAGAGTAAAGGTCTGCCAGCAATTTCGTAAATTAATACTAGTGAAATAATAATCAGGCCAAACCCAGTTATTAGAAAAATTCCTTGCCTTTCTGATGATATTGTGGCTTTGTATACAAGCAAAGTTCCTGCAAGTCCTAAAAATAATACCCCCATACCTTTGATAACATCTAGAGTTCCCTGTTCTGAAATAAGTGGTTGAAAAACGCCTGCTAGTAATGCAAAAAACAAGAGCAGATAAACATACTTGATCCCTGACAAGGTATCAAGAACAGTTTTTTTCATCGTTGAATGTTTGTTAAATTAAAAAATAAATCTTTGAAGTTCTTAACTACATGCCCATGTCTGGCATGCCCATTCCAGGTGGCATTCCACCCATTCCGCCCATACCGCCCATTCCAGGTGGCATTCCACCTTCTGCGCCAGGTGGGGGTCCTGCAGATTTTGCAGTTGCAATCACATCATCAATACGTAAAAGCATACATGCCGCTTCAGCAGCAGATGAGATGATTTGATTTTTCACCAGTAATGGTTCAATAATTTCGCTTGATTTCATATCAGCCACTTTTCCCTTCATGACATCAATACCAGTCCATTTGTGGCCTCTTAGCTGCCTAGAACGGAGTGTGGTTAGTGTATCTATTGGATCCATGCCTGCGTTTTCGCTTAGTGCAAGTGGGATAGATTCTAAGGCATCTGCAAACTTTTCTGCTGCAAGTTGCTCCCTGCCCTCTAATGATTTAGCCCAACTTCGGATCTTAGTAGCAGCAAATGTTTCTGGTGCGCCGCCGCCAGCCACGATTGATGGTAATTCCATAATGTCTCTTACTACCATAATAGCGTCATGAACTGACCTTTCAACCTCATCTACAACCCTTTGTGAGCCTGCTCTTAACAAGAGCGTTACAGATTTTGGGTGCTTACAGCCTTCAACGAAGACCCATCTGTCCTCTTCAATTTTTCTTTCTTCGACTATATCAGAAGTACCTAAATCCTTTTCAAATAAATCATCAAGATTTGTAACAATTTTTCCACCTGTAGCTTTGGCAAGTTTTGTCAAATCACTTTCCTTTACTCTTCGCACTACAAGCAATCCAGCTTTTGCTAAATAGTGTTGAGCCATATCATCAACCCCTTTTTGACAAAAAGCAACAGTGGCGCCAGAACCAATAACCTTGTCTACCATATTTTTGAGCATTTTATTTTCTTCATCAAGAAATGATTTCATTTGTTGGGGGTTTGAAATATTTATCTTGGCGTCGGTTTCTGTTTTACTAATTTCTAATGCTGTGTTAATAAGAGCAATTTTTGCACTTGTTACTTTTTTTGGCATTCCAGAATGAACTACTTCCTTGTCAAGTACAATTCCTTGAATAATTGATGAATCTGGAATAGAGCCACCTGCTTTCTTTTCAACTTTAATATCATCCACATCAACAGTAAAACTATCACCTTCTTTTTGGGCTACAGCCAAAACGGCTTTTACAATAAGCTCAGACAGCTGACCAGATTCTTTTCTTACCATCTTTGTTTGTAAAGCTGTCTTTGCAATCTTCAGTAGAATTGGTCTATCATTGGGGGTAACTTGTTGTGCTATACTTTTAATGAATTGTTTAGCTTTGTTTGCTGCTTTTCTATATCCGTCAACAATTATTGTGGGGTGAACATCCTGCTCCAAAAGTGATTCTGCATGTTCTAAGAGCGCACCCGCGAGAACTACTACAGATGTAGTTCCGTCACCAACTTCGTTGTCAGTTGATTTGGAAATCTCAACAAGCATTTTTGCCGCTGGATGTTGAACATCAATCTCTTTCAGAATTGTAGCGCCATCATTTGTAATTGTAACATCTCCTAACGAATCAACAAGCATCTTGTCCATGCCTCTTGGACCAAGGCTGGTATGTACAATTTCGGCAATAATTTTAGCTGCTGAAATGTTGTTTTTTTGTGCGTCCCGACCCTTGGTTTGCGATGCCCCATCTTTGAGTAAAACCACAGGCATATTTGCCGAAGTCGCTTGAGCTGCCATTCACAAAAAAACACTCCTTCCTCTTTTATACCTTATTTTAGCCGTATTTGAGAATAGATAGGTATTTTTTAATCGGGAAAATTAACTCATAGTGTATGACTGATTCATCAAACAAAGATGCCTACGATGAAGTTTTCTCAAGTTTGGAAAAACATCACAAATGGTTTGAAAATTCGATTCCCTTGATCGCTAGTGAAAACATACCAAGCCCGGCCGTTAGAGAGGCAATCATCTCCGATTTTGGTAATAGATACGCCGAAGGCTGGCCTGGAGAACGGGTATATGCCGGTTGTACCTACATCGACGAGGTTGAGATCAAATGTATGGATCTTGCTAAGAAATTGTTCAAAGCTGAATTTGCGGATGTAAGGCCTATTTCGGGAGTTGTTGCTAATTTGATAATTTATTCGGGATTTACAAATCCGGGCGATGTGATGATTGCCCCATCAATTCCAGCTGGTGGCCATATTTCTCATGGTAAAAAGGAGCACTCTGGAACTGCTGGTCTTGTCCATGGGTTAGAAATCGAGTTTTTTGCGTTTGACAGTGATGAAATGAACCTTGATGTTGACAAGACAAAAACCAAGATCCAAGAATTGGAAAAGCAGGGAAGGCTACCAAAGATAGCTATGTTTGGCGGTTCCGTGTTTTTGTTCCCCCACCCAGTCAAAGAATTGGCCGATTTTCTAAAGGGATATGATATACACATCAATTATGATGCAGCCCATGTTGCTGGATTGATATCTGGAGGCGAGTTCCAGGATCCGCTGAGAGAGGGAGTTGATACCATGACTATGAGTACCCATAAGACGCTATTTGGTCCACAGGGTGGATTGGTTTTGGCATTTGAGAAAAATGCAGAGATTATCAAAAAAGCCACATTTCCTGGTCTTACCAGTTCCCATCACATTCACCATATGGCTGCAAAAGCAATTGCCTTTGCAGAGGCTCTAGAATTTGGAAAGGACTATGCAAGCCAGACAATCAAAAACGCCAAATCACTTGCTGTGGCACTCAATGATTCAGGCTTCAAAGTTTTAGGTGAAAAGCAGGGTTTCACAAAATCACACCAAGCTGTTGTAAATGTGCTTGATTATGCTGATGGGGGTAAAATTGAGGCTGATTTGGAAAAGGCAAACATTATCGTCAATCGCCAGTTAGTCCCAGGCGACTTGAAGGCAAAACGGAACTATATGCACCCTAGCGGAATTAGGCTTGGAACGTCCGAAATTACGCGTCTGGGAATGAAGGAGCCAGAAATGCAGGAGATTGCCTCTTTCATAAAACAGGTAATTATTGATAAAAAGGACGCAAAGGAAGTTGCAGCCAAGGTTGCTGATTTTAGGAAGAATTATCAAAAAACCCAATATTGTTTCGACAACAAGCTTGGAGCCTATGAATACGTAAAACTACGATAGTTAGTGGTTCTATGGAAACTGACCTTATCATAACTTTGGGGATCTTCTTTTTTTGCGGAGCCCTGCTGACGTTCTGGATCAAGAAAAGATGGAAGAAGCCTCCAGAGGATGAGCTTGAGGCCAAGTTTAGAGATGGGCCTAGGTCTGAAGATGAAGTAGGAGGAAAATGGACCGCAGAACAGGAGCCTACTGAAAAGGAGCGGGAGCCAGAGCCAAAGGAGAAGATAGCAAGGGTGGAACCGAAAGTGAAGGAACCAGAGCCTCCAAAGCTAGACTCGAGGGAATTTACGCCTGACGAGCCTGAACCAGAGCCTCCTGAAAAATAGCCGTTTTAGGCATGAAATGATCCCTTTTATCACAAAGTATGACGTCTACAAAACATGGGATTTTTTGGTCGAAACGACAGCAGCCAAACAAAATGTAAAAAATGTAGTTTGGAATTTTCCACCCATGACCGCCTTGAACGGCATACGGAAAAGGCGCACCCCAAAT
>Ga0209445_1001720_pt1 | contig 11553 bp, 6 predicted proteins | sample MarorgKNORR_S2LV_4_FD_188223 | JGI IMG/M metagenome (GOLD analysis project Ga0209445, IMG submission 188223) | Marine microbial communities from the Southern Atlantic Ocean, analyzing organic carbon cycling - NADW_A/KNORR_S2/LV (SPAdes) (version 2) | ecosystem: Environmental > Aquatic > Marine >...
CCGGGTCATCTCCAGGAATATTGCGGACATCCCAAACAAACTCGCAGTGGCGTGAAACGATATTCATCGCGGTGCCGCCATTAATGACGCCCACATGGATACTGGTATGATGAGGGTTGAATCCGTTGTCCGACGGCGTATCACGCTCGAGGCGCTCCGCCATTGCACTGAGATAACCGACGAGTCTGGCAGCGTTCATTACCGCGCTCACACCACGGTTGGTCTGGCTGGAATGTGTCTCATAGCCGCGGACGGTTGTCTTGAGGCCAACAATTCCCTTATGCCCGGTGACTGTGCCCATGCTCGTAGGTTCACCAACGATAACAGCTTCAGGTGTGGGTATATCGGTCACCATCCGCTCTATCATGGCTGGTGCACCACGGCACCCTACTTCTTCATCATATGATAGCGCCAGGTGTATAGGACGCCGCAGTGATCCCATTTCCGGTACAAGTGATAAGGCAATCCCGATGAAACCTTTCATATCACAAGTTCCACGACCATAAAGCCTACCGTTGTCTTCAGTCAGCAGGAATGGGTCTGTGCGCCAGTCTTGACCATCTACGGGTACAACATCGGTGTGCCCGGATAGAACCACACCACCTTCCTCAACCGGCCCGATAGTGGCATAAAGATTCGATTTCTCACCGTCGTCGCTGACGACACGGGTTGATGCGACACCGTAGTCATCCAGATAATTCTGAACGAACTCAATAAGAGAAAGATTACTGTCACGAGACACTGTGTTGAATCCAACCAGCTGCTCGATCATCTGTTTACTGTTCATGATCAGTCCCATAGTTGCCGTCAAATGGACAGTGTATACCGACGATTCTCCGAACGCAGCGGCCATTGGTTTCGACGCCGGTTTAGGTTAGCCTTGCCCCCCTTGTAGATATACCCGTGGACCAAAGCAGGAGTGTGCAAATGAAAATCAGTAACATCGGGATAATTGGCGCCGGCACAATGGGCAGCGGAATATCTCAGGTAGCTGCCCTCACCGGCTATGACATCATCATGCAGGATGTGTCAGAGGATGCAACCAATCGAGGCATAGGGGCAATTGATAAAAGCCTGCAGAAACTAGTAGACCGAGAGAAGATTACTGCTGACGCGAAAGACGCAGCAATTGGAAAGATCAGGACCACTACCGATCTATCGGGCCTGGCTGACTGCGATCTTGTCATAGAAGCTGCTACAGAAAACATGGACCTCAAACTCGGCCTGTTTGAGGAGATAGCCAAGGTTTCTCGTCCGGAGACTATTATCGCCTCCAACACTTCATCGCTGTCATTGACAAAACTTGCTTCAGTCAGCAGCAGGCCAGACAAGGTAATCGGCATGCACTTCTTTAATCCAGTGCCAATGATGGCGTTGGTAGAGATCATAAGAGCATTACAGACTTCAGATGACACCTTCACTAGAGTCGATGAACTGACCCGGGAACTGGGCAAAACACCTGTAAGCGTAAAAGACAGCCCAGGTTTTGTGGTTAATCGCATGCTGGTTCCTATGATAAATGAATCCGTATTCATACTTTACGAGGGTATTGCCAGTGCAGATGAGATCGACGCAGCAATGAAACTGGGTGCCGGCCATCCAATGGGGCCTCTGGCACTCGCTGACATGATCGGTATCGATGTTTGCCTCTACGTCATGAATATTCTTCTAAAGGAGTTTGGAGATTCGAAATTCAGGCCATGCCCGCTCCTAAAACAAATGGTTGATGCCGGTTATCTGGGCAGAAAGAGTGGTAAGGGATTCTTCGACTACGGCCAGTAGTCCCATGACTGAAGAGGGCACTGGACAGACACAGCTCCGTCTGGGCATTGATACAGGCGGGACCTATACGGATGCCGCACTTGTCGATGCTAAGAACCAGGTCGTAGCCAGTGGTAAATCCCTAACCACGCACAGCCAGCTCGAAGTCGGGATCAGTGCTGTACTCAAAAAGCTTCCTTCAGACCTTCTTTCAAATGTTACGCTGTCCTCGCTGTCGACCACGCTCGCAACCAATGCTGTTGTTGAGGGCCGTGGTACCCCGGTTTGTCTGCTGCTTCCGGGTTACACCGCCAGCCAGATAGAGCGGGCGAGGCTCGAACATATCGTCCGTGGTGGAGCCTGCGTTGCGCTCAAGGGTGGTCACGACGCCGGCGGTCGAGAGAACTGCCCACTAGACTTGGATGCGGCGGGTTGCACCATCGAGAAGTACCGGGACCGGGTATCGGCATTTGGTGTTTCGAGTATGTTCAGCGTTCGCAATCCCGCCCATGAGATTGTTCTACGCGAACTGATTCATTCTCTGTCAGATAGGCCTGTGACCTGCGGCCATGAACTCGCCTCATCTCTGGGTGCGCCCCGCAGGGCAGTCACCGTGGCCTTCAATGCGTCTCTGGTGTCTTATATCGACCGACTGATTCGCACGATACAGGCGCTTCTGGCCGATTATGGCGTCAGCGCACCGCTCATGGTGGTCAAAGGCGACGGCTCCCTGATAACGGCAGCGGTTGCTCTGACACGGCCGGTAGAGACCGTGCTGTCTGGTCCGGCTGCAAGCATTGTGGGCGCCGCATTCCTCGCCCAGACTGAAAATTCCATTGTTGCCGACATGGGGGGGACCACAACGGATATTGCCATCGTAACCGATGGCCTTCCCGCCTTTAGTGCGGACGCTACTGTGATCGGAGAGTGGCGACCGATGATTGAGTCTATCCGAGTTTTTTCGGTAGGGCTCGGCGGTGACAGCGAAGCTCGGTTCAGCGGCGGCGAAGGCCTGGGAATTGGACCCCGTCGGGTGGTACCGATGAGCTTGCTTGCATTTGACAATGACTGGGTGATTGGATGCCTTAAACGTCAGCGTGATGCTGAACCGACGCCTCGAAGTAACCGATTTTTTCTTCCGCTTTTCGCCGATAGTAGTCAAATCACTCAGCTCACACCTGTTGAAAGGAAAGTGTGGGAGCGTCTGGCTGAACGCCCCCTCGAACTCGAATCCCTGTATCGCAGCGCACGCGAACAAGCCCAGGCTGCGGCTGTCATGGTGCGTAAAGGGATGGTGATATACAGTGGTTTCACCCCCTCGGACGCAGCCCATGTGCTCGGTTTCAGTGATCACTGGTCAACCGAAGCGGCGCATCTTGCAGCAATCATCTGGGCAAAACAGATGCGCCACGTATACGGCTGGGGCAGCTTTGATCCCAATGATTCTTCCGCCGTCAGCCAGGTTGTACATGACAGGGTCGTCAGCACCATTTGTGAAACAATCATAAAAGCCTGTATGGCGACTGGTGGCCCCCAAAGTGACACTGTGCTATTCGACAAAATCAACCGATTATTCACTGAATGGATCATGGGCAACGAGGCGATCGACGGTGGGCTGTTTGCTTTGAATTTTGACCCTGGCCGATCTCTGGTGGCCGTGGGTGCCCCCGCCCCATTTTATTACCCTACAGCAGGCCGCCTGCTCGGCATCGCCTTAGAGATACCAAAGCACAGCGATGTCGCAAATGCTGTAGGTGCCGTTGTGGGCAGTGTTGTTCAACGCGAACACATCACGATTACTCAACCCAGTCAGGGGACTTTTCGAGTCCACAGCCTGGAAGGTCCCGTCGATTTCCCGGATCGCTCAAGCGCTTTTGTATGGGCTGAGACTACCGCATCAGAGCGCGCTCAAAACAAGGCTGTCAAAGCTGGTGCGACCGCTATCGGTACTGTTGTGAGCCGTTCTGAAAACACAGTGTCGCCCGACGACCTGACCGATGATGTCTTCTTTGAGGGCCGCGTTACAGCCACCTCGACCGGCCGTCCGGTCGCATCCATTGCCAACCAGGAGTCACCCTGATCAGCGAATCAATAACTGCATATCACCAGTGAAAAGGCGCTAGCCATTCTATTTTCCGGTTGTAGACGGTGGTAGGTTAATGAAACGACTGCCAGCTATTGCCTTTGAAACCGGTCAGCGTACAATCCCGCCCCATTGAAGCAGATTCTTCCCAACCGACCCCGCCGTTACGCACCTGACCACAGACCCACGCCGTTCTGACCGCCTTCTTTGTCTAACTGGGACAGGCACCACAGCTGGCACTTCAAAATATGAATATAGGTATCGTAAACGGATCCCGAAAGGAGATTAACGGCAAACCCCACATCTTCTATGATGGCTACTGGATCCGTTATTACCCTCCTCCCACGGAAACCCTGTCGGCCAAACGGGACCTTCTTCTTGTTCTGACACGACGTACGTTCCACCATACTGAAGCCGGAATTAATACACCTGGAAACAGAGTCGAGGCAGCCAGACAGGCCTACGAAAGTGAACGTGACTCCGAGCGGAAGCGTGTCAATGCGGCGATGCTTGCAGGCGCGCTATTTAATCGGGCGACTGATCTTTTCACCAGTATTGTCGATCTCGAAGACCGCGGCATTCATGTCGAGGCCGACAACGAGTTGATGACGCAATGCAGTGAATGCTTTCAGGAAGCACTGGAACTGGGGAAACAAGTACGTCATTCAAGTGGGCATGAGGGAATAGATGAGCTCTGGGGTGAACCGTTAAAAGTCTTCACTCAGTCAATCGCCGCGTATTATGAAAGTCGATACGTCAAGATCGCCCAGGCGATGGAAGCGATCGATAATGTCGCCGACCACATGGTGTCCACCTTCAAGGCTATTCCTGGGTTCGACAAAACCGAAGACAGTATTCTCGACTACGCACGGGCCGCACGCCAAGAAAGCGAACTCATGAAAAGTGACCCAGATTTCTTTTATAGCTGGCCGGAATTCGTCACTCTGGCAGAACGCATAAAACAATACGAACCATCCATCAATTCTGACAAAGCCAATCTTGAGGGAGTGCATGGCTGGGGTAAAAGACTTTTATCTGAAGGGGTTGATCTAATCTCCTATATGGCTCGCGCAAGAGTACCGATGCCAAAAAGCACTCGGCAGTATCTGGACAATCTGGAACAATTTTCTACTGCCTCAAAACAATCACATTCAGAACATTAGTACAACAGGCTTTACGCCATTGGGAACCACCCATCACGGCAACGGGCCGCTACTTTTCAGTGCGGCCTGGGGGATATTATTCTTGAACGAGATACCTGGCTAGCGAATACCGACTGCACTTGTATTGGTACTCAGCGGAATTTTTATCGTCAGCAGACCGCCAAAAATAAAGCACAGAACGTCGAAACCTGATCAAAACCTGGTTCAGCCCAGCAACTGGCGCATCACATATTGCAGGATCCCGCCATGATCGAAATATTCCCATTCCTTGGGAGTATCAATTCTAACAATCGCCGAAAATCGCTTTGTTCCACCCTCCGAATCAGTCGCTGTTACACCGATTTCACGCATACCGGGCTCAAGATCATCCAGATCGTATAGTTCGTGCCCGGATAGTCCGAGAACCTCACTCCCCTCGCTTTCTTGAAACTGCAACGGAAGTACGCCCATACCGACCAGATTCGAACGATGAATTCTTTCGAAGCTTTCAACCAGGACAGCTGTCACACCTAACAACAAGGAACCCTTGGCCGCCCAATCCCGCGAAGACCCTGTGCCGTATTCTTTGCCGCCAAGGACCATCAGCGGCGTGCCTTCAGACCTATAGCGCATCGCCGCATCATAAATCGTCACCTGCTCGCCACTTGGTTGATGGCAAGTCCATCCGCCTTCCGTACCGGGAGCGAGTTCGTTACGCAGACGAATGTTCGCGAATGTACCGCGCATCATCACCTCGTGATTTCCACGACGTGACCCGTACGAATTAAAGTCGGCCTGGGCTACACCGTGTGATCGAAGATAATCACCCGCCGGGCTGTCTGGACTGATAGCGCCGGCAGGAGAAATATGGTCAGTCGTAATGCTGTCTCCAAGTTTGGCCAGAACACGAGCTCTACGGACGCCCTGGATGCCGGGCACTTGCCGGGTCATGCCCTCGAAATACGGCGGATGCCGTACATAGGTAGACTCAGTGTCCCACTTAAACAGACTTGAAGAATCAACCTTAATCCCCGACCAGCGGGCATCCCCAGTGAATACATCCGAATAACGCGCCTCAAATAGTTCTCGGGTCACATTACTGCTGATGACCCGTTCTATTTCTGCCTGGGCAGGCCAGATATCACGCAGATAAACGTCACGGCCATCGGCTGTGGTTCCGAGTGGATCTGTTTCAAAATCCACAGCCATAGTCCCTGCCAGGGCATACGCGACCACCAAAGGTGGAGAGGCTAAAAAGTTCATTTTGACCTCAGCGTGCACTCTGCCTTCAAAGTTACGATTTCCCGAAAGCACGGAGCAGGCCACAAGATCACCCGCTTGTATGGCTTCACTCACTGGGACCGGCAAAGGACCCGAATTCCCGATACACGTGGTACAACCGTAACCCACCACATCAAACCCTATCTGAGAAAGCGCATCGAGCAGACCGGCTTTGGTCAAATAGTCCGTTACTACCTTTGAACCGGGTGCAAACGATGTCTTTACCCAGGGTTTGACGTCAAGGCCATGAGCCAAAGCATTTCTTGCTACTAGCCCGGCACTCACCATAACACCTGGGTTTGAGGTGTTTGTACAACTGGTGATCGCAGCGATAACAATGTGCTGGTCTTTAAGGTCGACCTGTTGCCCCGCTAACACGACAGATTGTGGAACACCAGACTTACCGGATGAGACATCAGCACAGGCTTCAGAGACTCTCTTCTTTGCCTCTGACAGGCTGATCCGATCCTGCGGCCGCTTAGGACCAGCAATACTGGGGACAACAGAAGACAATTCAAGATACAGGCTATCTGTGTATTGTGCACTAGGCATGTTCTCGTCTCTGAACATACCCTGCCGCCGAGCATAGGCTTCAACCAGCGCAACGTCCGGCTCCGGTCGTCCTGTCAACCTCAGGTAGTTCAGTGTTCCAGAGTCAATCGGGAAAATGCCGCAGGTTGCCCCATATTCAGGTGCCATGTTCGCAATCGTGGCCTGGTCAGCCAGAGATAAATAATCGAGCCCGGAGCCGTAGAATTCAACAAACTTCCCGACCACACCATATTGGCGCAGTATTTCCACCACTGTCAGCACCAGATCAGTGGCCGTAGCACCTTCAGGCAGTGCCCCTTGCAGTTCAAACCCCACAACTTGAGGTATCAACATACTGATCGGCTGGCCCAACATGGCCGCTTCAGCCTCAATACCGCCGACCCCCCACCCCAGAACACCAAGCCCATTGACCATGGTGGTATGCGAGTCGGTCCCCACAACCGTGTCGGGATAGGCCTGAAGCACACCGTCCACCTTTCGACTGAATACCACGCGAGCCAAGTACTCGATGTTAACCTGGTGAACAATTCCTGTTGCCGGTGGTACGACTCTGAAGTTACTGAAAGCTTGCTGACCCCATCTCAAGAAAGAATACCGTTCGCGGTTACGACTGTATTCAAGCTCCGCATTGAGATCCAAGGATTGAGCTGACCCGAAATGGTCTACCATGACAGAGTGATCTATTACCATGTCAGCCGGTGACAATGGATTAATGCGATCAGGATCACCGCCAAGTTCTGTCATAGCCTCACGCATGGCAGCCAGGTCTACTACTGAAGGCACACCGGTTAAATCCTGCATCAATACTCTGGCAGGCGTATAAGCGATTTCAGATGCCGCACCTGCCTGGAGATCCCATCCGGCCAGCGTACGGATATCCTCTGCACTGACACTGGTATCGTCTTCGTTACGGAGCAGGTTTTCCAGCAGTATCTTCAGCGAGTAAGGCAGACGTGCGATGTCATACTCATCATTTAACGCATCGAGTGCCCGGATCTCGTAGGACTCGTCCCCGACATCGAGTATTTCACGTGAACCGAACGTGTCTTTCATCATATCTCCTAACAATGGGATTAACTATGGTGCAGTTCTGGCTGGGCGAGCACCCTTCGCGCTATGGCGGTACAAGGTAGATTGTATCTTAGCGCTGAATCTTTTTTCCCGACATCAAATTATTCAGATCCCTCCAATAACAGCAAGAATGCGATCTCATCCAGAACCGGGATACCCAATTCTTCGGCCCTGACCAGCTTCGATCCCGGATCAGAACCGGCAACCAGAAAATCCGTTTTTCCTGATACACTTCCAGTAACCCGGGCACCATGGCTAATCAGGCGTTGTTTCGCATCGTCGCGTGTGAGTTGATCCAGACCCCCTGTCAAGACAAATGTTTTGCCTGCCAGTTTGTGGCTCGTTGTTGAATTCTGTTTGTCTGGCCAGGTAACACCGATTCCCAGAAGTCGACAAAGAACCTGCTGATTATCAGTCTGAGAAAAAAACCGCATCACCCCTTCGGCCACGACAGGCCCAACATCTGATACTTCCTGGAGTTGCAACTGATCTGCAACTCGAAGCCTATCGAGGGTTGCAAAGTGTTCGGCCAATGTATTGGCTGTCGCTTCACCAACTTGTGGTATCCCGAGTGCAAACAGGAATCTCCCTAAACTTGTATTTCGGCAATGATCTATCGCATCGAGCAGATTGCGGGCTGATTTTTCACCCATCCGCTCAAGACTCAACAGGATCTCAAGATCCAGATCGAACAAATCAGCCACATCACGAACATGCCCTGTCTCAACAAGCTGGTCTACGAGCTTACTGCCAAGACCTTCTATGTCCATAGCCCGCCTGGATGCGAAGTGCTTGATAGATTCTTTCAGCTGGGCACTGCAGAACAGGCCGCCGCTACAGCGAAGGACAACCTGATCGACATCGCCAACAATATCTGAGCCGCATATGGGACACCGCTTTGGGAAGCGAAATGAACGAGTGCCATCTATACGACGGTCCAGCACGACCGAGACTACTTCGGGAATCACATCACCCGCCCGGCGAACAATCACCGTGTCACCTATTCTGACATCTAGCCTCGTGATTTCAGAGGCGTTGTGAAGGGTCGCATTTGAAACGGTTACGCCGCCAACAAATACTGGCTGAAGGCGAGCCACTGGCGTAACTGCACCCGTTCGTCCAACTTGAACCTCAATACTTTGAATAACCGTGAGCTCCTCCTGTGCCGGGAACTTATGCGCCAGCGCCCATCGGGGTGCTCTGGCAATAAAGCCAAGTTTCTCCTGCGCTGTAAAACTGTCGACTTTGTAGACAATACCGTCTATGTCATAAGCCAACTTCTCCCTTATGGCAAGAATTTTCTCGTAATATTCCATACATCCCGCGGCCCCGCTGACAGCGCTTACCCGTGGATTGACTCGGATACCCCAATGGCGGAGGGCGTCCAGCGCCTGGCTTTGTGATTCAAGGGATGCACGAGCATTGACAAGCCCAACACCATAACCGTAGAACGCCAAAGGACGACTGGCTGTAATTCTGGGATCCAGCTGTCGTAAACTGCCAGCAGCCGCATTCCGTGGATTAACGTAGAGTTTACTGCCGCTACGATGTTGCACGTCGTTGAGTCGTGCAAAACCTGTGTGAGGCATGTAGACCTCACCACGAACTTCAAGCTGATCCGGATAATCCCCGCCTACCAGGTGCAGTGGAATCGAACGGATTGTGCGGGCATTGTGAGTTACATCTTCACCTCGGCTTCCGTCTCCTCGTGTCGCAGCACGCACCAACTGGCCATTGTCATAATGAAGGCTAATCGCTAGCCCATCGAGTTTGGGTTCGGCAACATAGTCCACAACATCCGATCCCAGAGCCTCTCGGCACCTGCGATCAAATTCAATGACTTCGTCTTGCGTAAACGCGTTGCTCAGGGAGAGCATGGGTATCGCATGCTGCACCTCGTCAAGATCCTGAACAGGTGCACTGCCGACGCGTTTGGTAGGCGAATCGCCTGCTACCAGCTGGGGATTACGTGCCTCAAGCTCGATCAGTTCGCGATACAGGCGATCATATTCGGCATCGGGTATTTCCGGGGCATCCAGAACATAGTAACAGTAGTCATGATGCCGAATCTGACCGTACAGCCTGTCTATCTCGGCTCTGGGACCTTTCTTCATATCATTCCTAGAACAGGCGCAATGCCTCCTCTCCACCTGGCGTCACACCCAGTCTTTTCATAGACTCTCCAACGCCATTGACCTGTCGCTGTATAAGCGCTAAATGTGCCGGTGACAACCGCCCGCTGTCAGGATCAGCCAAGCTGCCATTGAGTTCACTGGCCAGATATTCGGCTACTGACACCATTTCGCCGAAAGACCTTGAGGGTTCGGTACAGCGTGGAATACTCATAAACATTGTCATTCCCCTGAATGACCCATCAATCAGGTCTGTGTGGGAAAAATGCCCTGGCTGATACCGGTTTGCCAAACTGAACTGACTGCTTCCATTTCTCGGATCATAATAATGGAAGATATTCTGATCACCGAGCCGCATACCCGACCGCTGCATCACCCTTTCTATATCCTTTCCCGAAAAACTAGTTTCACCGATTGGCTCTATGTTCAATATTGCAAGCATATCGTAGGCTTTACAGAATCGATCCAGCCGTCGTGCCTGAGGAAGTGCATCTTCAATTGAACTGTCAAGGTGGCAGCGTCTGCGAAGGCCTTCCGCAAGAGCAAATATAAGGCTGTTAAATCGTGTCAATTCGGTTTCTTCTACTGGACCGGAGTGATCTGCCAGCTGAAGGCTCACAACAAGATCTGCAAACAGTTCATCGCTGCCCGCCTGTTCAAGATCCAGCCAGACCCTTCCGGGGTGACTGCGACCATGCACCGCTCTTGGATGTTCCAGTTTGATCTCATACTCTCGAAACAGAGATAAGACGCTATCCCGATCAACTAACTCATCTCCTGAAAGTCTTGCCCAGTAATCGATACGCAGTGGTCCTGAGCCGACACCATCCTCACGTAATAATCCAGCAATGTCTCGGGTCCTGTGATAGTCAGCTGCACGCTTTCGATCTGGAGCTTGCTGCCCGGGTACAGGCGACACATCGTTCCCGGCGACGGGTTGCTCTCCCAGTTCAAAGTCCGCCGCCGACACCAAAGATGGTTCTCTTTGATCGCTCTTATAATTCCGTCTGAGGGGAAAACGCGCTCTAAGAAGTTGGAACAGATTTTCCATTGGTAACACAAACATCCTTCTGAAACTTCTAATGGGAAACTTCAGACTGGATACATTGGGCCGCCACCGCAGGTATGACAATCCCAATATCAGTATCAGCCCTACAACACCCAGAGCAAGCAGAGCCAGTCGCAGAGTCATATCATTGCGCGGCTATCTCTACAGCTTCTTCGATATCGACTGAAACGATAGAAGACACACCAGGTTCACCCATAGTTACACCGAGGAGCACATCTGAGGATTCCATCGTAATCTTGTTGTGCGTTATGACAATCAGCTGCGAACGTTCTGAAAGAGTTCTTAGAGTCTGGCAATATCGAACCACATTCGCATCATCAAGGGGTGCGTCAACCTCATCAAGAATACAAAAGGGGGCCGGATTGAGACGGAACAGTGCGAACAACAAGGCGACTGCTGCCAGTGCCTTCTCTCCGCCTGAAAGCAGGTGGATCGTACTGTTGCGCTTACCAGGAGGCCTGG
>Ga0209445_1001722_pt1 | contig 11546 bp, 10 predicted proteins | sample MarorgKNORR_S2LV_4_FD_188223 | JGI IMG/M metagenome (GOLD analysis project Ga0209445, IMG submission 188223) | Marine microbial communities from the Southern Atlantic Ocean, analyzing organic carbon cycling - NADW_A/KNORR_S2/LV (SPAdes) (version 2) | ecosystem: Environmental > Aquatic > Marine >...
AGCGCCTCACAGGGCGGGGCTGGCTCGACGCCGACGGCATCACGGACGAGGGTCGGGAGAGGCGCAGCGTCATCGAACGCCGGACCAACGAACTCGACGCCTTGGCTTGGAACGGCATGGACGACCAGGAACTGCACCGGTTCGCCGACCTCCTCAAGTCGGCGATTGAGGCCCTCACGGCGGGCAACTACTTCGCGGCAATGGGCCGACCGGCCTCCAAGGACGAGCCGTCGACGAAGCAATAGGCCGTTGGACTCAGGACGGGAAGGGTGAACCTGTGACCGATGCCGGGCCGCTTCACCGGTCGCCGGGGCCAGACTGAACCCATGGCCACGGGCAGCGAAGTCATCGTCTACTGGCGGCCCGGGTGTGGGTTCTGCCACAAGTTGTTCCAGAGGTTCGACCGGGCAGGGATCGAGCGCACGGAGCGCAACATCTGGGAAGACCCGGAGGCCCGGACGTACCTGCGAACCGTCACCGGCGGCAACGAGACCGTGCCCACGGTCGTGGTGGGCGGTCAGGTTCTGGTGAACCCCCGCCCCGAAGAGGTCGTAGCCCTCGTCGAACTGGGGCTCTGAGCCTCCACGAAGTTCCCCTGAAGCAGTTCTGACCTGTGGGACGATAACCACGTGGCTTTCTTCGGGATCCTCACAAGCCTCTTTCCGCTTTTCGTGATCGCCGGCATCGTGATGCTGGTGCGCCGGTCGCGGTCGGGATCGTCGGGGAGTGATGACGCCAGCGTGTCGCTCCGCCGACTGCTCGAGTACTGCTTCCTCGCCGTCGCCCTGGGACTCGCCGCCTCCGGGCTCGACAGCCTGTTCTCGGCTGCGGTCGAGGCGATGGTCGAAGGCACCGATGATGTCGATACGCCGTCGTGGGCGATCACGAGCCTGCTGGTCGGTGGCATCGCCCTCTGGTTCCTGGTCCGGAACGTGCGCAGGCGGTTCGAGGGGTCGCCCGACGAGCAGGGAGCCCTCGGCTGGGTGCTCTATCAGGGGATCCTCGAACTGGTGACTCTGATCGGGTTCGCGATCGCTGTCAACGACCTCCTCGACGGGATCATCGGGGCCGGGGATGTTGAGCCGCAGAACCTGGTGCACCTCGCCGTCTGGGGGGCCGTCTGGGTGGTCCACGTACGCCTCGGCGACCGCATCGTCGGCGGGGAACCGGTCCGCAGCACCCTCGTGCCGTTCGCGGTCAGCATCAACGCCCTCGGCGCCCTGGTTGCGTCGGTCGGGGTGCTGATTGCTCTGTGCTCCATGGCCGTCTACGAGGGAATCACGGGCTATTCGTCGTGGGGAGGAACGGTCGACGGCATCCGTGACGTCGCCTCGGTCCTCATCGTCTCCGCCGCCCTGTGGTGGTGGTACTGGCTGCGACAGGCGGTGCACGACCGGGGATCGATGCTGCACCACGCCTACACGCTGTTCGTCGGAGTGTTGGGAGGGTTGGGAGCCCTCGTGGGTGTGTCGGTCATGTTCCTGGCAGCGCTCATCAACTGGGGGTTCGCGATCGGGGAGGATCCCGCAGTCGAATACTTCGAGTTCCTGCCGGTGGCAGTGGCTGTCGCCGTCGTGGCGACACTCGTCTGGCGCTACCACCGCGAACTGCTGCCTCCAGTGGAAGGTCGACCCCGCAACGACGTCGACCGGTCCGCCGACCACCTGGCCGCCTTCGTGGGGATCTGTGCCCTGCTGGCCGGCGTCTTCGTCGTGCTGTTCATCGCTTTCCATCACCTGACGCCGGTGCCGCCCGGCGCCGAGCGCGAGACCACGATGGTGATCATCGTCGGCCTGCCGCTGCTGCTGGTCGGCGTGCTGGTCTGGCGGCGCTTCTGGCAGGCCATACAGGTCCGTGCCGACGATGCGGAGGAGGTCGGCTCTGTCGTCCGTCGGGCCTACCTGTACGTCATCTTCGGCATGTCGGGGCTGGTGGCGCTCGTCACGGTGCTGTTCCTCGTGTTCCAGGTCATCGACGGAATCCTCAACACGTCATTCGACCGCGAGGGCATCTGGGACCTGCACGCTCCGCTCGCCATCGCGTTGACCGCCGGGGTGGCCACCGGCTACCACCGCCGGATCCTGCGTTCCGACCAGAAGGTGCTCGCCGGGGCCTTGCCCGTGCCGATGCCGCAGCCCGCTCCGTCGCCGGAGCTGCCCGGACCCGGTCGGGTCATCATCGTCGCCGCTGATCCCGCCCCGTTGGCCGCCGCCGTCGAGATGGCCACCGGCGCCGAGGTCGAGGTGATCCGGCGCAGCGACCCGCCGCCAATGAGGTTCGACCTCGACATGGCACGCATGGAGATCGCCGAGTCGGATGCGGCAACGCTGATGGTGGTTGTGGGCCCCGATGGGAACATGCTGTTGATCCCCGTCGACCGATCATGAGGAGACCCCGGTGACCGAGTCCGTCAGCGTTAGCCGAGAGATGGCTGCCCCACCTGAGGAGGTCTGGGCGCTCGTCAGCGACCTGACCCGGATGGGGGAGTGGTCACCGGAGGCTAAGGGCGGCCGGTGGGCCGGCGGGGTGGACGGTCCCGCCGTCGGCGCCGTGTTCAAGGGCAGGAACCGAAACGGCCGCTACCGCTGGCCCACCAACGTGGCCGTCATCGAGTGCGATCCGCCGCGGCGGTTCGCCTTCCGGTTGAATATTCCGCTCATGGGCGGCTGCGACTGGGTCTACGACATCGAGCCGACCGGGGAGGGCTGTCGGGTCACCGAGTCCTGGGTCGACTTTCGCAAGCGGTCCCTGGTGGTCGTCGGGCGGATTCTCAGCGGTGTTGCCGACCGGGCCACCCACAACCGGGCCGGCATGGAGCAGACCCTCGACCGCCTCGCCGACCACTTCGCCGCCTGATCAGTCCCAGGCGTTCCAACGGGTGACGGCGGCGGCGCCACCCTCGCGGGTCGCCGGCTTGAAGTCGTCGCCGAGCGTGTGTGCCACGGTGATGAGCGCCACCTGGGAGACCTCCGCGTAGGGGATGCCGAGCACTCCGGCCGCCTCCTCTTCGAACATGAGGTGGATGGTGGTCCAGCAGGTGCCGAGGCCGCGCTCGCGGGCCGCCAGCATGAACGACCAGGTGCTGGGGATGATTCCCGCCAGCGTCGAGACGGCACCCATGCCGGGCCACTGCTCGACCCTTCCCGGTAGGCAGGGAATGAGCATCACCGGCACCCGGTGGAAGTTCTCGGCCAGGTAGGCGGCCGATCCCATGACCCGCATCTGCTGGTCGGCCCGGTCCTCGGCGGCGCCCACGGCGAGGGACGCTGCGCTGGCCGACATGCCGGAATACGCCTCCCAACCTCGGCGGTAGATGTCACCGAGCGCCTGGCGCCTGTCCTCGTCGGTTACCACGAGGAACTGCCAGGACTGTGAGTTGGATCCCGTCGGCGCCTGGACGGCGAACTCGAGGCACTCCTCGATGAGTGCCGGGTCGACCGATCGGTCGAAGTCGAGCCGCTTCCTGACGGAGCGGGTGGTCGTGAGCAGTTCATCGGCGGAGAGTCCGAGCGTGGTCATGGGTGGGGGGTTCCTTCGTGTCGTGGGTCGGTCAGGCGCCCGCGGCCTCGGCGAGGTCGCGGATGCCTTCGGCGGTGCGGCGCATGTTGGCGATCTGGCCCTTCTGGCGGCTGGCGATGATCGCCGCCTCCTTGTCGGGCATGGCGTCGATCGCAAGGGTGAGGCCGGACGTTCCGGGCCCGAGCACCATCGAGAACCGTAGGCGGGTGCCACCCAGCAGCGGTTGGATCTCGAAGCGCCACTGTGCGGCCGGGTCGTCCGGGTCCCCGGCATGCCAGGCGAACACCCTCTCGTGCTCGAAGTCGACGACCGTGCAGGTGACCTCCCACTCGCCCATGTCGTCGCGCTTGTTGCGTCCGAGGAAGCGTGCACCGACGGCGGGTTCGTCGTCGAGCCACTCGGCGCCCTGGAACTCGTCGCTGAACCGGGCCGGCAGGTCGATGTCGGAGACGTATGGCCAGAGGTCGGCGGGTTTCGCGTCGACGTCGACCTCGACGGTGATGCCGGCGCCGTCGGCGTGGACGGGAGGGCGTCCGTCGGTCGGGTTCTGGAGGGTGCGCCCCCACTTGTCGAACCAGGTGATCTCCCGGGCGGGGCGGCGCTCTACGGGGGAGAAGTCGTCGCCGATGGTGAAGGCGACGGGCAGCAGCACGATCTGGGTGACGCCATCGGGGATGTCGAGCAGGTCGGCGACCTTGTCGGCGGCGGCGAGGTGGAGGGTGGTCCAGGCGGTCCCGAGGCCCCGCGATCGGGCGGCAAGGCAGAAGCTCCAGGCGGCCTGGATGACCGAGTCGAACAGGCCCGGGCGGCCGCTGCCATCGTGGGTGCCGTGGATCGCGACCAGCACGAGGACCGGGACTTCGTGGAGGTGGTCGGCGAGGTGGCCGCCGGACCGGGCCGCCCGCTCCCTGGGGTCGCCGCTCCCGGCGAGGGCGCTGGCGCGCTCGGACAGCCAGGTGCCGCCGGCCTCCCGGTAGAGGTCGGTGACCTGTTGCCTGACCTTCGGATCCCGGATGACGAGCCAACGCCGGCTGGGCTGGTTGCCGCCGGTCGGCGCCTGTTCGGCGAGGTCGATGCAGTCGAGGATCAACTGCTCGGGGACCGGTCGTTCCAGGTCGAGGCGCCGCCGGACCGACCGTGTCGTCGAGAGCAGGCGATCGGTCTCGCTGGTGTCGAAGGGCATGCCCGAGTCCAGCACACGTCCGGGGTCAGGGGCCCGGTCGGGGCGGCGGTGGAAGTGCGGCCTGGAGTTCCTCGACGGTGACGCCGAGAGTCGCTGCGGCGGCCTCGAGGTCGGGGGGCGGCGGGCCGAGTGCGGTCAGCAGTTCCTCCATGGTGACGCCGAGGGCCTCGGCCGCCTCGGTGAAGTCGGGTGGGCCGCCGGGACCGTCCTCACCCGGGCCGCCCTGTCCCGGGCCGCCCTGTCCGGGGCCGCCGGGGCCGCCTAGGACGAGGGCGTTGTCGTGGAGTTCACCCCAGAAGGTCGGGCCCACGTAGAAGGGGAACACGTCTGCGAGGCCCCCCGGCATCCCGGGTTCGATGGCGCGGGTCACGTGGTAGTGGTACCTCGGCTGGGCGAAGCCGGGAAGCCCGCCAAGGTGGCCGTTGTGCTCGTCGAGCGCCTCGGGACTGCCGTCGTCGAGCGCGGCGTCCAAGTACCAGTCCTCGAGGTAGTAGCCGGCAACGGCGGTCAACTCGTTGCCCGACATCGTCAGCGCGGTGTCCGACGTGTCGGGGCCGGGATGGTCCGTCGCCACCGTTCCCGCCGACGGGTCGCGTTGGTCGGCCATCAGGCACGAGCGCACACCTGCAGCCCCGCATCCGGTAGGTGAACCCGGATCGTCGTAGTCGCGCAGGCGCCAGGAGGAGCGGGCGAGCACGCCGTCGAGGACCCACGGGCCGGCAATCGGCACTCCGTCGGCCGCGTAGCCGTAGACGGGCGAGTGGGCTGAGCCGTCGTCGCCAAGTTGGTCGGCGAGGCAGACGGGGTGCGAGTGGTGGTGGTAGGTGCCCATTGCGGAGTGTCCCGGACACACGTCGAGGTCGTAGGCCTCGGCGGCGGGGGCCAGGTTGAACCAGGTCTGTTCGTTCGCCCAGGACTGTCCATCGCCCCAGTTGAAGACGGCAACCCCGTTCACCCAGAGCCCGATGGCGCCGAGGCCGGTGGCGGTCGGTTCGACCGCCTCGACGGGTTCGACCGGGAACCAGGCATCCCAGTCCTGGCGGGTGGGACAGGCCGGTCCCGGTGGCCAGAATCCATAGCCGGTGCCGGGAAGGTTCGTGCAACCCGTACTCCGATAGCCGAGGTCCTGGCCGAAGTCCAGGGTGTCCCCTGCGCCTGCGAGGGGGTGCCCCTCCCGGAAGTCGGTGGCGGCCCGGGGGCGGCCCTCGAGGAAGGCGGCGCCGGCGTCCGTGAGCAGGTGCGTGTAGTCGGGGATCCCGGTGGCAAGCACGTGGAGGAAGTCGACGTCCTCGACAGTCGCCAGTTCGACGGACTGCACGTCGACCGGGACGGGGCCGCCGTCCTCGATCACCGCCGCGGTGTGGCCGTCGGGGTTGAGGAGCCATGTGGCGAGCAGCGCGTCCGACCCTTCCGGTACGGGCACGGTGGTCGTGGTCGTGGTCGTGGTGGTCGGGGCTGCCGTGGTCGTGGTGGTCGGGGCTGCGGTGGTCGTGGTCGTCGTCGGGGCTGCCGGGGTCGGACCACCGTCGGCACACGACAGTCCCGCCAGGGCGAGCAGGGCGAGTGCTATCCCGGATACGAGGCGCTTCGTCACCGGCGAAGGCAGGGGAGGGGGGTTAGGCCTCGCCCAGCCAGGCGGGTGCCCGGTCGAGCAGGTACTCGCTGATCGCCTGGCAGCGGTCGAGGGCATCGCACACCCAGTTGCGTTCCTCGCCGCGGAAGTCGCCACGGTAGAGGCCGGCCAGCGGCGTCTCGATCCTGGCGACCACGTTGATGGACCGCTGCGGGGCGTCGGTGACCTCGGCGAAGGAGTCCATCGCCGACACCTCGGTCGGGAGTTGGGTGCCGCCCAGCCCGGCCAACTCGGTGGCGAGGACCAGGAGGTCGGGCCCGTTCTCGAGTGGCGGAAGTGCCCAGGTGAACAGGATCTGGACGGTGAGGTCGTCGCTCGGGTAGGCCTCCTCGGAGAGGCTCATGACCTCGTCCTCGAATGCCATCAGGGTCCGTGGTTCAAGGTCGAGCGAGAGGTGCAGGTCGAGCGGACCGCCGCATGCCGCCTCGGGGTGCAGGTCGACTTCGAATGCCTGGCGCATCGAGTAGGTCTCGACGAAGTGCCGCTCGTCGTGCACGTGGAAGCCGTGCTCGGCGGCGTGATCCTTCAGGTCTGCGATGAAGCCGGCGACGTCGACGACGGCCACGGGCGGTCCTCCTGGTTCCCCGGATGGGTCGGGGCTCGTGTGGTGGTGCGGCCACAGGCTAGGTCGGCGGGGGCCGTCGCGCTGCCCCGGGGTGGTTGACTTGCACCCATGGGTGAAATCGTCGACTCCGACCACGTGCTGGCCGACCTGCACGCTGCCGCCGACGCCGTGGCCGCAGCACTCGACGGGCATGCCGACTGGGGCCCGTCGGGCAACCGGCCCGACCAGTACGCCAGCGACGTGGTCGCCGACGAGGCGGTGCGTGGCGTGCTGCTGCCGTTGGGCTACGGGCTGCTCAGCGAGGAGTCGGCGGTGGTCGAAGCGGGCGAGGGGTGCCCGATGGTCGTCGTGGATCCGTTGGACGGTTCCACCAACGCCTCCCGGGGAATTCCGCACTATGCGGCCAGCCTCTGCGCCGTCGATGACGAAGGTCCGTTGGCGGCAGTGGTGCTGAACCTGGCACTCGGAACCCGGTACGAGGCCGTGCGTGGCGGCGGAGCCCGCCGGGACGGGGTGGGACTGTTCCGGGACGACTCGCCGCAACTCTCGGAGGCGATCGTGGGCGTGTCGGGCCTGCCTGCCTCGAACCCCGGTTGGGCACAGTTCCGCTGCATGGGTGCCGCCGCCCTCGACCTCTGCGCAGTCGCCGATGGCACCCTCGATGCCTACGTCGACTGTGTCGTCGACGCCCACGGCGTCTGGGACTACCTGGGCGCGTTGCTCGTCTGCCGGGAGGCGGGAGTCACCGTCGAGGATGCGAAGGGGCGGGACCTCTGCGTGCTCGACCGCGCTATCCGTCGCACCCCGGTGGCCGCAGCCGGAACGGCACTGCACGAGGCGCTACTGGGCAGGGACTGACCCCCGGAAACTCCCCGGGGCCCGCAGGTAGGGTTTCTGCCCCGGGCGCGTAGCTCAGATGGCTAGAGCACCTCCCTTACAAGGAGGGGGTCGGGGGTTCAAGTCCCTCCGCGCCCACCCCAAAAACCGCAGCTCAGAGGCATAATCGAATGCGTTCGACTAGTACTGGCTGTCCTTAGGTGGAGGTTCCCTGGACTCAGTCGGGTTCAGGTTCTGTACCGCCAAGCCACGTGTTCTTGACGGACGGCGATCTCATCGGCACGCTTCGCCGGCGTCACCGTCGGCGTATCCACGGGTAGGTGGTTGGCCAGTTCCGCCAAAGAGATGACCCGGCCCCTGGCCGCCGGCGCATCGAGGCCCCGGATCCAGCGGTAGGTCACCATGCCACTAGGGCGTCCGGAAGTGTCGAGCCAGTTCGGAACGCCCGGATCAGAGTGGGCGACGACCGCACGGAAACGCCCGTCGGACGAGAGGTGCGCCTGGGTGTGGTTGAGGCTGGTGACCCGGTTGGCGAAGTCCGGCGACTCGAACCACATCGGGGTGTAGAGCTGGATGTCCCAGTAGGCGCATTCCGCGATCTCGCTCTCGATCAGAAAGACCTCGTCCTCTTGAAGTTCGTAGAACCCGAATCCGTAGCGAATGAACGATGACCCGCCATCGGACGGATACGGCGCACCCATGGAGTTGACCCCGACCTGGTCTCGTTGCGTTTCCATCCATTCGGCCCAGTAGCGCATCGACTGCTCCACGATCGTGGCGGCCTCGTCGAGCATTTCTGCCACGTCGGCCCCGGTCAGCGCCTCTGGCGAGATGCCGACCGTGTCAAGGCGATGGACGGTCATCACCGCGGGCTCCTCTGCCGTCCAGGTCCAGTAGTACTCCCGAATATTCAGCATCGATGAGCCGGAGGGAAGTGGCAGCCAAGGGACTCCGTCGCCGAGGGGTGCGCCGCCCAGGAAAATCTCGACTTCGTCGTCGCGACCGATGCCGACGTCGCTGGCCATGAGTTCGGCCAACACGTCATACCGATCCATGTGCATGTCACCGCCTTTGACGGTGACCACAAGATCGTCACAGGCGTGCATTCGCCCGCGAATGACATAACGACCCGTAGGCACGACCCGTGTCCTGCGGGTCACCTGGTTCACGTTGGGGCCACCCCAACACGACACCAGGTCGTTCTGCCGGAAGAAGGCCGGGTGCTCGAGGTCATGGTGCCCGGCCGACCAGGCCAACCATGTCACCACCTGGGTGGCCAGGTGATGAAACCCTTCGACGCGCGTGCGCTCATCCTGAAGGTCGCCTGCGAGGATTGACTCACCAACCACAGCCAAGCGGTCGCAAAACGATCGCCAGGCCGCTCCATCGGTGACGGACAGGCCGGAGGTCATCTGCTCTCCTTCGCGATGCTGAACCGGTCGATATAGCGGCTGAACCGGATCCTCTCTGCTTCCGGATCGAGTCCTAGACCCTCCAAGGAGTGTTCGTGAACTCCCAGCGAACCGCGGGGCCGGTTGTCGAGCCATGCGTTGAGGGCCTGGTGGTGTGCATCGGAGAAGGGAAGGCCGAGGTGGTCGTGGAGGCGGGAGACCGCAGCCACCTCGTCGAGCAGGAACTCGTCGAAGTGTTGGTGGATGATGCGGTCAGCGGGCACCGTTCCATTGTCGATCCAACTCATGAGCAGATCGAACTGGCGAAGGAAGTTGTCGATCTCGGCACGAGCGATTCTCGCGGCATCCACCTGGTCGGACCCGTTGGCCCGCAATCGGGAAAGCAGGCTGGTGAGCGAGCTGATCATGGCCAACGGGTCGCGGTGGCAGACGACGACCTGCGCGTCGGGATATTCGTCGAAAAGCGCGGGCAGGAACTGCACGTGACCCGGGGCCTTCAGCACCCAGCGGTCTCCATGCATCCGAGACTGCAGGACCTGCAGGACCACCCGATGCCAGTGGTAGGCGTCGGACATGTCGCAGCCGTGGAACCACGAGGTGTACCCCGGAATCGAATTATGGGCGCCGAAGACATCGGTCCGAAACGAAAAGGCCATTGCATGACCGCACTCCCGAGGCAGTCGTGCGCCGTATTCATGGACCGCATCGAGCCCTGGTGACAACGACGTGGTGAGGCGTAGGTCGTCGTCGGCCAACTGAATTCTCGGGTCCGTGGCCTGACCATCGACCGTGGGGGGTGGCGTCGGTTGCCAGAATTCCCATGCCAGCGGGGCTCGATGGCCGGGAGCGGTGGCCAGGAGTTGATGGGTGATCGAGGTGCCCGCCCGCGGGCTGCCACAGACGACGATCGGTGCCTCTATGACTTCGCCGACGACCTCAGGGTTGGCTCGACGGTGAGCCACGAGCATGAGCCGCCCCCTGAGGAGGCGAAGGACCTGCTCGCGGACCCGCCACCTGCCGACCGGGTGAAGGTGGGCCTCCGACTCGAGCGAGGCCAATAAACGGTCCAACGGTTCATGGAAGTCGTCACCGCCGAAATCATGAAGGCCGGTCTCAGCACAGGCTTCCGCCAGCAGAACGACCCGGTGGAACGGTTCATGCGCCGCCACCAACTCAGTGGTGTCAATGCCTGCCGAACCCATGTGTTCCGACTCCTGGTCTTTTGTCCCCTCCTACCGACCCTACCGGTCGTCCCATTTCGGAGGTCGAGCCACTCCCAGTAGGGAACCCTGGCCGGCTGGAGCCCCACCAAAAGCACAGCCACCCCCACACCGCTAATCCCGGCAGGCGACTAGTAGCCCCTTCTGGCCGGCCTGCTGGCGGGACGTCGGTCACGGATCGATGAGGACGCCCGGGTTGAGGATGCCGTTTGGATCGAGCCGCTTCTTGACCGCGCGGATCGATTCGGCAAACAGTTCCGGTCGTTGAACGTCGTAGGCGCCCGGCCGGTGCATTCGCCCAACAGCGTGATGGTGGGTTGACGTGCCTCCGGCTGAGACAACCGCTTCGTTCGCAGCGTCTTTGATGGTCTGCCACTGTGAGATCTCGCTGCCCTGGGTGCCCATCCCGAACCACGTGTAGTAGGGGGCGGGACCGTCCGGGTAGACGTGGGTGAAGCGACAGGACAGTGAGTGGTGTTCACCGAATGTTTCTGCAAGTGCGGCGCCGACCCTTTCTCTGACCGCCGCGTCGAACGCCGGCCACCGGTCCCAGGTAATCGCCGTTTCGAACGTGTCATTGATCAATCCGAGTGATGTTTCCACCCCGTTGCCGACTCCGATGAACGAGTCGCGCCACGCGCCGACCGCACCACCGCGCCCGGTTGGGTTTCCGGTGCCGTCATCGACCTGGATCTCGTCGTCGGGAATCTTCCCGGCGGCATCCCGGGCGATCTCTACCGCCTGGGCGATGTTGTGGCGCTGGGTGAGCTCGGCACTTTCGAACCCCACGATCACCAGTGAGTTCTCCCCGTCGAGTCCCGCAGCGCGTTCGGCTTCGTCCGGGTCGAGAATCCGGAGGTTCGCCGGCCACAACTTGGCTTGCACAATCTGGCGAACCGCCTCGCAGCCGGCTGCCCAAGTTGGGAAAGTGATTCCCGCAGTTGCCCGGAAGGTCGGGCGCTTCTGGATCCGCATCCAGGCCTCCGTGATGATTCCGTAGATGCCCTCGGAACCGATCACCATCCGGTCGGGGCTCGGACCGGCGCCTGACCCGGGGAGGCGCCGTGACTCCCACCAGCCGGCTGGGGTGATCATCCTGGTGGACTCGACGAACTCATCGATGTGGGTGTGGTTGGTGGCGTAGTGGCCGCCCGAACGGGTGGCGATCCACCCGCCA
>Ga0209445_1001724_pt1 | contig 11537 bp, 8 predicted proteins | sample MarorgKNORR_S2LV_4_FD_188223 | JGI IMG/M metagenome (GOLD analysis project Ga0209445, IMG submission 188223) | Marine microbial communities from the Southern Atlantic Ocean, analyzing organic carbon cycling - NADW_A/KNORR_S2/LV (SPAdes) (version 2) | ecosystem: Environmental > Aquatic > Marine >...
GATTGTCAAAGTCAAAGAACCGCAGCAGCAAGAATACGAAATGCTGCGGTCGGACCACGTGCTGTTTACGTATTTGCACCTAGCGGCTGATCCGAAATTGGCTCAGGCGCTCGTCCAAATAGGAATCACGGCAATTGCCTATGAGACGGTGACGGCTGACGATGGCTCGTTGCCACTGCTCGTTCCAATGAGCGAGGTTGCAGGCCGCTTGTCCGTTCAGGCGGGCGCAAATGCGTTACTAAAGGTAAATGGGGGTCGTGGCGTGTTGCTGGGCGGCGTACCCGGAGTGCCGCCTGCAAAAGTGTTAGTCGTCGGCGGTGGCGTCGCCGGGAGCCACGCGATTGAGATGGCTGTCGGCCTTGGCGCCGATGTGACGGTTGTAGATCGTTCAGTTTCACAGTTAAAGAGAATCGATGCGCTATACGGGGGTCGCGTTCGAACAGTATTTTCGACCAAAGATGCGATCGATTCGTTGATTACCGAGGCAGACCTGGTCATTGGCGCAGTCCTCGTCACCGGCGCAGCAACGCCAAAACTCATCACTGAGGATCACGTGAAACGCATGCAGCATGGTGCCGTCGTGGTCGATATATCTATCGACCAGGGTGGATGTTTCGAAACCAGTCGGCCAACGACGCACTCAGAACCTACCTACGTAGTCGACGGTGTAGTGCATTACTGCGTAACCAATATGCCGGGCGCGGTACCTCGAACCTCGACATTCGCATTGACGAACGTGACGCTACCGTTCGTCAAGCAACTGGCGAATCTGGGGTGGCGCGAGGCGTTGGGTCGCGATCCGCATTTAGCGCAAGGTCTGAATGTCCATGATGGCTGCATCAACCATAAAGCGATCGCGTGCGAACTGGCGTGTCAGTACCGTGCGGCTGCGGACGTTGTCGCACTCCCTTCGGTTCCGGTAGCCCGTCAGGCATATTCAGTTTAAGCCTTCGCGCATCTTGCCGGAATCGCTGCTAACCGCTCCATCGCGGTTTCAGGATTTCGCCTCGGCTAGCGGTTATTCTTTAGTTTTCTCGTGCACGGCAAAGATTGTGGACTATTGGATTCCGTGTTGCCGGCCGTCGCCTTCGTTCCAAGAAAATGCTTATGCAAAACGATAAGTTATTTGTCAACGGCGAGCGCCTATGGTCATCGCTCATGGAAATGGCCGAGGTCGGCGCGACGTCCAAAGGCGGCTGCAACCGCCAGGCGTTGACCGACGAGGATAAAGTGGGCCGCGATATATTTGTTGGATGGTGTACCCAAGCCGGGTGCACCGTTCGCGTCGACGCCATGGGTAACTTATTCGCCCGCCGGACTGGTCGCGACGAATCGTTACCGCCCGTCATCGCCGGATCCCACCTGGACACTCAGCCGACGGGTGGCAAGTTCGATGGTGTTTATGGAGTGCTTGCCGGGCTTGAGGTCGTGCGGACCCTCAATGATGCAGAACTGGCGACAGATAGGCCGCTCGAAGTTGTCGTTTGGACCAACGAAGAGGGTGCGCGCTTCTCCCCGGCAATGATTGGCTCGGGCGTCTGGGCGGGTGAGTTCAGTCTCCAATACGGGCACGGTAGAACCGACAAGAACGGTATTTCAATTGGCGAAGAGCTGGAGCGCCTGGGTTATCTCGACGAAGTCTCGATCGATGAAAAAGACGTGGCTGCAGCGTTTGAGTTGCACATCGAGCAGGGCCCCATTCTTGAGAACGAGGGGCTGACGATCGGTGTATTGACGGGTGTGCAGGGAATGAACTGGTACGACCTAACTCTTGAGGGTAATGCTTGCCACGCAGGTCCGACGCCGATGGAGGATCGTCGCGATCCGATGATGGGTCTTCATTCGATCTTGAAGCGTTATTACGAGCTCGCCATTGAAAACGGTCCATGGGGAAGGGTGACCTTCGGTGACATTCGTCTGGATCCCGGAAGCCGTAATACGGTTCCCGAGAAGATTGTGCTCTCGATCGATATGCGCCATCCCGAACAAGCCGTTCTTGATGAAATGGACCGGCGCCTCCGTTTCATTGCGGCCGAGGAGGCCGATCGCTTCGGACTTGGATATTCGATTCACGACGAATGGCGATCCCCCGCGGTTGAATTCGATGGAGATTGCATCGCCACCGTGCAGCGCGCGGCCGATCTGCTCGGATACTCCAATAAAAAGATGGTTTCGGGCGCAGGTCATGACTCGGTTTACGTCTCGCGCGTGGCGCCTACAGGCATGATCTTCGTGCCGTGTGAAGGCGGTCTTTCCCATAATGAGGCGGAAAACGCCAAACCCGAGGAGCTCGAAGCGGGTTGCAATGTGTTATTGCATGCGATGCTCGAGCGAGCCAATCAACACTAAAATCTATCGCGCGAATATCTATGTCTGAATTTACGTTGAAACACCGGGTTGAAGGGGGCGGCACCCGCCAACTCAGCGACTGGGGTATGAACTCGGAATACGGCGTGTTGCGCGAGGTATTGCTTGGCCCGATTGAGAATTATCGTTGGCTCGAAACGAGCTCCGTATCGCGGCGAACAATCCGCCTCGGTTACAAGTTCGACCCCGAGATTGCCAAACAGCAGCACGCCGAGATGGAGGCTTGCTACCGAGACGCCGGCGTGACCGTCCATAAGCTCCAGGCTGATCCAGCTCTGCCCTACCAGGTGTTTGCGAGAGACTCATCCGTGATGACGCCTTGGGGACCGGTCATCGCCCAGATGGGACACTGGTGGCGGCGCGGCGAATATGGGCCAGTTATCCGCTTCTATCATGACAACGACATTCCGATTTACGACGTGATCACTGCGGGCGCGTTCGAAGGTGGCGACTTCCAGGTCGTTAAACCGGGTTCGATTCTTTGCGGTTTTTCGGACGCCGACCGTACGCAGAAGGTTGCCGTTGACCAATTGAAGAGCTGGATCGAACCCGAAGGTTGGGAGTTAAAGACCTACCAGTTTGACCCGTTCTTCGTGCATTTGGATGTTTTCTTCGCGATGCTAACGGAAGGCCTCGCGGCTATGTGCACCGACGTTGTCGAACCGGAACTTGTGGAATGGATCAAGTCTCGGAGCATCGAAATCCTCGAGGTAACGTTCGAGGATGCCATGTGTCTCGGCTGTAATGTCGTTGCGCTGGGAAATGACAGAGTCATGATTCCGTCGGAAGCGAAGAATCTGCATGAACTTTGTCTGGCGAACGGGCTCAAGGTATATGCGCCCGATATATCGATGATTTCGAAAGGAGGTGGCAGTCTCCATTGCTTATGTCAGCCACTACATCGCGATCCCGTCTAGTTCCGGCGATCTTTACCAAAGACTTCGGTCGACGATGCTTTAATCTCTGTTTCGTAACGAGGGGAGTGTCATGCAGTTTTGGACCTTAGGGGTTTCCGCGCCGCGGCGGGCAGCAGAATTTGGCAGGCATGCAGAAGATGCCGGTTGGCACGGTATGCTGGTGGTCGATTCGCAGAACTTGTCGGGTGACTCGTACGTTGCCCTAGCGTCAGCGGCAATTGCGACGTCGAATTTGGGCTTGGGGCCCGGGGTGACTAATTCGGTGACGCGCCATGCCGCCGTCACCGCGAGTGCTATCGGCAGCATCCAGAAACTATCAGACGGTCGGGCTGTTCTCGGAATCGGTCGCGGGGACTCGGCGTTGGCCCATGTGGGGAGGGCACCCGCGCGACTCGGTGGTTTTGAGACGTATTTGAAGAATGTACAAACGTACTTGAGTGGAGGCGAAGTTGCGTTCGAAGACTGTGCCATTGACGATTCCATTGCCCCTGACGTTGAAGCACTTGAACTGGCAGACACCCCTTCGACCAGTACGATCGGTTGGTTACGTCAGGATCCGAAAGTTCCTGTCGAGGTTGCGGCGACCGGCCCCAAGGTGATTGGGATTGCAGCCAGACATGCCGAGCGGGTGATGTTTACCGTGGGCGCCGATGTCGAGCGATTGCGGTGGGGTATTGAAACGGCCGAGGCAGCGGCACGAGACGTAAATCGCGATTTAAATGATTTGGCGTTTGGGGCCTACGTCAATATTGTTTGCCATTCCAACCTTGAAACAGCACACAAACTGGCTCGAGGCGGTGCGACACTCTTTGCGCGATTTTCAGTAATGCACGGAGGCATCTCGGGACCCGTTGATGCGATGCAGGCGGAAGTGCTCAATTCGATACATGAGCGGTACGATATGAAAGGACATGGTCGAGGAGATTCTCTACAAACGTCCGCGGTGACGCCTGAATTCATCGATCGTTTTGCCATCGTCGGGGATCCGGCCCAGTGCGTTGATCGCTTACAGGAATTAAAAGAACTCGGGTTGGATCGGTTGGCGGTCAACGGACCGACGTTTACTGCCCAATCCGAGGAAGGTAAAGAGGCGTCGGAATTGTTCGAAACGCAAGTCCTGCCACGGTTTGCTTAGAGGTGCTAGCAGGGAGTTACATCTCTTTATTATGATTCCACTCCGTCGACTTGATTACGGCGAATCATAGCTTGATTCCTTGAACCCTCGGAGGAATACCCATGCGTAAGATTGTTAGATTCTCTGCATATTCCCTTCTGCTGGGTCTGATCGTCGGCGCGATGTACCTAACGAATCTCTTTTTCATGCGCCCGGTTTCTATCGACCACTATCTAGCTAAAAACCTGTTAGTCGATATGTTTGATTCGCCGGAGACGATTACCCATTTGGGGCTCGTGGATGGTTTCAACTGGTTGACGCAGCACAACTCAAAACTATCGCTTTACGACCTAGAGAAGATCGAGTCGGACCTCCAGAAGGCGGTCGATAGGCGGCGGATCATAGCCTCCTACACCCCCGCCGGTCTTTCCGATCGCCAACGTATTACGCAAAAGATCGCACTGTTCGATTTAGACAATGAGATAAGGCAAACGTCGGATTTTCGATTCCACGGTTATCCACTCGAACAATTGGGTGGGATTCACCTCGATCTCGTCGAATTCATGACCGATATTCATCCGATTCGAAGCAGCGCAGAGGCCGAAGATTACATTAGCCGGATCAATCAGTTTGACGAGGTTTTTGACGGCAGTCTTGAGATACTGAACGCGCAGCATGGCGAAGGCGTCCATCCCCCGGCCTTCGTATTCGAACACGTAAGGCGTCAGCTGAACGAATTCCTCGCCTACGGGTACGAGGACAATCCTCTGTATTCCGTATTCATGAACAAGGTGGGCATCCTTGGGTTGTCCAATGATGTGGTCGCGGATCTCGGCGAGCGGCTCGAGAACGCGATAGATAATGGTGCTAATCGCGGTTTTTCGCGACTACTTTCATACGTCGATGCGCACGTCGAACACGCCAATCCGCACGACGGCGTGTGGTCTCTTCCCGACGGCGAAGCGTTTTATGAGCTTCGCTTGAGGACGTATACGACGACTGACATGACCGCGGAATCGATCCACCAACTGGGCCTCGCCGAGGTCGATCGGATCACTCGTCGCATGCGTGAAATTTTAAACGGACTTGGCTACCCGACCACCGAAAGCGTGGGCGCGCTCATGAATAACCTGAACGAAGACCCGCGTTTTCTTTATGAGGACACGGCCGATCGAAAAGACATCGTGGTAGCCGATTATTCGGCGATCGTTGCGGCGACCAAGGAAGCCGTGGGAAGCGCATTTCGGCAATTGCCGCGAGCCGATGTCGTGGTTCGCGCTGTGCCGGAATATTCCGAGGAAACCGCGGCAGGGGGTTATTACATGTCGCCCGCCCTCGACGGAAGTCGTCCAGGGGTCTTTTACGCGAACTTGTACGACATAAAACAGACGCCCAAATACAGCATGCGCACGCTCGCGTTCCATGAAGCGATTCCAGGTCATCATCTTCAAAACGCGATAAATCTAGAAAATGAAGGCCTTTCCCTTTATCGAAAGCACGGATACGGGACGTCGGCCTTTAGTGAAGGATGGGCTCTCTATGCGGAAAGGTTGGCTCTTGAACTCGGGTTGGTTGATAACCCCTACGATGAACTGGGCGTTTTACAGAGCGAATTGTTTCGAGCCGTTCGCCTTGTCGTTGATACCGGGATTCATTTCAAGCGGTGGACACGCAAAGAAGCCATCGATTACATGAAAAATACGACGGGCATGAGTAACACGGAAGTGGTTGTTGAAATCGAGCGATACGTTGTTTGGCCGGGCCAAGCTTGCAGCTACAAGATGGGGATGTTGAAAATACTGGACCTACGCGAACGCGCTAAGACCAGGCTGGGCGATGCGTTTGATCTCAAGACATTTCACTCCGCAGTGCTCGATCATGGTGAACCGCCGCTTTTTATCGTGGAGGAACTCGTCGATCGGATGATAGCGGATCGCCGCTAGCTTCCAGCGCGCTGCGCGCCGACGCCGACAGACGATGCGACACCCACTCACCAACAACGCTATCAAGGAATCCCTTGACACCATTGCAGCTCGTGATCGAAACGTGCGTCGTGTCCTCGAGGTCGTCGGCTATCCCGAAGCCAGGCGAAGGCCAGAGGGATTTGAAACGTTTCTACGGATCATCGTTGGTCAGCAAGTCTCGGTATCTGCGGCCAGTGCGATATATGGTCGCGTGATCGGCGCGCTCGGAACTGAAGTCTCCGCATCCAGGCTGCTGCGTTTGCGCGAGTCGACTTTGCGAAAGGCTGGGCTTTCCAGTGCGAAATGCAAGTACGCGAGGGCACTTGCGCAGGCGATTCGTGAGGGTGAACTCGACATAGCCGCTCTCCGCGAGTTATCGGACAAGGAGGCTTTAGTCCAGATTCAAGCGGTGCTGGGACTCGGCCGCTGGAGCGCGGAAATTTACCTTATGTTCAGTCTTGGACGTCCAGATCTCTGGCCAAGCGGTGATGTTGGCGCGATGCGCGGATTGCAGAAGATCTTGGAACTGGAAGTCCGTCCGACGCCCACGGAAGCCGATGCACTAGCCTTGAGATATTCGCCACATCGCACCGCAATGGCGCTGCTCGCGTGGAAGTGCGCCAACGCGACCGCCCTCTAACTGAATGAGTTGTTCTGGGTTCGACCAACCGTTCGTTTGAATTATTTTTCGGGAATGCATCGTAGTCACGGTTGATCATTCTTGGCGTTGTAGTGATGTTCGAACGGTTTCGCGTGATTCTCGACGCGGTAATCCGCGGTGACGTTAGCGACGTTGTTTTAACGGGTTCTCGAGGATTTTCGCGAGTTCCGTCAGCAACGACACAGTTTCTTCCCAGCCGATGCATGCGTCGGTAACGGAGACTCCGTAGTCCATCTTGTCGGGCGTGTTAAGCGTCTGGTTGCCAGCGTGAATGTTGCTTTCCAACATGAGGCCGGTAATGGATCGGTTACCGGTCGTGATTTGACTTGCTACGGAACGAGCCACCATGGCTTGCCTGGCATGATCCTTGTTCGAATTGGCATGGGAACAATCGACCATAATGCTTGCTGCCAGCTGATGTTCAGATAAGGTCTTCTCGCATCGTTGAATGGCTTCGGGCATGTAATTAGGCCCGCTGTGTCCGCCCCGTAGCACGATGTGGGCATTGGGATTTCCCCGGGTATGGACAATCGAAACCTGACCTGATTGATTGATCCCTAGAAAGCGGTGGGGCGACGTCACCGACATGAGCGCGTTGATGGCTACGTCCAAGCCTCCGTCGGTGCCGTTCTTGAACCCGACGGCGCACGAGAGACCCGATGCCAGTTCGCGATGAGTTTGCGATTCGGTTGTCCGCGCGCCAATCGCGGACCAAGAAATCAAATCTTGTATGTATTGCGGCGTGACGGGGTCGAGCGCTTCGGTAGCAAGGGGTAGCCCGATGGATGCGATGTCCAGAAGTAACTGGCGTGCTACTCGGATTCCTTCCTCTATATGAAACGAGTCGTCCAAATATGGATCATTGATCAATCCTTTCCAGCCCACGGTCGTTCTTGGTTTCTCGAAATAGGCGCGCATGACGATATAAAGCGTATCTGCGGTGTCGTCGGCGACTTCTTTCAGTCGTCTCGCATAATCGATCGCGGCGCCTGGGTCGTGAATAGAGCAGGGACCGACGACGACCAACAGTCGATGGTCTTTTTTTGCGAGGATGTTAGAGACGACCTCTCGCGATAGACCGACGAGTTCCTGCACCGTCTTCGAAACCGATAGTTCCTTCTTAACGGCGTTGGGCGTGGGCAGTAGTTCCTGACTGACCACATTTAGATTTTCAATCGGCTGGGTCACGATCTATTCCCTTCAATAACCACAAACGAGTCATAACAATCTCTGCGGGTTGAGTGGGGCGTGTTACAACAGACTTCCTCGTTACTGCGGGCATAGTCCGCAGGACGACAAATATTCCGGTCGGAGGAAGAGCTGCGCGGCCCTGAGCGGATTACCGATCCGCCACGATGATTGCGCCTGAGATTGGTCCAGGGGAGATTTTCCACTTGGCGCTACGGATAAGTCAAACGAGCGGATTAGCGGTTGACGTCGTAATTGCTCATTTTCGGAACGTCTGTCGAGACCGGCAAGACGATCGAGGCGTGAATCCAGCCCATCGATTCGTGGAACTCAAGAATCCAATTCATTACGGAAGCATCCGTCAGGCCGTCACCTTATCAACGCATTCCAAAAGAGTCTCCGCCATGCGGTCAACGTCGGTCTCTTCGATGACGAAAGGCGGACCCATGCAGACGATGTCGCGGACAACGCCGGTTCCGCCTCCATAGAAAAAGATACCTCGCTTCAAACCTTCGCCAACAACACGTCCGCTGATCGAGTCCTCGATGGGGAATGGATCGAGCGTGTCTCGGTCGCGAACAATCTCGATAGCTTGTAACAGGCCGCGGCCGCGGATTTCTGCCACGTGCGGGTGATTTGAGAATGCGCTGGTTAGTCGTTCGTGGAGTCGTTCGCCAAGCATCCTTGATCTTTCTACCAAGTTTTCGCGGCGCAGAATCGTCAGCACGGATACGGCGGCGGCACACGCAGCCGGGTGCGCGCCGAAGGTGTGGAACATCACGTTGTAGCCACGTTCGGCTATCGGTTGCGCAACTCGGTCGGTGGCGAAGACCCCGACAAGGGGCGCGTATCCACCGGCGAGTCCCTTGCCCGCGATCAAAATATCGGGTTCGATAGGCCAATGCTGATAGCCGAAGTCGGTTCCAGTGCGTCCGAAACCCGTCATGACTTCGTCCATGATTAACAGAATATCGTTTTGGTCGCAGATTCGGCGTACGGCTTCCCAATAACCGTCAGGAGGAACGATGGCACCGCCACTCGAGCCAGTAATGGGTTCGGCGAGGAGCGCCGCAATCGTCTCTGCGCCCTCGGAGGCGATGGTTTTTTCGAGTTCTTCGACGAAGTAATGTAACGGGTCGGGGTCGGGACAACGGAGTACGTACGGCGTTGGGACAACGGGGTGTGGATTCAGCACATGGGCGATACCCACTTTGCGTGCTTCATGTCCTCCAACGGCCGTCGTCGCTAGAGTGGTGCCATGGTACGAGATCGAGCGACTAATGATTCTGCATTTCTCGGCTTGCCCCCTTGACGCGTGATGCATGATGGCGATTTTCATCGCGCTCTCCACGGCCTCAGACCCACCACTAGTCATGTGCAAACGCGATAGTGATTCGGGGAGCCAATCCTCCCGTAATCTCTCTACAAGGGCGATGCGTTCGTCCGTCAACCATGGCGGAACGACATAAGACGATTGCATCGTGGCCTTACCCACGGCGCTCGCAACCTCTTGTCGGCCGTGTCCGATATTGACGACGATGGCGCCGCCGGCGGCATCCAGTAATGGGCCGTCTTTCGTAAAGAGATAGGCGCCCTCTGCGCCCGTCACGTGGATGTCGCGCTTCGACTGCAAAAAGGGCCAGTGATCGCTCACAAAAAACCTCCGTATCGAGAAATGTCGACGTCGTAGCATAAGCCAGTGACGCGATTGTCGATAACGGCGGATAACGTCAACGTCACCATAAATCAGCGTGAGGCCGGGTTTTCGATCAAATCCAATCGGCCCATCGTCATCGATTTATCTAGGGTAGAGTTTCCGAGTACGTGACGTCGTTTAACGTATTGGACCTGGTTGATCCACCGCGGGTTTAAAATACTTTAGATCTTGCATGGGTACGCCTTCATTACCGTAGGCGGTCCATGTCGTGAACCCGAGAAGCTGTTTCTGCCGTTCATCCAACCGCGCCACGACTTCTGCACGCAATGAGTAGGGGTAATTGACCAACGGTCTGATCATCGGAGCGACCATGTTGTTGGTGACGCCGATACGGTATTGGTTTTGGGTCCTGTTTGCACCGGTTGCGTGCCATGTTCGGCCATCCCATAACACGATGGAGCCCGCGGGCATTTCAGCCGGCACCGCGTCAGTATAATTATGGCGATAGTCGGGCTGCAGACCGGACATGTGGCTACCCGGGACGAACACCGTCGCTCCGTTGTCGGCCGTAAAGTCGGTGATAGCCCAGACGAGTGTGACCATGCATGGCGGAAACAGATAGTCGCGGCGTACTGCGGAGTGGCCTACCTCCGCTCTATCCAAGCCATTTTCTCCGAGGCGGCTGTACGCGAGCGGTTCTTCCTGAATGGTCGGGGTCCAGTACTGATCCGAGTGCATTTTCATGCGGCCGGTTGCGGGCCCGGCGATCGGAGCGTTTGAGCACGACAGTATGAAGCCGTCCCCGAGAACATGGCGGCACAGATCCAGGCTGGTCGCGGAGCAAGTCAATAACTCCAAAAACACCTCACCTTTATTGAGTACGTTAGCCACCCATTGGGTATTACCGTCCTGCACGAACGCTTGCCCGGCATCGCGTTCGGCACTCGCCTGTTCGAGTACGCGCTCGCGTACCCGGCTCACCAGATCGCTCGGAGCGACGTCCTCCACGATGCAGTAGCCAACAACGTCGAGATCGTGTCGCGCCTTGTCGAGATCCGTCGTGGGAGTTACCCGTGTGTTCACGGTCTTGGTCTCCAATGGCATCTAGTCGGAGGGATAATAGTACCTTCCGCTGCGCTAAACTCGCTTGGAATCGATCTGGAGGGCTGGCCATGAAGACGCTCGAACAACGACTGCAACGGCTCGAAGATGTGGAAGCGATCAAGGTGCTGAAGGCTGAGTACTGTGCGTATTGCGACGACCATTATGATCCCGATGGGATTGCGTCTTTGTTTGTCGAGCACGGCGTTTGGGACGGGGGCTTTATGGGACGGTTCGAAGGTACCGAGGCGATTCGTGACCATTTTGCAGGCGTGAGTTCGATCATGGGGTTTGCCATCCATCACGTGACCAATCCGTTGATCAACATCGTCGAGGATAACCCGGACGCCGCCAACGGCCAGTGGTACCTCTGGCAACCTTGCACCCAGACAACGCGTAAAAATACTGGCCTATGGCTGGCTGCTCGCTATCAGGAAACCTATGCCCGAACCGGCGTTGGATGGCGTTTCGTCGAGATGATCATTCACCCGAGAATGTTTGCTCCCTACGACAAGGGCTGGGCTGAGGTACCGTTCCTGGCAGGTGGGCCACGCGACGAGGACGTCTG
>Ga0209445_1001730_pt1 | contig 11506 bp, 10 predicted proteins | sample MarorgKNORR_S2LV_4_FD_188223 | JGI IMG/M metagenome (GOLD analysis project Ga0209445, IMG submission 188223) | Marine microbial communities from the Southern Atlantic Ocean, analyzing organic carbon cycling - NADW_A/KNORR_S2/LV (SPAdes) (version 2) | ecosystem: Environmental > Aquatic > Marine >...
CAAGGTATTGTTGCGGACGTCATAGTAACGCTGCGCCAATTTGGTGAAGGCAGATATTCGATCAGTAAGTAACGAAACCTGGATCCGGATTAGTCTTTTGCTCGAGACCCCAGGCAGCTTTATCTCTATCACTGGGCTGGAGGTTACATTGGGCGCCGCATTCCTGAATAGCGCTGACGTATTTTACCGCAATCGACTCCTCTACATCCGTCAGGATCGCGGTTGGATTCACTGTGGAGTACCACGAATCTACGGTTGCGGCGTTAACACTGAGGGTTGTCTGGAGTTTTTTCTTAACCGCCGCGACCTCTGCTCCATTCTAGACCTGGGGGTAAAGAACAAGATTGACTGTATCCGCCATGAACTAATGCCTATTCCCTATTAATGCTGGTTGGGTGCAAAGGAACCCGCCACATCCTCTTATTGAAGTCAGGTTACTTCACTCGTTGGTATCAACACATAATCAGGGCTAATTTCAAACGCGGCGACAAGATCGTATGACTGAACATCCTTATCGTCGTTACCACTTTGCCACCCATGCCAGGGGTATTTGACCGCACCGTTGTCCAGCAGTACAGGCTTGCCAGCCTGATGCTCAAAAAACGGCCCGTGTTCATCACCTCGCTTCATGACGTGGACCTCTCTCGCATCAGAATCCGGGCCGTGGGTTTTATACATGCCTGCTGTCCCGCTTCCATTATTAAGAACCAGGTGAACCTCGGCAAAAGCTGGTCCCGCAAGAGATGGGTCCTGAGCATGGTTATGGGTGGAGACGTCCCCATTCTTCCCGCAGGTCCAAAAGTTTACGTAGGCTATTTCCGATTCTTCTGAATCCAGCAAATGAAATCCATTCGCCATGTGGTTATCAAGCTGTTCAAAATAGTCTGTGAAAGCACCAAACCTTTCTTTAAAACTCTTCCACTCCAGATACTGCGCCATCGGACCAGCGAAAACACAGTCGGACATATCATGGATGTTCGGTAGTAAATCAGGAGTTTCAGTTAACAACGCACAGAGCAGCCCCTGTGATCCTGATAACACTCGCGGCTTTTCGAGCCGGGTCGTTCGAACTGTATAATTTTGTGCAAAACAATCACGTCCGAGGTTAGCCAATTTCCCAACGATAACCTTAAGGTAGTGGTTTTTACCTTCCAGTTCCAGCGTCTGGTGAGGTGGTAGAAATACAAAACGGATTTCCCAACCAGCGATAGTCCACACTTCGGAAAGCTGGATTGTTTCCTGGGCAGTCAGGTCAAAACGAAGATCAATACCACCCCTTGGGTTACCTGTATCCATCGATACATTTGGTGCAATTTCACTAATTTTCATAATATCTATTCACCAAGGTCGCCACTTGCACCGCCATACCCGGCCGACGGCGCATAAGTTTAATACTGCCAATTCATTGATTGATTGATTGACTAACATTAACCCAGAGTCATCAAAAATCCGGGTTAAAACCAAGCCTGCAAGATAACACACAAGATAGAAAAATCAGCCCGATAGTGCCTAAGCTACTGTTTTTTAAGTCACCTAATGAGTACTAACAATAAACCCTCGAGTGGTGTTCCACACCCCAATTGGTCAATGAAGCGACAGCAAACCTGGGCGAAGCTTCCACTGACCCGCCTTGACTGGTTAATTCCAGGTAATCAAGTCTGACTGAATACCGCTCTATCCCATAAAGCTCCCAGGCATTCCTCACAAACATTGCTACAAAAAATAGTCGGTCGCTGCCTCAGGTTAGTTGCTAACAGAAGTTACGGGTATAGATTCCCAGAAAGCTCGAATGATGGGAGAGACCTCCAGGTTTTTTTTCCTGGTACAAAACCCCACATGAAAATCTTCCAGGTCTGGTCCGTCTTCTACCACCTCTACCTGATCCGCCAGCGGGCTATCCTTAATGACCAGCTCTGGGACAAAGCCAACACCACATCCCAGAGCGACCAATGACAGTATCGCTTCATTCCCCGGCACCTCAGCATATACGTTAGGAGAAATAGACTGGTTGCGAAGCCATACATTGATGTTCTTTCGAACCTGCCCGGTCGAAGGCAGCACCAGAGGGACTGATGACCAGTCAATAGGTTCGATATCCAGCAACTCACCCAATCGATGATTTGCTGGTGCAACCGTTTGCAACGGGATCGAAGTAATGATGCGTTTCTCGAGTTGCTCGTCATCCTCACTACCGTCGACCGGTAGCGCCGCCACTACAACATCAATCCCCTCAGTCAATTTTGAGAGTGCGTTTACCGCATATCCGGTTTCCAGTTGAATATGAATTTCGGGGTACTGCTTTCGAAAATCAGACAGTACAGTTGGAAGAATACTCTGACTGGCGGTTACGGACGCAAACAACGTCAAACGTCCCCGCAGGACAGCAGACTTACCCTCGAGATCCCGCTGCAGGGTTTCCCACCGTTTGACGATTTCCAGTGCGTACTCAAGAAATACCTGTCCTTCCTCTGTTAGCAGGGCAGATCTGTTGTCGCGCACCAGCAATGGATGCCCTAGTTGATCCTCGAGCCGCTGTAGCGCACGACTAACTGCCGAGGGAGACATGTGTATCTCTTCGCTGGTTTTCCCGAAGTGGAGGTTTCGGGAAAGCGTGATGAAAAGTCTGAGACTGGGAATATCCATGACGTCCAGATTACGCCCACGGACACCCTTGTTGCAATAAACGTACAGTTGCAATAATCGCAAAAGCGGTCCAGATTGTGTCGACATTCGAAACAATCCCCTATTGATCATGGCCAACCATATATTTCTCAGACCTGTTGTGTTGGCCGCGATCAAAGTCGCACTTGTTGTCGGTACGGTTCTCGCCCTGATCAATCACGGTCCGGCGCTATTGGCCCTGGAACTGAGTCGCCAGCAGATCCTGCAAATCGCGCTGACCTACCTGGTACCTTATGGTGTATCCACCTACTCATCGGTAAAGATGTTGCAAAATCAGCCAATTAGACCCCACAACCCCCAGGCCTAGAAAAAAGACCGCGTTCTTGCCAAACTATAGGCCTCGTCAACACAACGGCCTTAAGCCAATATGGGTTCCGCCAGAAAATTCCACCAGGTCAACGGATCATTCAAAATGCGCCACGGCCATCTTGAAAGTCCTACTATTGTCTACGAGACCTGGGGTGAGCTGAACTTCCAGAAAGATAACGGGATTTTACTTTTCACCGGCTTGTCTCCTTCGGCCCATGCTGCCTCTTCCGAGGTTGATCCCTCATCCGGTTGGTGGGAGCAGATGGTCGGTGAAAGCAAGCCGATTGATACCACCAAGTATTTCGTCATTTGCATCAACTCTCTGGGAAGCTGTTTCGGCTCGACTGGCCCCACCAGCATCAATCCGGAAACAGGCGAGCGCTACCGGCTCGACTTTCCCGTACTAACGATTGAAGATATCGCCCGTAGCGGTCACGAAGTCGTTAAATCCCTTGGCCTGGATCGACTGCATTCAGTTGTTGGTGCATCCATGGGTGGTATGACATCGATTGCTTACGCCATACTTTTCCCTGAATTTGCTGAAAGCCTCGTCAGCATTTCTGGCTCAGCAAGGGCGGCTCCTTTTGCTATTTCCCTTCGCTCCCTGCAGAGGGAAATTATTCGAAGTGACCCCGTCTGGAATGAAGGTAATTACGACGTTGAAGAAGAGCCGGTCCTGGGTATGCGGCTTGCCCGCAAACTCGGCATGCTGACTTATCGAAGTGCGGCAGAACTGGAACAACGTTTCGGTCGGGAATTGATTCCTGAAGAAAGACAGACCGGCGAATCCTTTGGCCTGGACTTCGAGGTTGAATCCTACCTGGAAGCCCACGCCAATAAATTCATCGGCACCTTTGATGCCAACTGCTATCTCTACCTCTCTCGAGCAATGGACCTGTTTGACATTGCTGATCATGGCGGGTCGGTCGAGCACGGTTTGGCAAGAGTGGGCGCCAGCAGGGCATTGGTCATCGGCGTTGAAACGGACTTGCTGTTCCCCATATCACATCAGAAGCGTATTGCTGATGGACTGGTGGATGGTCAGCGCGAGGTTATCTTTCATTCACTTGAATCCATCCAGGGACACGATGCCTTTCTGGTAGATATGGACCGCTTCCGGCCCATCCTCTGCGACTTTTTCAACTGCAGCATGAACCAGCCCGGAAAACTTCGCGAAGCCTAGTCTCACCAGACCCTATTATTGGCCCATTATCGCCAGAGAGTCTAAACCTGCTCTGTTCATGACCATTTGTTCTTTAACTTCCGTACCAAACAGGCGTATGTTTAATCCAGATCGCGAGATCGAACTTAAGGCGGACAATAAACTCTGCCATAGCACGAAAGATGCCAAGGACAATGATCTCCCCGTGGGACGCTTGGAATCGTGAAGTGCGAAAACGGAAACGTTTGCGCAAACAGAACCGTAGGCCTTGCATTGCAAGGCCTCTGTTTTTGTACGATAAGGGTTTTAGTATCCCTGCAGGACCCCGTATCTGTCCCTGTGGAAAGCTGAACCACCCAGTGCATGTTCGCAAACTCGCGACCGCTTCATGAAGAACCCGATCTCGTACTCGTCGGTCATGCCGATACCACCATGCATCTGCACGCCTTCACTGCTCACCAGGTTGTAGGTGTCATTCAGGCGCGTTTTTGCAAGACTGGCGAGTTCAGCAACCTGGTCTGAGTCTTCGTCTAGTGCCGACAACGCTTCCAATACAACAGACTTCGACAATTCGACTTCACAGAACATCTGTGCAGCTCGATGTTTCAGCGCCTGAAAGGATCCGATGGGAACACCAAACTGTTCACGGGTCTTGAGATATTCGATTGTTCGTTCGAAACATTCCTGGATACTACCCAGCATTTCTGCTGCCAGCAGAATGCGGCCGGTATCGAGCACTTTATCCAGCACATCAGCGCCCTTTCCTTCTTCACCCAGCATCACGCCTTCTGCACCTGCAAACTCAATATTCGCTGCGTTTCGGCTGTCAGCCATAATAGTCCGTGTCACTGATACGCCGCTTGCCTCACGATCCACTAGCACCAGCGTTAGGCCATCACGGTCCCCGGCATTGCCTGATGACCTTGCAACGACCACAAGCTTGTCAGCAACATGGCCATCGAGCACAAACTTCTTGCTACCTGTCACCTTGTAACCACCACCCGATTTTTCGGCGGTAGTGCTGGCGCCGTAGGGGTTGTGATGAGGAGTCTCTTCGACCGCAAGTGCCAGTAGCAGTTCGCCACCTACTACCTGGCCAAGTAATTCAGTTTTTTGTTCCTGGGTACCACCATGGAGGATAGCGCTGCTACCTAGCACTGCAGTTCCAAACAAGGGAGAAGCAGTCAGGGTTCGACCACATTCTTCCATCACTACGCCGAGCCCCATGTAACCAAACCCAAGGCCACCAAAATCTTCGGGGACAGTAATACCAGCCCAGCCCAGCTCTACCATCTGACGCCAGGTATCTCGGTCAAAACCTGATTCATCTTTATCATCACGCAGACGACGCAGTTGGGTAATGGGGGTGTTGTCTGAACAGAAATTCTTTGCAGAATCTTTCAGCATGTTTTGATCTTCGTTTAATACCAATGGCATTTTTTAGCTCCTAAATCTGATCTGTACCAATTCAAACAGCGGACAATACTACCATTGTCGCAGCCAGGATGCTGCCCGGCAATAAAGGTGAATTCACGGTGGATATTTAGCGACTTGCGCGACTATTTGCCCGTAAATCTGGCGGGTCGTTTCTCAAGAAACGCTTTCACACCCTCCCTGTTATCTTCCGATGCCCCGGCAATTCCCTGGAGGTTAGCCTCCAGTTGGAACTGTTCCGAGTAACTGTTGGAAAATGTCTCCCAATAGGCTTTGCGCATGAGGCCGAGGGACCTCGGCCCGTTCGCCAGGCGTGTAGCCAAACCTAGCGCCTCTTCCATCAGCTTGTCGTCATCTACAACCCGGTTAACCAGCCCCCAGTCAAGGGCAGTTTCAGCGGGCAAACGTTCGGCGAGCATAGAGAGTTCCACTGCCCGCCTCCATCCAATTATCCGGGGAAGCAGATGGGTAGCACCGCCATCGGGTACCAGCCCGATATTGGCGAATGCCTGAAGGAAGTAAGCGCTTCTAGCTGCGACAACAATATCCGCCATCACGGCAAAGCTCATGCCTACTCCCACGGCCGGGCCATTGACAGCACTCACCATGGGGATTTCCATATTCCGGAGCTTGGTCATTACCGGGTGATAGTGCGTTTCAAGGACACTGCCAGCAGGTGGCAGGCCATCAGCCGCCGCCTTTGGCTGCAAGTTGGCACCCGCACAAAACGCGCGTCCTTCTCCAGTTATCAACAGACATCGTGCATCACTTTGGATGATATCTGTGATGGCAGACGACAATTCCTGAACCATATCAGGCGACAATGCGTTCAACACCTCAGGCGCGTTTAACTTTAGGATCGCTACATGATCAATGTAGTCGATCGCAACATTTTCATAGGACATATTCAGCTCAGTAGTTTCTTTGGTTGATTAACAAGTTAATGATTAATGGTCTTGTGATCAAGGGTTAACAGCTTAATGGGCTGGCCGCCCAGCTAACAGACTACTTGGGGCGCAGACCTCTCGCGTAGTCATTGAGGAATACACCTCCCGGGTCATACTTATCACGAACACGCCACCAGTCATGCCATCGTGGATAAATCCGGGCAAAGTCATCTCCGTTCAGGTAATTCACCTTGCCCCAGTGGGGGCGGCCACCATAAGCCAGAAATACCTCTTCACAGGCCCGATAGTATGGTTCTTCATCCAGCTTGATGTCCTGGTGAACAGATATCGTGACGGTATCGCGATCTGACGCCATTGACAGCCAGATATCGTCAGCAGCAACCGTGCGATATTCCACTGGCCACCGCACATCCGGGAACTGGCGATAGATCAGCTGTCGAATCTCAGCGAAACACGCCTGGCCATTCGCGGCAGGGACACTGTATTCCATCTCCGTATGCAGATGTGGCCTGTGACTTGGCAGAACCTCGTAGCTCCAGGCAACTCTTCCGCCCTCTTCCACCAGCGGGTATTCGGGTTCGGTTGCCGCTGGATTGATTGTCTTGATATTTGCCTCGTCAGTTCCCGGATACCAGAAGAATTCAAACCTGTCGTTTTCGGCAATCAGCGCTGTAATTCGATTAATGGTGTCATCATAGCTGGCGACATGAATCTGTTCGCTAAGGACCGCGCTCTCCTGCAACTTCATCCTGATACGAGTGATCAGGCCAGCAGACCCCACACTAAGGCGCGCGATGTTGAATAGTTCAGGCAACTCGCTTTTCGAGCACCCAACCTGTTCGCCATTAGCTAATATGATGTGCAGCCCAGTGACCGAGGCTGAAATATTCTGAAGATTGCGACCAGTACCATGAGTACCCGTCGCAATAGCGCCGCCAAGTAGTTGACGGTCTATATCACCCTGGTTTTTTAACGCCAGTCCATGGTCGTGTAATTGACCGCCGAGGCTGTAAATCGAAGTGCCCGCCCTGATCCAGGCCTCCTGAGCTTGCCTGTCGACCTCAAGAAGTCCTGCCAGGCCACTGCTATCGACAATGATTGAATCATTGGTGACCACAGGAGCGTGACTATGGCCGGCGCCAGCGACACGGATCGTCTTGCCCGCCTGCGCACACTGGCTTACAACAGCAGAGGCGTCAGCTTCGCTGCGGACAAAAACAAGAGATTCCAGTGAGGACCGTTGCCGACCCGACCAATTTTTCCATTGCATGGAGGCGTATTCCGGAGACATTCACCCTTGCGGGGCGACAACTGTAGCATATTCGAAATGCTATGTAAGTGATTGATTTAACATATTAATAGCTGCCCGAGTTGCCTCGATTAGCCCCCCTGCATCGGCGCGATTCTGGCCCGCAATATCGAACGCCGTACCGTGATCTACCGAGGTACGAATGAACGGAATACCCATGGTTGCCGTAATACTTTCCTCGAAGTTATGGACTTTAATCGCGATATGTCCCTGGTCATGATAAAGCGCTAGCACAGCATCAAACTCACCATTAATCGCCCGATAGAAAATCGAATCAGCTGGAAAAGGGCCCCTGACATCCAGCCCAAGGGATTGGCAGGTTGCTACAGCGGGCGTGATTTCTTCAATTTCTTCTCGCCCCAGCATGCCGCCCTCACCACCGTGAGGATTTAGCGCAGCAACAGCAACCCTTGGGTTACTGATCCCCCAGTTCTCAAGACTCTCAACTGTCAACCTGAGTTTTTCTACCAGAACGGGTTGTTTCACATAGGCGACTGCCTCTGCGAGCGATTTATGGGTTGAGAGGTGAGCAACCTTTAATCCTGTTGTCATCAGCATTGTGGCTGTCAACTCCGCGTGGGTCATCCGGGACAGAATTTCCTGGTGACCAATGTCCCCGTGAAAACCCGCCGCGTGAACCGCTTCCTTATTGATTGGACAGGTCACAACACCCTGAATCCGGGCATCAAGGCAGAGCGTTACAGCTGTTTCGAAGTACCTCACCGCGGCTTCCCCGCAGGATGCCGCGACCTGCCCTACTACCAGGCTGGAGGCATCAAATGAGACGGGTTCAAGCACCTGGATAGTCTGCAGGGAATCGACGATATCTTCGGGTGACTCTATGACCTTAATCCGGTGTTGGCAGCCAGTCTGCTGCATCGCCTGGCGCAGGCAATCAGCTGACCCTATGACAAAGATTGTTGCGCCACCACTACTCAGTTGGTTGTAGGCCTTTACGACAATTTCCGCGCCAACGCCCGCCGGGTCACCCATCGTAATAGCGAGCAGAGGCTTTTCCATGGTGTCTCCTTAGTGAGTAAAACGATCAATGCGGCTTAGATCAGTTGTTACACTGTTGGTTATCGTAACAATGATAACGCCTGGGCCTGGAAACTACTTGAGAACGGAACGCAATAACAGGTTTAGCGTTTGATCCTGTTGTTCGGCGAGAAACCTGATCGCTTTTCCCACGGGCCGGTCAGTCAGACCCTGGCGTCCTTGCTTCAACTGCAGCAAGCTCGCCATTCCATGCAGGCCTGCCCAGACAATAGCCGCAATTTCTTCCTCTTCCCGCTCTACAAACAACCGGCCCGGCTGACCAAGCCGAATCACGTCCAACAAATGGTCGAAGCAAACCCCGCTCGCTTCCTGCAGCCTGGGATACTCACCGAATTCAACCAGGCTTGAATCAAAAAACAACTGATACTTTTCGGCATGCTCGCGTGAGAAGTCCAGGTAACAACGCCCAAGGGTCAAAAATGATTCCATTGGTGACGTCTGGTCAGCCAGCGATGCCTGCATCTGGCCGCCCAGGATCTGAAAACCCCAGGTGGCAATACCTGCGAACAGGGCGTTCTTCGAATCAAAGTGACGATAAGGGGCTGTTTGTGAAACACCAATTCCCCTCGCTAGGGCTCGCAGGCTCAGGGACTCCGCATTTTCCCGTCGCAGGTGATCGCATGCAGCCTTGAGTATCGCTAGGCGAAGATCACCATGGTGATAGCTGCCGGGTAAGTCATCGGATGTTTCTGTCATTGTGCTTTAGTACGCGTTCTTGTTCTTTTTTGTCATTACGCTGAAACCATCCTATCTGAAGTTAACGCTGTTCTCATCTAGTTCAGTCACCGGCTATTTGCAGAGATCACCAGATTAGCCAGTCAGGCTTCTGTAAACCCGGGAGACCTCCTCCGGTAACTGCTCCAAATCCTGAATCACCATATACTGGCTGTCCGCACACATCGCACGCAGGTAGTCATGGCCTGATGGATCAACGGTCAAACAGTATGTCAGCACGCCCTGTTGCTTAGCCTCCGATAATGCCTTCATCGTATCCATCAAACCATAATCCCGCGAATTCCTGTCGGTACCATAATCATGGTCCTGGGGATAACCGTCTGACATGATAATGAGTGCTTTGATCCTGGAGCCCGTTTCGATAAGGCGACGGGTCGCATGGCGGATCGGTGGTCCCATGCGCGTACTTCGGCAGGGTTTGATTCCCCCGATACGCCCCTTGCTTAACGCGTTGAATGGCTCATCGAAATCCTTGCAAAGATAGTAATCGACCTGGTCCCGCCCATACCCAGAGAAACCACAAACCGAATAAGCATCTCCCAGAGATTCAAGCGCATCTGCCATCAAAACAACAGACTCTTTTTCTACATCAATAATCCTTCGGGCGACTTCGTCCTGTGCGTTCTTCTTTTGAAAGAAGTCGACGAGGTATTCATCATCATCAATGTCCAAAGGCTCTAGAGGATCGGCATCAGGATCAGAAATAATATCGTCAGTCGACGCGCTCATATCCAACAGAAACAGCGTAGAGACATCCCGGTCTTTTCTCTGACGTTGGATGTAAATGTTGTCATCTGGTGTTAGCCCGGCCCTGCGATCAACCACATATGAAACGGTGCGTTCCAGATCGAGCTCTTCTCCTTCCTCGACGCCTTTTACCTTTCGCAACATCTCCGGCTTTACCTTGTTCAGCTGCTGACGAATTTTTTTCGCCAGATCCTGGTGGTCCCGAAGCACGGTGTGGACATATTGTTCGTCTGCGTCCAATTCCCTGTGCTCGAACAAAGTACACCACTTGGATCGATAGTCGGAAATCTGATAGTCCCATTCATCATATTGATGCTCACTCGCATCGCTCGAGCGCGAGGATATTCCTCCCAGAAACTCAAACAGTCCTTCTTTGTCTCCAGGATCAATTTCTCCCGGCTCACTTCCAAGCTCGTTCTCAAGCTCGGTGAGTAACATAGCAACACCTTCTCCGACATCGCCTTTCTTTAAGTCTCCCAACTCAACCTGGTCCTGGTCGCTTCCAGGCATTTCGGCACCCGGAGGCCGGTCGGGCATGGCATCAAGTTGTTCCTGGAGTTCTTCAACCAGGGCATCAATTTTTAGTGTGGAGTTAACCTGCTCCACATCAATCTGTCCTCGATAAGGTACGGGCTCTGGTAGCTCCTCCAGGAGCATGCCCATTTCCTCCGTCTTGATACTCGTCATGTCTTGACCGGACCCATCCTCACCCGGGGATTCAAGTAACCGGTAACATTGGCCAACGACATTCAGCACTTCATCGATGCCCGCAGTTGCCTTTTTTAAGCTACCAAGTGTTTGCCGAAGGAGCGCCGCCTCGGGCCAGTAGATTTGACGCACATACTTTTCATAGGGTGAGTCCAGGCTGGTCTGGACAAGAACCTCTAGTAACTGCGCTTTTCGGCTTCGCTCTTTAACCGGCCTTGTCTGGGCAGCCCGTTTTTTTTGCCGCTTTAGCTGCGGCTGTATGCCCGGGTACCGATTCACGAGCAGCCAGTCGATTCGGGCATCCTCTGCAATCAGGAACAGGCGCTCTGCCAGCTGACGGTCCGGATAAGTGCCCAGCACGGTGTTAATTGTTTCAATCTGTGCAAAACAACCGAACTCCGCGTAACCGAGTTGATGGAAAAGCGATACTTTGTAAAACCCGAAGTTGTCAGC
>Ga0209445_1001742_pt1 | contig 11433 bp, 9 predicted proteins | sample MarorgKNORR_S2LV_4_FD_188223 | JGI IMG/M metagenome (GOLD analysis project Ga0209445, IMG submission 188223) | Marine microbial communities from the Southern Atlantic Ocean, analyzing organic carbon cycling - NADW_A/KNORR_S2/LV (SPAdes) (version 2) | ecosystem: Environmental > Aquatic > Marine >...
ATACTACCATTATCTGCTCAAGTAGTAATAGGTGTACCTATTCATCCTAGTATGCCAACTGCTGTTTACGGTGTTACTGTACCATTGCCAGATCAGTATTTTTTAACTGGAGCAGAACTTTACGAATTTGAAGTTGCTAGACAAACTTATAATGCTGCAGTGGCTGGTGCCGTTGCTGCATATGGTGGTGGAAGAGTTGCTGTAGCCGATTTTAACGGATACTTCGAGTCACTTGCTAATACTTCACCGTTCACAAACAATAACGTGGTAGTAACTTATGATTTTGCTCCACCAACTGGAATGTGGTCTACTGATGGTATCCATCCTAATGCTAGAGGATATGCTTTAGTTGCAAACAAATTTATTGCTGCAATCAATGATAAGTTTGGAGCTAGTGTTCCTAGTGCTATGGTAGGTTCTTATACAGGAGCTGCTTTACCAGTTACTGTGAACTAAAAGTTCAACTCTTTATGGTTATAATAAAAAGGCTAACGATTTGTTAGCCTTTTTTTATTAAATTGTATTTATGTCATTATCGAGAAGAAATTTTATAAATAAATCATTTGCCATAGGAAGTTTATTTCCACTTATCTCTATGGACTATGCTAAAATAGCAAAATTTAATTCTAATCTAAATTCAAATGCATCATCAGATGAAAAATATTGGAATTCTATAGCCACACTATATCATCAAAATAAAGAATTCATAAATTTAGAATCTGGCTATTTTAGCCCTTCACCTGAAATCGTAAAAAATTACTGGATAGACTTTATTAATGACATTAATGAATCTCCCTCTTATTACATGAGGACAAGACAAAATGATCTAAGAGAAAAAGTAAGATCTAGACTAGCAGAATATTCAGGAGTTAGTAATGAAGAAATCTGCCTCACTAGAAATACTACTGAATCAATGAACATTATTATTCAGGGAATTAAATTAAATCAAGAAGATGAAATCTTAAGAACAAACCTTGAATATCCAAACATGATACAAGCTCTAGATATGAGAGAGAAAAGGTTTGGAACAAAGATTCGAATCGTTGATGTTCCAATTCATCCCGAAAGCCAAGAACAAATAGTTAATCTTATCATAGATGCTATCAACCCAAAGACAAAAGTTCTTCTCGTATCTCATATGGTATTCTTAAACGGACAAGTATTTCCTGTAAAAGACATCTGTAAAAAAGCAAGAGAAAAAGGTATAGAGACAATAGTTGATGGCGCACACTCATTTAGTCACGTCGATATGGATATTTCTGATATAGGGTGTGATTATTATGCTTCAAGCCTACACAAATGGCTTGGCGCTCCACTTGGAAATGGATTATTATATGTTAAAAAAGATAAAATTAATAGACTTTGGCCATTATTTGGGGATACACAAAATGATGAAGATAACATCATGAAACTTGAACACTTTGGAACAAGGCCATGTTCAAATCAAAATGGCATAATAGCAGCAATTGACTTTACCCTAAAAATTGGAAAACAAAAAAAATCAGACAGATTAAAACAACTTCAAAGTCGTTGGACAAGTGCCCTTAAAAATGAAAACAATATTATACTAAATACACCTCTTGAAAAAGGTCAGTCGTATGGAATAGCCAATGTTGGAGTAAAGGGAATAACTCCAAAGGAATTATCTGATAAATTATTTAATGAATACAAAATATTTACTGTTTCAATTAACGGAGATAGAGGAATTTATGGAATCAGAGTCTCTCCCAACTTATATTCTACTATGGATGATATAGATAAATTTATTGAGGCAATGCTTAATATAGCGGCTTAGTCTTATTAATTTTAAGTTATGTCACTAGCATCTAAGTATGATCCTGTTCAGATAGAAGACAAATGGTATAAAATCTGGCAAGAAAAGGGTTTTTTTAATTCTAAACCTAATCCAAATAAAGAACCATTCACAGTAGTCATGCCACCTCCTAATGTTACTGGAGTTCTACACATGGGACATATGCTAAACAACACCATTCAAGACATACTCACACGAAGAGCAAGGATGCAGGGGAAAGAAGCGTGTTGGGTCCCTGGAACTGATCACGCATCTATTGCAACAGAGGCAAAGGTGGTAGCTATGTTAAAAGAAAAAGGCATAGAAAAAGAATCTCTCTCAAGGGAAGAATTTCTAAAATATGCCTGGGAATGGAAAGATAAGTATGGAGGAATAATCTTAGAACAATTAAAAAAACTAGGAGCATCATGTGACTGGAAAAGAACAAAATTCACTATGGATGAAGATCTCTCTAAGTCTGTTATCAGTGTTTTTATAGACTTGTATGAAAAAGGTCATATATACAGAGGTATAAGAATGATAAATTGGGATCCAGAGGGTAAAACAGCTCTTGCAGATGATGAAGTTATATATAGAGAAGTAGACTCACAATTATACTATATTAAGTACAAAATAAAAGAAACTAATGATTCATTAACAATAGCAACTACAAGACCCGAGACACTTCTTGGAGATACTGCTGTTTGTATAAATCCAAATGATAATAGATTTAAAAAATATAAAGGCAAAAAAGCAATTGTTCCTCTTGTAAATAGGGAAGTTCCAATTATTGAAGATGAATACGTAGACATGGAATTTGGAACAGGTTGTCTTAAAGTAACTCCCTCTCACGATGAGAATGATTATAAACTTGGTCAAAAACATAATCTTGAATCCATAGATATCTTTGATGATGAAGGAAAAATTAATGGTAATGGAATACTATATACAGGAAAAGATAGGTTTAAGGTTAGAAAACAAATAATAAAAGATCTAGATAAAATAGGACAACTTGAAAAAATTGAAAACTATAAAAACAAAGTTGGCTTCTCTGAGAGAACAGATGCTGTTGTAGAACCAAAAATATCTACTCAATGGTTCCTTAAAATGAAAGAAATAAAAAAACCTGCACTTAAAAATGTTCTTAATGATAACATACAATTCCATCCCAAAAAACTTAAAAACATGTACAAGTCATGGATGGAAAATATTAATGACTGGTGCATATCAAGGCAACTATGGTGGGGACACCAAATCCCTGCATACTACTTGCCTAACGATGAATTTGTTGTAGCAGAAAATATAAAAGAAGCACTTAAGAAAGCTAAAAAAATTGATAACTCCATAAAAATTAATGATTTAAAACAGGATGAAGACATACTTGATACATGGTTTTCTAGTTGGCTCTGGCCCATGTCAGTATTTGATGGAATCAATAATCCTGATAACGAAGAAATTAAATACTACTACCCTACTTCTGATCTTGTAACTGCTCCCGAAATCATATTTTTCTGGGTTGCAAGAATGATAATATCAGGGTATGAGTATAGGAAAGAGATGCCATTTAAAAACGTGTATTTCACTGGAATCGTAAGAGATGAAAAAAGAAGGAAAATGTCGAAATCTCTAGGAAATTCCCCTGACCCAATTGAACTCATGAAAAAATATGGAGCAGATGGCGTTAGATCAGGAATGCTTTTCAGCGCACCTGCTGGAAATGACCTGCTCTTTAATGAAAAGCTCTGTGAACAAGGAAGAAATTTCTCAAATAAACTTTGGAATGCATTTAGACTTATAAAGGGTTTTAAAGTTGGAAATAAAGAAGACAATAATAAAATTGTTATTGAGTGGATAAACTCAAAATTTAATGAAAAAATTAGTGAAGTAAATGATCACTTCTCCAAATACAGAATTTCAGATGCACTTCTCACATTATACAAATTTGTTTGGGAAGATTTCTGTAATTGGTACTTAGAAATCATAAAAGAAGAAGAAATAAATGAAAATACATATATAGAAACCATAAAAGTTTTAGAAAAAATACTTAAAGCACTGCACCCATTTATGCCATTTATTACTGAAGAACTATGGCATCTTATAGAAAACAAAAGAGAGGACTATGTAATTAATGCTACCTACCCTGAAAGTGATTCTTATGATAATAAAATCAATGATAATTTTGATAAGATCTTTGATATTGTAACTAGTATAAGAAAAGCAAAATCAGACAATGGAATAAAACAAAAAGAAAAAGTTTCACTATCTGTAATTAATAAATCAGGATTTGATTTTAAAAATTTTAAAAGTTTAATCTATAAGTTATCAAAAACCGAAAACCTAAAAGAAATAGATAAAGCAAAAATAAATTGTCCATCACTTCTCTCTGGTCCAGACACAATATTTTTAGAAATAAATAAGTCTGAGATATCAAAAGAAGAAACCCTAAAACAAATAAAATATTTAGAAGGTTTTCTTAGTGCTGTAAATAAAAAACTATCTAATAAAAGTTTTGTTGATAATGCACCTAAGGAGGTTATAGAAGTAGAGATAAAAAAGAAAGAAGATGCTAGTATTAAATTAGAAAATCTTAAAAAGTCTATTTAGAATTATCCTTATTGTATAATTACAATTTCTGCACCCTGTAACGCAACTCCTAAGTAATATGAATATGAAGTATTAACAGTGAAAGCAACACCTTGGTCTTCATCGTTTTTATAAAATCTTAATTAACCATTGCTCATATTTAAAGAAACTTTTATAACATCATCTGTCCCATATGCAGCTCCATAACTTGAAGTATTACTCCATGAACTACCAGTCATTTTATGCTTAACTCCACTTTCTGCATTATATAAATATGCCTGTACTCCAGATTGTGCTTCCCAAAAATAAGTATCTCCATTATTTTTTAGATTAACTATTCCAATCACTAAATCAAAAACATTACAACTAGTGTTAACAAAATTACCTATTTTAATTTCCCATGTTTGTGTTCCTGAGCTAATTTCCTCTGTCCCGTATGCACTTTCCCAATCGCAGGTACCACTGTTATCAGGTTGTTTGACTGTATTTCCATCAAATGTAAGATCACCTGAATTTGAAGTATCCAAACTATCATTGACACTAGATTTTTTATCATAAACTCCTAGAAAAGAGGGTACAATCTGAGCATGTAGTGAATAAGAAAAGAACACTAATAAAAACAAGACTGTTTTTTTCATCTACATAAAATTAATCCGTAATTTATATAATTATAAATGAATGAATGATCTTAGTATCTCTCCTAATTGAAGAACCTACTGAACAATATTTTTCTAGAGCTAGACTTATAAATCTATCAGCTTCTTTATCAGTTAAGTCAGAAGAATAAATTATATATTTTATAGCTATAGATTTATAATAGTTTGGAGTTGTCTCAGCCCTAACACCCGAAGCTTCAGCTTTAATATCTTTAAAATCTCTCCTTCTTTTCTTAATCATAGATACTATTTCCACTGCAGCACATGTTGTTACAGCAGATAAAAGTAGCTCCATAGGGGATAGATATTCTTTCTTTTCTTGAGCATACATATCTATTAGAAGTTTATTTCCAGAACTATTGATAACTTCAAATTTTTCATCATCGACGTATGACATAGAAACTTTTACTTCCATAAGTATGTATTAATATTTAAATTGTTTCAAATATAATAAGTTCAAAATGAAAATTGGAATTACAGGAGCATCTGGTTTAGTAGGATTTAACTTTTGTGAAAAAGCACTCTCTAAAGGAGATTCCCTAAATATTCTTATAAGGAAAGACTCATATTCTACAGATAATATAAAAGCACAAAAATTTTATGGTGATCTTAACAACACTAATGTATTAGAATCTTTTTGTGATGGATGTGAAGTTATAGTTCATTCCGCCGCTATGTTATCTATTGGGTTTGACTCATACGATGAAGTTTATAACGTAAACTATACTGGAACAAGTAATCTTTTAAAAGCCTCAAAAAAAATGAATGTAAAAAAATTTATTTACATAAGTTCAATTAATGCCTTTAATAGGCACTCCCAAGATGAAATTCTAGACGAAAGAAGAGAACTTGTCAAAAAAGGCAGCAGCTATGATGTTACTAAAGCTCTTGCTCAAGAGCTAGTTCTTAAAACTGACGGCATTGAAACGGTTTCTATAAATCCATCAGGTGTTGTTGGAAAAAATGATTTTAAACCTTCCAAATTTGGAAAAGTTTTAAGGAGCTTACATCAAAATAAGCTACCCTTTTACATAAGTGGAGGACTAGATGTTATAGACGTTGAAGATCTTTGTAAATGCATATACCAATCCATCAAAAAAGGAAGAGATAAAGAAAGCTACCTTGTAACTGGAAAATGGAGATCATTTAAAGAAATAATTACTTCGATAAGAAAACTTCAAGAAAAAAAATCCACTATCATAGTTCTTCCAAAATTTTTTGTAAAAATGATGATTCCATTTTTATTTTTTTTCCCAAAAAAATTATTAAAAAAAGCAGCTGAAATTAATGGAAAAATTTATCCAGGATTAGAAAATTTCTCAAAAGAATCCATTGAAAACATACTTAATTTTCCAAAAAATATTGATAATTCAAAAGCAAAAAAAGAATTGAATTTAAGTGTTAGTACTCTTGATAAAACGATAAAAAATTGCATCAATGAATGACTACAATTTATTTGTCTACTCGTGGATAGCTATAGGAATTATTTCATTCCCATTTATTCTAAAATACAATGCTCCATATGGAAGACATACTTCAAATAAGTGGGGATATTTAATTGATAATAAGTTAGGATGGATAGTAATGGAGCTTCCAGCGCTACTGCTTTGTCCAATATTATTTTTTGTAAGTACAAATGAAAAATCTATTCTTACTGGTTTTTTTATTTTTTTATGGATTATCCACTACTTCAATAGAACCATAGTATACCCTAATAAAATAAAAACAAAAAAGAAAAAAATACCCTTATTAATAGCTCTTTTAGCTTTTATTTTTAATCTAATAAATGGCTATATCAATGGATATTTCTTCGGATTTATTAATTATAGCTATCCAATAGAATGGATATATACTCCTCAATTTATTGTAGGATTTATACTTTTTATATTGGGTTTCCTTATAAATAATATCTCGGATTCTACCCTTATAAACCTACGAAAAACAGATACTAAACAATATAGCATCCCAAGAGGAGGTTTATTTGACTACATCTCATGTCCCAATTTTTTTGGTGAAATTATTGAATGGTTAGGCTTTGCCATACTAACTTGGAGCATTGCAGGATTAGCATTTTTTCTATGGACATTCTTCAACTTAGTTCCAAGAGCATTATCCCACCATAGGTGGTATAAAAATACTTTTAGTGACTATCCAAAAAATAGGAAAGCTGTATTTCCTTTTATAACTTAATAGTAAGTATATCCGACCAATTAGTAGTATATGATGGAGAAAGTTTTTCTTTTCCTATTTTCCACTTATTAATACCTGAAGAACCAAGCTTTAAAATATCCCTTCCTATGTTACCATTAATAACATCTAGTGTCTTCATAAGATTATTACTTCTTACCCTATCTTCTGAATCAAATATATTTAGCTGAACTTCATTTTTAGAAATAATTCCAGAAAGTGTTACTCCAGCCTTTTTGTATGAATATCCATTTTTATAAATTTTTTTTATGCATTTTAAAGCCAACTTTGTTATGCTTATGCTATCACTTGTTGGCGTATCGAAATTCATAGATATGTTCCCAGAATATTGTTTTTCTTTTGGCTTAAACATATTAGTATACATAAAAACGCTAACTGACCTAGCACACCCATCTTCCATCCTAAGCTTCTCAGAACAACGTGAAGAAAACATACTCACATACTCAGACATCCTAGTATAATCTTTAACCTCCAAAGCAAAAGATCTAGATGTACATATACTTTTTTTCCTTTCTCTTTTAAATTTTAAATCAAAATGAGGAATTCCTTTTAACTCTTGCACCATTCTAAGGCCTGTTACATTTAATGTTTTTCTTATCCAGTTCTCATCACATGCAACAAGATCACTCGCTGTATAAATACCATATCTCTTCAATTTTATGGCATACCTTGTTCCAATACCCCAAATCTCATCAACAGGCAATGACTTTAATATTGAATCAATATGTTCTTTCTTATCAAGAAGGCATACACTATTCCTTGATTTTTTTGCAATATAACTTGCAACTTTAGAGAGAGTCTTTGTATGTGATATACCAATAGATATTGGTATTCCTACGTATTTTTTTACTTTTTTTTTAAGCTGAAAGGCAAAACCATACGGATCTTTTATTCCCTTAAAATCTAGAAATGCTTCATCTATAGAATACATCTCATAGGAAGGAACCTGACTTATTACAACATCAAAGACACGCTTTGATATGTCTCCATAAAGAGCAAAATTTGAAGAAAATAAATGAATGTTATGTTTATAGACAGTGTCCCTTTTTTTAAAAATTGGTTCTCCCATCTTAAGACCTAATGCCTTTGCCTCATTCGATCTTGCGATAATACAACCATCATTATTAGAAAGCACTGCAATAGGCTTATTTTCAAGATTTGGCTTAAAAACACGCTCACAAGAAGCATAAAAGTTATTACAGTCAACAAGAGCAAACATCTACTTTATCTTATTAAATGACCACATAACTTTTCCCCAAACATAGCACTCGGATCCCTCAACAATTTCTATTGGCTTCATAGAACAATTTTCGGGATAGAGAAATACCCTGTCACCAATTTTTTTATATCTTTTCACTGTAAAATCTCCATCTACCACAGCAAGAACAACATCTCTATTACATATTTTTTCTGCTCTATCAACTAGGAGTATACTACCATTAAAAATTTTAGCATTCTCCATAGAATTTCCACTTACACTAACAAAAAAAGTAGCACTTGGATGCTTAATTAATTTCCTATCAAGAGAGAGATCAAATTCAAGAAAATCATCGGCAGGGGAAGGAAAACCAGCAGTTACAGATTGAGAATAGAAAGGAATTTCTCTAAATATTTTAAGCTTTTCTAATGAATTAATCGATAATTTCATGTTCTGATTCAAATTAATTTTATAATAATCAAGAAGAATCAAAAATACTAATTTTATTAGTAAATACTAATTTTATTAGTATTAATATTTTTGTTTTTCTAATTCTTAGAATCGGGAAGGTCTATATCCACATTATTTCTATAATCGCCGAGAAGATGTTCAGAAAAATAATACCACATCATTTTTTCATAATAACTTTTGTAATCACCATAACCATGCCTTTTTCCAGGAAATATCATCATATCAAACCTCTTACCAGCCTTAATAAGTTCATCAGCAACCCTAAGGGTATTGGTTGGGTGTACATTATTATCAATATTACCATGTGTTAGCAACAGATGTCCCTTCAAATTCTCTGCAAGAGACTGATTTGTCTTAATCTTAGCATCCCAACTTAATTCTTTCTTTTTATTACCATCATCATCTTCCTTTTCTTCATATTCAGCAATGATGCCATTATGGGTTTCACTCCACCACTTATTATAGATATTATTATCATGATTACCAGCTGAAGAACAGGCTACGTCATAAAAATCAGGGTATGATAAAAGTGCAGCAGTTGACATAAATCCACCACCAGAATGACCAAATATTCCAACATTATCAAGGTCAATCCAAGAATATCTCTCGGATAACTGCTCTAAAGATCTCTTATCATCAGCCAACGCATAATCTCTAAGGTTCTGGTATCCAAACGTGTGATAGTATTTAGAACGCATAGGACTTCCTCCCCTATGACCCATACTAACAACAATAAATCCCAGTTGCGCAAGAGCTGTATTATACCTACCAGACACTGTAAAATCATTTGTAAATGATTCAACCTGTGGGCCAGGATATACATAAGAAATTATAGGATATTTTTTTTCAGAATCAAAATCAAAAGGCTTATACATCACGCCGTATAAATCGGTTATACCATCAGCTGCCTTAACTTTAAATCTTTCAGGCATTTTCCAACCAGCATGAATCAAAAGGCTTAAATCAGCCCTCTCAAGATTCATTATCTTATTACCAAAAGCATCCTTAAGAATAGATTCAGGTACATGATCCACCGATGAAAAATTGTCAACAAAAAATTTACTAGATTCTGAAAAATCAGTTCTATGATTGTATTTTTTGGAAGTTATAATCTTCATTCCTGAACCGTCAAAATTTGAGCTATATACCATACTATAATAAGGATCTACATTTTTTTCTTTTCCAAATGCTTGATAATAAACTTTTCTCTTTAATGTATCAATATCTTGAATTCTTCCAGTAATAAAATAACCTCCATTTGTAATTTTATTTTTTAGTCTTCCAGTATTACCATCATATAAATAAAGTTGACCCCAACCATTCTTTTCAGACCAGTGGATCAATTCCTTACCTTCATTAATAACTGCAAGCTGACTATAGTTCCAATTAAAATATGGATGATTTACTTCAGTAAACAAAGATTTTATTGATCCATCAGAAGTATTGACGTATGAAATATCCAAAGTATCACTTGTCCTATTCATCCTTGTCATATATAATCTGTCTGAAGTTTTTCCAGGCAAATGAAGATTAATAGACTGATCAATAAATTTATCAACGTCAACATCTGTTCTAGACTTAGAATTAACATCAAAAATTTCAAGGACTTCCTGAGGAATATTTTTTTCACCAGGCATAGCATACTTATATATTTCTAACTCTGGTCTAGGATCTTTAAGGGTATTAATCACAAACAAATCATCAACTTTTCTCGCATCTGAACGATTTACATACAGTTTCTTTGAATCTTCAAACCATGTGGCTCGTGATCTAAATCTTTTGTCTGTAGTTGTATCACCATGCTTCCGCTGATAAGAAAACCAACGTTCTCCATCAATAGTTAATTGAATTTCAACACTATCTTCATCACCAACTTCCATTAGGAAAAGATTATGATTTTTTGCAAAGACCATATAGGTAGAATCCGGTGAATATCGTGCCCACTCATTATCTTCCTCCTCATTTACTGAATCTCCCTTAATTAAATTCTTTGATAATATATTATACTTATATTCAATGCTATCAACACTAAAAGTAAGTGTTTTATTATCCTCCTCTAACTCCAAATCCTCTAACTCTAGATTATTATGATTTACTGGCTTTCTAGTTAACTCAGATAATTTTGCAGAAAAATCAAGATTATCCAGCATTTTAGTTTTTATTTTCTTTATTGGGTCAACAACATAGAAATGTTTGCCATTTGTTGTCGTATACGAATACCAAAACTTATCACTCTCATGAAACCACTTTGGTGAAATTCGAGTCGTCTTAAGCATTTCACTTAAGTTTTTTTGGCTAAACTTTTCGGCAGCCTTAAAATTTGCTTTTTGAGCATATAACGAAAAATTAAAAAGAAAAAATAATAGGAAAAATCTCATAAAATTTGGGTTTATATTATCAATTAAGATATCAAGAATATTATGAAAAAAAAAATTAATGTCGGGGTGGCAGGATTCGAACCTGCGACCTCCGCGTCCCAAACGCGGCGCGATAACCGGGCTACGCTACACCCCGAAAATGAAGTG
>Ga0209445_1001744_pt1 | contig 11424 bp, 9 predicted proteins | sample MarorgKNORR_S2LV_4_FD_188223 | JGI IMG/M metagenome (GOLD analysis project Ga0209445, IMG submission 188223) | Marine microbial communities from the Southern Atlantic Ocean, analyzing organic carbon cycling - NADW_A/KNORR_S2/LV (SPAdes) (version 2) | ecosystem: Environmental > Aquatic > Marine >...
CGCCCAATCAATCGACCTTCACTCGACATCATTGACAATCTCGGAATTTGATCGGTGACAAATATGTTGCCCTGCGCATCGCCAAAGATATCCATGGGATGATAAAAATCATCCCACGCCTCGATGAACACTCCTTCAAGATCGAACAGCTGTACACGATTATTTTCGCGATCAGCCACCAACACCCGCTCCGACGGATCGACCCATACGGCGTGTGGGGTCGTGAATTCCCCCGGCCCACTTCCTTGGCGTCCCCATGAAAAACGAAAGACACCGTCTGCACCAAAACAATGGACGTTGGAATTGCCGTACCCATCGGAAATATAAAAATCGCCGTTCGGAGCTTGTGCGATATCAGTCGGATGGTTGAACGGCTGATTGAACTGGGGTTGATGGCGCTGGCCCAAACGAAAACGCACAGCGCCGGAGCTTTCGCAGGCAATGATTTCATGGGCATCACGATCCACCAGCAGGATCAGGTCATCCCGAGTGACGAAAATTCCATGCGCGTCACTAAATATGCCCTCGCCAAAGGTATCGATCAAAACACCTTCTGGACTAAAAACCAGCACAGGCGGATTGGATCGCTGAAAGACGTACACACGACCGGAGGAGTCCACCGCGATCTGGCTTAATGGCCCGAATGACTGACCGTCAGGGAGCGTACCCCAGGGGCAGTCGACCGCGTAGCGGCGTTCCCCCATTAACACGATCAAATCATTCCGCATCGGATTCACTGATGATTAACTGCTGATGGCTTCACGCAGATGGCACGCCGCGTAATGACCCGGTCTGACCTGCTGTAGTGGCGGCACCTCTACCCGGCAAATGTCCTCGACATACGGGCAGCGCGTGTGGAAAGTACAACCGGGCGGTGGATTGATCGGACTTGGCACATCGCCGCGAAGGATAATACGGTCACGCTTTTGAGTGGGGTCAGGAACCGGCACAGCCGACAGCAACGCCTCGCTGTAAGGGTGTTGCGGCGCTGCGAACAGACTGCGCGTGTCGGTCAGTTCAACGATCTTACCGAGGTACATCACCGCAATCCGGTGACTGATATGCTCAACAACAGCCAAATCGTGAGAGATAAAAAGATAGGCGAGGTTGAGTTCACGCTGTAAATCCATCAAAAGATTAATGACCTGCGCCTGGACAGACACATCTAGGGCCGACACCGGCTCATCAGCCACAATGAGGTCTGGATTCAACGCCAGCGCTCGCGCGATACCCAAACGCTGACGCTGTCCGCCCGAAAACTCGTGTGGGTATTTTGCCATTTGTTCTGCGCGCAAACCAACTCGCTCGAACAGCGCGACAACTGCCTCGTCTTTCGCTGTACCCGACTTAAGGCCATAATTTTGCAAGGGCTCACCAACAATCTTTCCGGATGACATGCGGGGATTAAGCGACGAATACGGATCCTGGAAAACCATCTGCATGTGGCGTCTCTGCTCCCGCAGTCCATCCCGCGGCACCTTGGTGATGTCCTCTCCATTCAATATGACTTGACCGGCAGTTGGGTCGAGCAGGCGAAGTACGGTCTTTCCCACGGTTGACTTGCCACAGCCGCTTTCACCGACCAACCCCAGAGTCTCGCCCGCTTGAATGGAAAATGACACACCATCGACCGCATAAACATTCGCCGACACGCGTGACAGGAATCCGCCCCTGACCGGAAAGTGTTTAGCCAGATCCTGAATTTCCAAAACAGGCGACTGGCTTCGGTCGCTCTGCCCAACTATCGACTCAACCATGCTGACCCCGCAGACGATCGCTTTCCCAGCAAGCCACTCGATGGCCAATACTTTTCTCTTCTAATACCGGCAACTGTTCACGACATTGTTGGGTCGCGGCATGGCAGCGCGGCGCAAAAGCACAGCCCGGTATTCTTTCCCTTAATGAAGGAACCGTACCTTCGATCTCCTGCAAACGCACAGACACGCCCTCTGTCGCGACAGAACTATTGAGTCTTGGAATCGAACCCAACAACCCCACCGTATAGGGATGCAATGGATCAGCAAATAACTGTGCGACGGGTGCCTCTTCAACTTTCCGACCGGCATACATGACAATCACCCGCTGTGCCATCTCCGCCACCACGCCCAAATCATGTGTGATCAGAATGATTGCCGTTCCGAGACGTTCTTTTAAATCCACCATTAAATTCAAAATCTGTGCCTGAATAGTGACATCCAATGCAGTCGTTGGCTCGTCAGCAATCAAGAGGCGCGGATTACAAGACAGCGCCATGGCAATCATGACCCGTTGGCGCATACCCCCCGACAACTGGTGGGGGTATTCGATGGCACGTTGTGCAGCTTCCGGAATACCGACGAGATCTAGCGCGGTAACCGCTTTATCTAAAGCCTCTTTCTTGGTTGCGCCCTGGTGCAATTGGATGGATTCGCCAATTTGCCTGCCGACCGTGAGCACTGGATTGAGCGAGGTCATTGGCTCCTGAAAAATCATCGAAATCTCGTTGCCCCGAATCGAACGCATCTCACGTTCGTTCAGTTGTAATAGATCCCGATCGCCATACCAAATCTCGCCGCTTTCTATACTGGCAGGGGGCATCGCCAACAAACGCAATATCGTCATTGCCGTGACACTTTTGCCACAGCCAGATTCCCCTACCACACCCAACGTCTCTCCCCTGCCAACCTCAAACGACACGCCGTCGACAGCCCGAACGATGCCATCTAGCGTACGAAAATGAGTGCGCAGGTCATCGACCTGAAGAACCGTGTCTTTAGTCGATTGTGAGCCGGTATCTGTCACGCGTCGGGCCTATCTATCTCATCTGCCGGGCAATTCTCGGATCCAGCCCGTCCCGTAGCCCATCACCAAGAATATTAACCGCGAGAACCGTGATCGTCAGAAACACACCGGGAAAGAAAATAATCCAAGGGGCGCGCTGAAAATACTGACGCCCTTCAGAAATTACATTGCCCCAACTTGGTATATCCGGAGGCGTACCTGCGCCAAGAAAACTCAAAATGGCTTCAGTAATCATTGCAGAAGCACAGACATAGGTGGCCTGCACAATCAGCGGCGCCAGCGTATTAGGCAAAATGTGCCGAAGTAAAATTTTTGGCAATCGAGCGCCGACGGAAATCGCGGCTTCGACATAAGGCTGTTCTCGAATCGTTAGCACCACACTCCGTACTAACCGAACCACTCGCGGAATTTCCGGAATACTGATGGCAACGATCACGATCCCGACGCTGGCGCCTGTGAGGGACACCAGGGCAATAGCCAGGAGAATCGATGGGATCGCCATGATCCCGTCCATAAACCGCATTACAATCGTGTCGAACAATCGATTGTATCCCGCCATAAGACCAATAGTCAGACCAAAAAGGGTGCTGACCGCGGCCGCGCTGAGCCCGACCAGTAGCGAGATCCTCGAGCCGTGCAAAGTGCGGGCAAAAACATCACGCCCGTACATATCCGTACCGAATAACATGCCCTCACCAGGTACGCGCAATCGCTTGATCGGGTTAAGTTTCATCGGGTCTGGCGTCAAGTGCGATGCCAGCAACGCAATAATCAACATCATCAACAACAGTAACGCACCAATCACGATCGTCGGATTACGCCGGCAATACTGCCAGACTTGCGCGCCCAAAGACCCACGCACTATTAACGATTCATCCGCAATCGCGTCCATTGCGCTTCAGTAACGGATCCGTGGGTCAAGAAAAGTGTAAGAAATATCAACCAATAAATTGATCAACACGTACACACCCGCAAATATCAAGATCAATCCCTGAATGATCGGGTAGTCCCGATGCAAAATGGCATCGACGGTCAGTCTTCCAAGGCCGGGAATGTTAAATACACTTTCTGTCACGACGACTCCGCCCAGCAATAGCGCGATGCCAATACCAATGACGGTAACGATCGGCACAGACGCATTCTTCAGCGCATGTCGTATGAGCACCACTCGCGACGACAGACCTTTGGCGTGTGCGGTGCGAATGTAATCTTCGGTAAGGACTTCCATCACACTGGCCCGCGTAATGCGTGCAATCAACGCCACATAGACCAGTCCCAGTGCGACGCTAGGCAACGTGATGTGTCGGAAAAATGGCACCAAACCGCAACCCGATCGACCACTATCTCGGCAAACACCCTCGAAACCAATACCAATAATAGCGGCCCCATCGATACCAGTACCCGTTTGGATCAAGAATGACTTATACCCCTGTACCGGAAACCAATGCAGGTGAATGGATAGAGTCCAAATCATGGAGTAAGCAATGATAAAAATCGGCACGGAGAATCCCAGCACCGCAAAAATCATCACCGAACGATCGATCCAGGTTCCCGACTTCCACGCCGCGAGGACACCCAACGGCACTGCGACCAGCACCGCAAACAGAATCGTAGTCGTTGCCAACGCCAATGTCGGTTCGATGCGCTGGCCGATCAGCTTCATCACCGGCACCTTAGAGAAAATGCTGATCCCTAGATCGCCCTGAAACAACCGCCCAGCCCAAGTAAAAAATTGAATATGTAAGGGTCTATTAAGACCCAATGTTTCACGAATCCGTTCAACATCAGCTGGAGAGGCATAGTCACCCGCGATGACCGCAGCGGGATCACCGGGAGTCAGGTGAAGCAGCAGAAAAACAAAGATGGCCACCACCCCCATGACGGGGATGGTGGCCAAGATACGGCGAATTACGTAGGCAAACATCGAACGTTAGAACATTATCTACGTAACGCCAATTGGCTTTAGTTAAGCTCTATATTCCAGAAAAACGGCACGGGTGAGATCAACACACCCTTGAGCGAAGAACGGTATGCCGTCGGCTGAAACCACTGTCCGTAATTAACATACGGCACCACTTCGTAGGCTCGTGCCTGAAGCTTGGTCGCAATAGCCTTCTGCTTAGCCGGGTCAGATTCTTCACTGAAGGCGTCGCGCAAACCCTCAAGGCTGTCAGGTCCGTCTCTATCGCACGGCCAACCAAACCACGCTTTTTCTACACAACCGCCGGAAATACCGATGTTGGCGATTGGCGACGATACATCGGCACCGGTGGAATAGGTGTGGAAGATATTCCAACCACCATCAGCAATGGACTTTTTCTCGGCACGCCGGGATGTCAACGTACTCCAGTCCATGGCCTGCACTTCGACCTTGGCACCGATATCCCGCAACATCTGCGCCGTCACCAACGAGGCACCATGCAGCACTGGAATATCCGTTGGATCCATCAAAATTAATGTCTCGCCGTTGTAGCCACCTTCTTTGAGCAATGCCTTGGCTTTTTCCAGATCCTGATTCACCAATGCCTCAGAACCAATATCTGTATCAAGTGGCGTGCCACACATGAAGTAAGCGGGGCAAGTCGACCAAAACTTCTCGTCGCCAATGATGGCACGAAGGTAATCTTCCTGATTAACCATGTGCAACAACGCCTGCCGAGCTTTGGGGTTATCGAACGGTGGATTCAGGTGGTTAGGCCGCAACCAACCCTGTGTACCCAACGGGTCGATGACCTTGATGGTGATGTCTGCGTTGCCTTCCATCGACGGTACCAGATCAACCGCGGGGCTTTCCCAGAAGTCGATTTCCCCGGCGACCAGGGCGTTCATTGTGGTTGCCGCATCCGGAATATAAATCCACTCAACCGTATCCACATGCACACGCTTACCGCCTGCCGCATAACTCGCTGGCTCAGAACGCGGCACATAAGCGGTATTTTTTCTGTACACAACCTTGGCACCTGGAACCCACGCGTCCTTATCGAAGATAAACGGACCAGAACCGATAACTTCCGGCACTGCTTCGAACGCATCCATCATCGCCAAGCGAACGGGCATCATGAACGGTACGTTGGAAGAAATTTTGCCGAGTGAAGCAAGTACCAAACCGTAAGGTTTAGTCAACACAAGCTTGAAGGTCTTGTCGTCAACACGTGTCAGCGACTTTGTAAAGTCAGCAAGTTTCTGACCCATTCCGTCGCGCTTACTCCAACGCATGATGCTGGCGATGCAGTCAATCGACGTGACCGGTGCACCGTCATGCCATTTGAGGCCATCACGTAAAGTAAAGAGATACGTCAAACCATCGTCACTAACGTCCCAACCTTCCAGCATTTGCGGCTGCGGATTGAGGTCCGCGTCCATGGCAATTAAAGTGTCATACACCATGTAACCATGGTTACGCGTGATGTACGCAGTAGTCCAGATCGGATCCAGGTTCTTGAGATCCGCATGGGGCGCAACGCGAAGGACTTTTTCCGCCATCACCGATCCCGCACTAAATCCCAGAACTGCGCTCGCCAAGAGTGCACTCATGCCGATCCGCATAAAGGATTGCAAGTGTTTAGATATCATCTATTCTCCTCCGTTTAGCATCTTAGATTTATAATTCAGCCTTATCTAGTCATCGTTGCCGAAACAACGACTCCAAGCCGGCTAGCCGACGCCAGGGAAAGCTCCGACCCGGTATTTATAGCACGATGAGCACGCATTCTGAAGACTTTGGTGCGTTTAAAAACCTCGGATTTGTTTAGGTATTCAAAAAAAGAAAACGTAAAAGCTGACCACAAGACACGGGTTTCCACACTATAGGCGGCGCTCAGTCGTCCCATTGTTCACGGAGGGCCCACCGGGTTCTGATTGGGTTAACCTTGATTGCGTAGCAAAAGAAGAGAACAATGCTCGCAGGACTCTCGAGTCTGACACGGCCAAGCCTTCAGCCAGTAAGAAGATAGGCAAATGTCGGCTCCTGGATTCTTTAATGGCATAACAGCACTTCAAGACCAATTAGGAGGCACAAAGATGACATCATTATTTCGCACCACGGCCTCGATCGCTGTGTTAGCGTTCGGCCTGATCTTACTCCCCGCATCTGCGGCAACCATTCCCTGTAAGACAGCTAAATTAATCGTCCCGTGGAAAGCCGGCGGCGGCACTCACGTCCTTTTCTCGATCTTTGAGAAAACCATACAACAACTTGATGTTACGCCCAAGATCAAGGTGGTAACAGTACCCGGCCAGGGCGGTAACAAGGGCGCGAAGGAAGCTCGTAAGGCTAAGCCCGATGGCTGCACACTGTTTGCCATTCACCAAAGCGCTATCACAAGTTACCTTAACGGACGTATCGATTTTACCTTTCCGGCATTCGACACGGTCGCACTACTGACCTCTACGCCGGATATCGTAGGTGCCGGCGGCGACACACCGTGGAACACTTTGGGTGACCTTGAAAAAGCAGCCAAGAGCGCGCCCGGAACGATCCTCGCTGGTGCAACTTTTGGTTCTACCAGTCAATTCATGTGGCTCATTCTTGAAGACCTGACTGGCATGAAGTTCAAATATGTACCGTTTGATGGTACGCGTGAACGAATGACAGCCCTATTGTCAAACGCGATTCAATTGGGCACTCTAAATGTCGCGTCCGGTCGCAAATACATAGAGGGTGGGGACCTCAAGGCTTTTGGTATTGCGGCGGAGACACGTTCCAAACTATTGCCGAATCTGCCAACCTTACGTGAGCAAGGCGTCGACCTGGTGTATGCGTTAAAACGCGGTATCGTTGCCCCCAAAGGCACGCCTGCCGATGTTATTGACCACTGGGCACAAATCTTCAAAACAGCCGCTGAAAATGCGGACCTGCTCGCCCAGATGGATGCCAAGGGTACAGGCATCAACTGGGTTGGACCTGCGGATTATCGCAAATGGGCAGAACTCACCTACGCGCAACATGAGAAGGTGGCGATTAAAATTGGTATGTACAAAAAGTAGTTCTACATCTTCACTCAATTCCTTTATTTTGCCGGTCCGGGTCATGCCACACTCGGACCGGCATCTGCACCAACCTCACAGATTGACTCATGCAACGTCTTAACCAGGACACGCTGGTGGCAATCGTTCTTCTCGTTTTTTGCGGCGTTTGTTTTTGGGCCAGTTTCGATATTCGGCAACCCGATTACGGTGTACTGCTGCCGTCGACCTGGCCGCGTGTCATTCTTGGTGTCCTATCGCTGCTGAGCTTCACCTATCTAGTGCAATCGATTCGACGCGACCGTACGGCGACCTCTACCACTCCAGAAACACACCTGACCTCTGTGTGGGACTGGCTAAGATACTGGCGCAATCCGCTGTACTGTTTTGGTCTCTTTCTCGCTTATCTCCTGATGCTGCCGATCCTAGGCATGCTGCTGGCTGGTATGGCTTTTGTGTTCCTTCTCCAAAGTCTACTCGGGGGGTGGCACCCCCGCCGATTACTGATGCACACGCTAGTGGCAATCTTGTCAGTCGGTGGGATGTGGAGTGTGTTCACTTTTGGATTGGACGTGATGCTACCTAGCGGCATCATCCTTCCTTCATTTTACTGATCTTCTGACCTGGCCAAACCGCGGCAATGATTGTTGAAAATGTCATCGGCGCGGTTGTCGAACTGGCCACTATTCAAACCATCATACTGATGATGATCGGTGTCGCTGGGGGATTAATTGCCGGCGCCATCCCTGGGTTCACAATCGCGATGGCAGTTGTCCTCACGTTACCTTTCACTTTTGGCATGCCCGCAACCCAAGGACTGGCCACTATGGTCAGTGTTCTCGTCGGCGGACTCTCTGGTGGACTAATGGCCGGCATCATGACCGGTATTCCGGGAACACCGTCTTCCGTTGCGACCACCTTCGACGGCTTTCCTATGGCTCGAAACGGACAACCCGGACTCGCCCTTGGCATCGGTGTCTGGTCATCTTTTGGTGGCGGCATCATTAGCGCAATACTGCTTGTCACCTTAGCACCGCAACTTGCGAAAATCGGCCTCGAATTTAATCCGTGGGATTATTTTATGCTGGTGATGTTTGCCCTGACGATCACCGCCTCTCTCGCCGGAAAAGATTTGATCAAGGGGCTGATTGCCGGTGCTATGGGGCTCTTTGTCTGCACCATCGGAGAGGATGATGCGGCCGGCATGGCGCGTTTCAATTTCGGGTCCGACGCACTCCTGCAGGGATTTGATTTCATCGCCGTCTTGATTGGATTGTTTGCTTTCAGCCAATTATTAAGCGATGTGCGAGACCCTAAAATCGCTGGCCAATCCTTAACTGAGAGGGGTCAGATTTATGGTCGAATCGAACACCGGCGTGCGATACGTACAGTGCTCCATCATTGGGTAACCGTCGTTCGCTCTGCGCTGATTGGCGTCTTCACCGGCATTTTGCCCGGTGCCGGAGGTTCAATTGCCAACATTCTCGCGTATGACCAGGCCAAGAAAATGTCGAAACATCCGGAAAAATTCGGCACAGGAATCCCTGAAGGCATCATCGCGCCAGAAAGTTCAAACAATGCGGTCGAAGGGGGTGCCTTAATCACGATGATGGCACTTGGCATTCCTGGCGATGTCACTACGGCCGTGATGCTGGGCGCTCTTTTGATCCACGACGTGATTCCGAGCCCCACATTTATCACCGAGGAACCCATCCTTGCTTACTCAATCTTCATCGCGTTCTTTGTTGCAACCTTCATGATGATTGGTCTGCAGTCTTTCATGCTGCGCATTTTTGTTCTAGTCACACGGGTAAGAATGTACGTCTTGGCGAGTGTCATTCTTGGGTTCTGCGGAATTGGTGTGTTTGCAATTCACAACGTTGATTTTGACTTGTGGACGTTGTTTTGGTTCGGAATTCTAGGATTTCTAATGCGGCAGTTCGGCTTTCCCCTGGCACCGATGATCCTCGGCGTCGTGCTTGGAAACATCGCCGAGCTGAATCTGGCACGCTCATTTGCGATCACTACCGAGCTAACACCGTTTGTCACACGCCCCTGGTCACTGCTCTTCCTGATTCTGGCAATATTCTCTGCCTTTTTTCCACTGTATCAACGCCACAGAAACGTTCGCCAATGGACCGTGGTCTATGCCCCCGCGATGGCGGCCAGCGTTTCGCTGCCGATGTTCATGATGGGTGGTGTCGCGCGTCCGCTGATCGGCATCGCTCTTCTGATTCTCAGTGGCTACCTTGTGTGGCACAGGACTTGGCAACGGCCGCGCTCCGACACGAGCGACACGAACTAAGCCAAGAATTTATCTTGATAAGACATCATAGAAATCCACTTCGAGTGGCTATCGGAGGCCTTGGCGCTATCGGTCGCCAAGTAGCACAGCGATTAGACGCCGGCATTGATGGCCTGATCCTAGTATCCGTATCTGCCAACCATGTTGAACGTGCGCAGCACTACGTAGAGGCGTTCAACCACTCTATCCCGGTACTTCAATTGGCTGAGCTTGCCGATACGGCAGATGTCGTAATCGAATGCGCACCCGCAGCCGTCTTTGGAGAAGTCGCCGAGCCCGCTATCGCCCGCGGCTGTATTTTTATTCCCAGCAGCATTGGCGCACTGCTCAATCACTGGCACCTAATCGAGGCTGCACAACGGTCCGGTGCGCGTATCATTGCTCCAAGCGGTGCACTGCTCGGGCTCGACGCGGTTCGCGCTGCAGCCGAGGGAACGATTCACCGCGTCACTATGATTACACGCAAACCCCCGACCGGACTTGCAGGCTCACCCTACCTATTGGAAAACAATATAGACGTTGAAAACCTGACTGAACCAGTACGAGTATTTTCTGGTTCTGCAGATGAGGGCATTAAAGGTTTTCCTGCCAATGTCAATGTGGCCGTGGCGCTCGGCATTGCTGGTATTGGTCCTGAACGAACAGAACTTGAGATCTGGGCCGACCCCACCATTGATCGCAACACCCACAGCATTCGAGTCGAGGCCGACAGCGCCCGCTTCGAACTCAAAATGGAAAACATCCCATCAGAAGAAAATCCGCGCACGGGGCGGATTGTTGCCCTCAGCGTCATTGCTACGCTGAGGCGCCTCGTTGCCACTTTGACTGTCGGCACATAAACAGCCAACAATGCTTGCCCCTGCTCACTAACTGCTCATGAAGCCTGTGCTTTCCTACCTGTACCTGGTCGCCGGGTTTTATACGCTCATTGCAACGCTATTGTTTGTCTTCCAACGATCCTTTCTCTACTTGCCTGACACAGTCAGTCCTGATGCCGCTACCGCTATCAGTGAATTCGGTATCGAACCGATCACGCTAACCACATCAGATGGTCTCTCCCTAAGATCCTGGTGGCATCCCAGCCACGACCCCCATTCACGACCGGTAGTTATCGTTCTGCACGGCAACGCAGGCCACGCAGGTTATCGATTTCCAAAGTTCGCCGCGCTCATGGAGGCGGGCTTTAATGTTCTTTTTCTCGAGTACCGCGGCTACGGAGGAAACCCTGGCAACCCGACAGAATCAGGGCTCAAACAGGACACCGCGGCCGCGATTCGTTACCTTGGAGATCAGGGCTTCCCCGCCGTACAAGTGGTGCTCTATGGGGAATCCCTTGGCTGCGGTCTCGCGATCGATCAAGCAAGTAATAAGCG
>Ga0209445_1001748_pt1 | contig 11413 bp, 9 predicted proteins | sample MarorgKNORR_S2LV_4_FD_188223 | JGI IMG/M metagenome (GOLD analysis project Ga0209445, IMG submission 188223) | Marine microbial communities from the Southern Atlantic Ocean, analyzing organic carbon cycling - NADW_A/KNORR_S2/LV (SPAdes) (version 2) | ecosystem: Environmental > Aquatic > Marine >...
AAAATTTAACTATCTTTGCAAATTCATTATCTGGATCAATTAACAAATCCTTATATTTTATAAGAAGTAAATTTTCTGACATATTTTTCCATGATTTGTAATTAGTACTCCAAGAACTTATAAGTGTTGGTAATTTATTTTCTCTTATTTTATTTTTAGGTGAAATAAATCCTAACCATCTATGATCATCAAAAATAAATTTTTTAGCATCTTCATATGTATTAAGTGAAAAATGATTTTTTATAGATGTAACTACATTCCTAGGATCTCTAACTATATAAATTACACCTTTAGTGTTATCAAGATTTGTAAAACTATCAGTACCTATCTTGCAATTAACATGATGAGTTTTTATAAATTTTATTTTGTTATCTAGATTCATTTTGTCTTGTGAGATAATCCAATTTTTTTTTATTTCATTTATATTTTGAAAATTTTCTATTAAATTATGAAAATGCCTTCTCATCGGATATTGAGGAATTTTTTCAAGATTGTTAAAATTAGAAATTCCATCTTTAGAAAAAATTATTGATGAAATAAATGTTCTGATCCAAGTATTTCCACTTTTTGGATAAGATGCTAGCCAAATTATCATTTAAAATTATAAATTCTAATTAAATCATAAAGTATATTTATTAAAAAAACAGACTATACTTAACTGTATGACAATTTATGCATTATCAACCGGCCCAGGTATTTCTGGAGTAGCAGTAATTCGTGTTTCAGGACCAGAAACTAAAATTGTTATTTCAAAATTAACAAATGGGAGTTTTCCAGAGCCTAGAGTAGCTACCTTCAAAAAAATCAATAAAATCAACACAAATGAGCTAATTGATGAAGGGTTAATATTATGGTTTCCTGCTCCTCAGAGCTACACAGGTGAAGATATGGCAGAATTTCATGTTCATGGTAGCAGATCTGTTGTTGAGGCTCTACATAGTAGTATTGCACATGTTGAAAATTGTAGATTAGCTGAACCTGGAGAATTTACAAAAATTGCATTTCAAAATGATAAAATTAATTTACTCCAGGCAGAAAGTATTGCAGACTTAATTTCATCCGAAACTGAAATCCAAAGGCAACAAGCAATTAAAATCATGACAGGACAAAATTCTAGTAAATTTATTTCATGGCGGGAAAGATTATTAAAAATTTTATCCAACGTTGAAGCGAAAATTGATTTTCCAGATGAGGACCTTCCGAATGATGTCTTGAGAGATATCAAAACTAATTCTAATAAAATTAAATCTGAAATTCAAAAAACATTGAATGATCAAAAAGTTGGAGAAAGAATTAGAGAAGGGTTTAAAATTGCTATAGTTGGACCAATTAATGCTGGTAAATCAAGTTTATTAAATTATTTATCAAGAAGAGAGGTTGCTATAGTTTCTGAAATAGCAGGGACAACAAGAGATGTAATAGAAACTCATTTGAATATCGATGGGTTGCCTGTTGTAGTTTCAGATACAGCTGGGATAAGAGATTCTAAAGATGAAATAGAAAAAAAAGGAATTCGCTTAGCCTTAAAAAGAGCAGAAGATGCTGATTTAAATATAGTTGTTATAGAGCCAAAAAGTGCTCATTTTGCTAGTTTTTTGAAAGATTCGATTACTAACAAATCTATTATTGTTATAAATAAATCTGATCTTGGTATAGATGATATGGTTTATGAATTTAAAAAAATTAATCCAATTTACATCTCATTAAAGGAAGAAAAAAATTTAGATAAATTAATTTTTGCAATTAAGGAAAAACTTAAAAATCAGTTTATAAGTTCTGAAGATATTTTAATTACAAGAGAAAGACACAGGCAACATTTAGAACAATGTGTTTTACATCTTGATAATTTTGAACAAAAAAATAATGCTGAAGATTTTGATAAGGCTGCTGAAGATCTTAGGTTAGCAACAAGACACTTGGGAATGATAGTCGGAAAAGTTGACGTAGAAGAGATTTTAGGTTCAATATTCAATGATTTCTGTATAGGTAAATAAACCCTAATTTTGCTTATTTTTTTAAATTTTTAATTCAATTCTTGTAAAAAAAAATAACAATTATAAATTACACTTATGAAAAATGATTTATTATTCGATGTTGCTGTAATTGGTGGCGGACATGCTGGTTGTGAAGCAGCTGCAGCTTCAGCACGTTTAGGTGTTAACACTGCTTTATTCACTCATAAAATAGAATCAATTGGTGAAATGTCATGTAATCCAGCGATAGGTGGATTAGGGAAAGGTCATTTAGTTAGAGAAATAGATGCCTTAGATGGAGTAATGGGTGATGTAGCCGATAAGTCAGGTATACAATTTAGGCTTTTAAATAGAAGCAGAGGACCAGCTGTTAGAGGTCCAAGAACTCAAAGCGATAGATCATTATATAAAAAAATAATGCAAGAAAAACTTCTAAACTACTGTAATTTAAGCGTTTATTCAGATACAGTAATTGAGTTTATATTTGAAAAATGTGCAATAACTGGATTCATAACTAAGTCAGGAAAAAAAATTAAAATATCTAAGCTAATACTGACAACCGGAACTTTTTTGAATGGTTTAATACATGTAGGTGAAAAACAAACTCCAGCTGGAAGGTATAATGAAAAGCCTACAACAGGTTTAAGTGTGCAATTAAAAAAATTTAATTTTGAAATTGGAAGATTGAAAACTGGAACACCTCCAAGATTAGATTCGCGAACAATTAATTTTAAAAATTTAGAAGAACAATTTGCTGATGACGATCCATATTTTTTTTCTTCTCTAACAAAAAAAAATTTGAACAAACAAATTTCATGTCGAATGACTTATACAAATGATGAAGTTCATAAAATAATTTCTAAAAATATAAAACGAAGTGCCATGTACTCAGGTAGCATTAAAGGTGTAGGTCCGAGATATTGTCCTTCTATAGAGGATAAGATTGTAAAATTCTCTGAAAAGCAAAAACATCAGATATTTCTTGAGCCAGAAGGTCTAAATGACAATACAATCTATCCAAATGGAATTTCTACATCCTTACCGGCTGATGTACAGCAAGAAATATGTAATAAAATCAATGGTTTAGAAAACGTTACTATTTTAAGGCCCGGATATGCTATAGAATACGATTATGTGGATCCAAGAGAGTTATTTTTAACCCTTGAAACTAAAAAAATTCAAAATTTATACCTTGCTGGTCAGATTAATGGAACTACAGGATATGAAGAAGCTGCCGCTCAAGGACTTGTAGCAGGTATCAATGCTGCCTTATCAATTAAGAGTAAAGAACCATTCATTCTAGATCGGTCAGAGGCATATATAGGGGTAATGATTGATGATCTTGTAACTAAAGGAGTGGCTGAACCATATAGAATGTTCACATCCAGAGCTGAATACAGGCTTACTCTAAGAGCAGATAATGCAGATTTGAGATTAACTCAAAAAGGAATTAATATTGGTGTTGTTATGGATTATAGAGCACGAATATTTAAGGAAAAGTCCAGCATTTTAGATAAAATTTCAACAAAAATGGAGAAATTGAGAATTACTCCATCAAAAATATCTGAATTTGGTGTAAATATAGCTAAAGATGGAGTTTTAAGGACGGCAGGTCAAGTTTTAAGCCAAAAAGGAGTAGATATGAGTAAAATAAGAGAAATTTGGCCTGAAATTTCTTATATTTCAAGAGATATAGATGACCAGCTAGAAATAAATGCCCATTACAGAGGTTACTTAAAGAAACAAAAAGCAGATATTTTAGCTTTCAAAAGGGACGAAAACCTTAAAATATCTGATAATGTTAATTATGACGATTTAAGTGGTTTATCTAACGAAGTTAAATCAAAATTTAAGAAAATTAAGCCAAAAACGATGGGTCAGGCACTAAGAATAGACGGTATCACTCCGGCTGCAGTATATATTTTGTTGTCTCATGTCAAAAGAAAGTCTATTAAGCATACAGCTTGATTGATTCGAACTTTATAGAATATTCAAAACTAGAACCTCTAAACGTTTCACGTGAAACATTTTCAGAGCTTGAGGAGTTTAGATCCTTAATTTTAAGGAAAAACAATGAAATTAACCTTATAAGCTGTAATACTGAAGGGATTTCAAGAGAAAGACATATAATAGATAGTGCACAAATAATTGATTTTATTGATAAAAATGATAAATTGTGCACTGATATAGGATCAGGTTCAGGGCTTCCAGGCATAGTTTTGGCAATTATAATGAAACATAAGAAATCAGATATGAAATTTCATTTATATGAAAAAAGCTATCATAAAAGTAATTTTTTAAGAGATGTGTCAAAAAAATTTGACCTGAACACAAAAATTTTTCAAAAAAATATTTTTGAAGAGAAAAATTTAATAACTGATGTGATTGTTGCACGTGCATTCAAGCCATTGCCTGTAGTTTTAGATTTGGCTAATGAAAATTTTACAAGATTTAAAAATATAATTTTATATCTGGGTAAAAATGGAAAAAAAATATTAATGGAGGCTTTAAGCAATTGGCAATTTGAGTATAAAGAAAAAAAAAGTTTAACAAGTGAAAATTCTTTTTTGATTAAAATTAATAATTTAAAAAAAAAGATATGAGTGGAAAAATTATTTCAGTGATAAATCAGAAAGGTGGAGTAGGTAAGACTACTACAGTCATCAATTTTGCTGCAGCACTCTCAATGAAGAAAAAAAAAATTCTAGTAATAGACCTGGACCCACAAGGAAATGCTACAACAGGTCTAGGATTATCCAACACGGACAACTCAGACCAAACAATCTACAGTGTTCTTAATGGAACTAAAAATGTTTCTGAAGTCATTCATAAAACAAACATCGAAAATTTAGATTTAATCACCTCGAACGTCGACCTTTCCGGTTTAGAAGTAGAAACAGCTGGAGATAGCCGAAAAGCCTTCATTTTGAAGGATCGAATAATGGCTTATTTAAACGATTCTAGAGCCTCTTACGATTATATCCTTATTGATTGTCCTCCCTCCTTAAGTCTGCTCACAATTATGGCCTTGGTGGCGTCCAACTCTCTTGTGGTACCTCTTCAGACCGAATTTTTTGCTCTTGAGGGTCTTACACAATTGATGAAAACTATAGAGCGAATAAAAAATAATTTAAATCCTAATCTGACTATTAAAGGAATACTACTGACGATGTATGATAGAAGAAATAAGTTATCAAGCGAAGTAGAGAAAGAGGCTAGAGACTATTTTAAGGAAAAAGTCTATCAAACAGTTGTTCCAAGGAACGTCAGACTGTCCGAAGCTCCGTCTCATGGAGTCCCAGTTTTAATTTATGATAAAGGATGCCCTGGAAGCAAGTCATATTTTAGTTTCACAGAGGAATTTTTAAATCAAGAAAAAATAATAGAGAGTGCAGCATGATGAAACCATTTAGCAAGAAGGGATTAGGTAGAGGACTATCATCATTAATTGGAGATGCGCCTAAGATTGCAACTACTAATAAGTTATCTATAAGCGATATTACCCGTAATAAGCATCAACCAAGAAAGTCGTTTGATAAAGAAAGTTTAGAAGAACTTACTAATTCAATTAAAGAACGAGGTATTATTCAACCAATTATCGTAAGGCAATCAGAGGATCAATCTGACAAGTATGAAATTGTAGCTGGAGAAAGAAGATGGCTTGCAGCTCAAAATGCAGGATTACATGAAGTTCCTGTAGTAGTTATACAAGCTGATAGTTTAAAATCATTAGAGTTTTCTATTGTTGAAAATGTTCAAAGACACGATTTAAATCCAATTGAAGAGGCCAAAGGATATCAAAAACTAATTGACGAATTCAATTATGATCAAGAAAAAGTCTCTAAATTTATTGGTAAAAGCAGAGCACATGTTGCCAATTGTTTGCGTCTATTAACTTTACCTAAAGAAGTTACTGCACTGATTGAGGAAGGAAAATTATCCCAAGGTCATGCAAAAATTATAGTTGGTTTAGATAATTCTTATTTGATAGCAAAAAAAATAATAGATAAAAAATTATCTGTGCGTCAAGCAGAGAATTTGGTTAAATTATTTAAACATACTAAAAAAATTAAATTAATTACAAAACATTCAAATTTAATAAGTTTAGAAGAGTCACTTCAAAACAAAATTGGAATAAGAGCTTTTATTAAAAATAAAAAAAATAATAGTGGAACAGTATGTTTTGAGTATAAAGATTTAGATCAATTAAATAGATTAATCGAAGTTATAAAGATAAATTATTAGATTTAATACTTTTATTTAATATAAAATCAGAAATTATATTTAATGAATTAGAAGAATTTTTTTTTACTAGAATTTCAATTTCATTTATTTGATAAATTAATTTTTCTATTTCCTCACTAGAATAATTTAAAATTTGTTGTTTAACAATTTCTTTTTCTTTCCAAAAAATTAGGGGACTGAACGAAGAAATTACTTGGTCAATATTTTTTGATTTTTCTACTTCTTTTTTTAACTTTAAAAGCCTTTTGGCCTTTATAAGCATTGTTCTTAAAATTAAAATACAATCATCTGATGAATAATTATTTTCATTTAAAATATTAATTGTTTTTTTTAAATTCTTTGACAAACAATTATTTACAAGTTCAGAAACACTATAATCTTCTGCTAAATTAGATATTTTTAAAATTTCTTCAGTTGTAATTTTGTCTTTATTTTTTGAAAAATTTTCTATTTTAGTTAGTTCAGTATCCAAACTTTTACGACTTCCCCTACATCTTTCGACAAGTAAATTTATTGTTTCTTGAGATATATAAATTTTTTTATTTTTAAAAAAATTATAAGCCAATATACTTAAAGTTTTTGTATCATCTGCATAAAAAGGGATACAAACAGTATCTTTATTTTTTTCAAACAAGATTCTTATTTTTGATTTTTTATCCAATGGACCAGAATTTATTATTAGTGTAATTTCTTGAATATCTTTGGTTATAATTTCTTCAATAAGATTAATAATTTTTTCTGAACATCTAGAAATAATTATTAGTTTATTTTCTTCAAAAAATGATTTGTTTAATAAATTAGATATAAAAGAATCGTAATTATTTAGCACCTCATTCTCATCGTATCTATTTGTACTGTTCTTAAATTTTTTTAGAAAATATTCATTAATTATTTGATCTTTGTAACCTTCATTTTCTCCATAAAATAAAAATTTTTTTGCTTTTGTTGCCTTTAACTTTTGCAACTCGAAAGTTTTAATAATCATGTGAATTTAGAGTGTTTGCAAATAACCAACTATATCTTCGGAAATTTTATCAATTAAATTTATTTTTAGATTTTCTTCATATTGTTTTAGTTCAAATTTTTTCGAAGAATTATTATAATTGGAAGATTTTGAAAAAATTTTATCTAAATTTATTTTTTCTCCTTCAATAACTTTTATTTGAGAAATGATTTCGATCCTAAATGTTTTTGGATTTCCTTTTGTATCTTTGGATGTTGTAGTTTTATTTATTTTGGAGTTAATTTCTAATTCAATTTTTTTATTACTATTCTTATCTTTATATAATTCTAATTTATTTATTAAAGTTTTGTTGATTTTTTCATCACCAAATGAATTTATTTTGTAAATATAAAAATTTGTTTCTTTATTTGAATATAAAGGCTGATATCCACAACTAACAATAAATAAAAAAGATAAAATCAAGTAATTTAATTTATATATCTTCATCATTTGAATAAAATATTTATTAATCTATTTTTAACAAAAAAAATTTTATTAATATTTCTGTTTTTAATTATCTTATTATTTTTTTCATCTTTTTGAATTTGAGCCATTAGATCATTATCCGTAATATCTTTTGCAGCTTTTATTACTCCTCTTTTTTTTCCATTGATCTGTATAACATACTCTATCATTTCATTTGCTAGTAGATTTTTATCCACGGAAGGCCATTTTTGAAAAGGATCTAAATTAAGATCCTCCAAACATTCAGATGTTAAATGAGGTAATACTGGTGAAAATATTGATAATATTTTTCTATAATTTCCAAGTAAATCTTGAGAATTAATTGGTTCATTAATTTTTTGATTTAAAAAATTATATGTCTCATACATACTTGCTATTATAACATTGTAATTAAATCTTTCTAAATTATTATTTATTTTATCAATTAATTGGTTAGTAAATTTTGAGATTACATCTGAATTTATTTCATGTGTTTTACTTATTTTTATTTTTATTTTTTCATGCAGCATCCAAAGTTTTTGGATAAATTTATATGAGGCTATCATTCCTTGTTCTGACCATTGTACATCTTTTTCAGGAGGGCTATCGGATAAGATAAATAATCTAACAGCATCTGCTCCATAATTTTCAATTATTATTTCAGGTTCTATAGTATTTTGTTTTGATTTTGACATAGATTCTGATGGTCCAACAATCACTTTTTTGTTTGGATTGTTTTTCATAAAAAATTTTTTTCCATCTTTTGTCTCAACCTGGTCCGGGCTAAGCCATTGATTATTTTCGTCTTTATAAGTTTCATGACAAACCATACCTTGAGTAAAAAGACCATTGAATGGTTCCTTAATTTTAAATTTCGTGTTTTTATAATTAATCGCTCGCATAAAAAATCTTGAATAGAGTAGATGTAAAATTGCATGTTCTACTCCTCCAATGTATTGATCCACTGGCATCCAATAATCAATTTCATTTAAATTAAAACCATAACTTTCTTCATTTGGTGAACAAAATCTTAAAAAGTACCAAGATGAATCTACAAACGTATCTAATGTATCTGTTTCTCTAATACATTTTTTTCCATTAATTTTAACTGATTTCCAAACGGTTTGTTTATCTAGAGGATTGCCTTTGCAATTAAGATCAATATTTTCAGGCAATTTGACAGGAAGTTCTTCTTTTGGAATTTTTATAACGTTGCCATCTTCATCATAAGCAACTGGTATTGGACAGCCCCAATATCTCTGTCTAGACACACCCCAATCCTTCAATCTGAAGTCAATTTTTTTTTTGCCAATTTTTTTATTTTCTAAAATTTCTATCGTTTTAGAAATAGAGTCTTCTGGAACTTTTAAACCGTTTAAAAATTCTGAATTAATGATTAATCCTGGTCCAGTATAAGCTTCTTTTTCAACTTCAAAGTCATCCTTACCATCTTTGGGTTTGACTACTGTTTTTACAGATAAATTATACTTTAAAGCAAAGTCTAAATCTCTTTGATCATGTGCAGGGCAACCAAAAACAGCACCAAATCCATAATCCATCAATACAAAATTTGAAAAGTAAACAGGAACTTTTTCATTATTATTTAAAGGATTAACCGCAATTAGATTGGTTTTAAATCCTATCTTTTCTCCTAAAGCAATTGATTCTTCAGTGGTTCCAGTTTTTGAACATTCTTCTTTAAATTTAATAAATTCAGGATCATCTAAAAAATATTTTGAAATTGGATGATCAACTGATACAGCCAAAAAAGAGAACCCAAATAAAGTATCTGGTCTAGTTGTAAAGCATTTAATATATTTTACTGGCAAGTTACCTTCAATTTTAAAATCTATTTCACATCCAAAAGATTTACCTATCCAGTTTTTTTGCATAATTTTAACTTTATTTGGCCAGTTTTCTAATTCTTCTAACCCATTAAGAAGTTCATCTGAAAATTTTGAAATATTAAAAAACCACTGATTTAATTTTTTTCTTTCAACAATTGCTCCTGATCTCCATCCTTTACCATCAATAACTTGTTCATTTGCAAGAACAGTTTCATCTACTGGATCCCAATTAACATAATTTTCTTTTCTATAAACTAATCCTTTCTCATATAGTTCAAGAAAGAAAAGTTGTTGATGCTTATAATATTCTACAGAACAAGTAGATATTTCACGATCCCAGTCAATTGATAAACCAAGTTTTTTTAACTGATTTTTCATAACGGAAATATTTTTTTCTGTCCAAATTTTCGGATCTAGATTATTTTGTCTGGCAGCATTTTCGGCAGGCATTCCAAAAGAATCCCAACCCATAGGATGTAATACATTATAACCTTGCATTGATTTTTGACGAGATAACACATCTCCAATTGTATAATTTCTAACATGTCCCATATGTATTTCTCCAGAAGGATATGGAAACATTTCCAAGCAATAAAATTTTTTTTTTGACTTATTTTTCTCTGATTTAAATGATTTATTTTTTTGCCAAAATTCTTGCCATTTACTCTCAACAACTTTGAAATTATATCTGTTCACTTACTTCGATTTTAATTTATGAAAAATTATTTTTGATTAATTTTTTTCTTTTATTATCCTGGTTTACTCATTACATAAGGTTTCTTATTTTTATCTTTGTTTTGCTTTTTATAAAGAGCTGCTTTTTTTAATATGCTTTTTTTAAGTTCAAATACTAAATTACCTTTATTTTCATAAACTTTACAATCAATAATTGTACTGCATTCTTTTGTAAAAATTTTTATATCTAAAGCATCAGATCTAATTTCATTTGTTAAAAAACGAATTGATATTTTAACAGATTGATTATTAGAACTTCCATCATTGTACCAATCGGTAATAATAATTCCTCCACTATAATTAGCTGATACTAGAGGCATGAAATCTATAGTATCTAAAGAGGCTCTCCATAGTTCATTAGAACTTGCAAAGTCAAATGTTCCGCCTTTTTGCTTATTACCCATAAGTCTAAAGCCTCTTCCTTCTTCAATATTTTTCTTTACTCTATCATCAGCGCTTACAGGAACTTCTCCAGCTTTAGTTGGTTTATATTTCAAAGCTTGGCAGGAATTCAAAACTAATAGTAAAACACCTAAAAGGCTAAAAAATTGTAATCGGGTAAGGTTTTTCATGCAATATTTACCAGAGTGATGGAAGAAATTATCATAATTTGTTATAGTTAATAGCTTTATAAACAAAAAAAACTACTAAAAACAGGGCCAAATGGATGATGTATTTATGCAACACTACTAAAAATAATAAAACATAAACTAATAATTTTAGGCATAACTTATTCTAATTTGTTAAAAAAGCAGCAGTTTATAATTAATTATAAAATAAATAATAGGAGAAAAAATGGACAAAATAAAAAAATTGGGACTGACTGCTTTAGCAGGATCATTGGTCGCAACGTCCGTATCAGCTGCAGACTTAGGTGTAACAGGTAGCTGGTCATGGAGTTGGGATTCAGTGAAAAGCGGGGTAGGTAATCCAATGAGTATGGGTAACGATGTACTTTTTACAGCTTCAGGTGAAACTGATCAAGGTTGGATTGCATCCGTAGCATTAGAACTTGATGATGGTGTCGCAGTCGACGAATCGCTAACTTTAGACTTTGGTGATGGTGGAGTTTTTCAATACGGTGGACAATCTAAAGGTGGAAGAGGTATTGGCTTAGTTGCTGACTATGTACCTAATGCTGATACGCCAGTTTATTCAGCGTCAGC
>Ga0209445_1001749_pt1 | contig 11407 bp, 8 predicted proteins | sample MarorgKNORR_S2LV_4_FD_188223 | JGI IMG/M metagenome (GOLD analysis project Ga0209445, IMG submission 188223) | Marine microbial communities from the Southern Atlantic Ocean, analyzing organic carbon cycling - NADW_A/KNORR_S2/LV (SPAdes) (version 2) | ecosystem: Environmental > Aquatic > Marine >...
GAAGAAAAAATATTACCCTACTACAAAATTGCTCAAAAAATGCTTGGTGCAACACCCAGCAAGCAAATCACCCATGCCGATAAATTGCTGAAAAGCTGTGCAGAAGATATTGGAAAAGGAAACACATTTCATGTAAATGACGTGGGAGTATTCTTTGGTAAGGAAAACAAAACAGTTTCCGATCCATATTTTGAAGGCAAAGGGCCTGAACGAACCGGGTGTACTTTTTGCGGGGGATGTATGGTAGGCTGCCGGGTGGGAGCAAAGAATACTTTGGACAAAAATTATCTATATCTTGCTGAACAACTTGGAGTAACTATCATACCAGAGACAAAAGTATTGGATGTAAAACCCAGTTTCGAGTCCGGATATGAACTCCGTACAAAAAGAATAACAAAATTATTCAGTCCCCTAAAATTATTTCACGCGAAAAATGTGATTTTTTCAGGCGGTGTCATGGGATCTGTAAAGCTTCTTTTGCAGTGTAAAAACAGAGGTTCATTGCCCAAACTTTCGGATCAGTTGGGTAATTTTGTTCGAACAAACAGTGAAGCACTTGTTGGAGTAAAAGCGAAAAAAAAGGATATTGATTATTCTAAAGGTATAGCAATTACCTCTGGCATTTATCCGGACGAACACACCCATATCGAAACAGTTCGTTTTGGGAAAGGACAGGATGCAATGGCAGGCCTAGGAACATTGCTCGTTGGGGGCGGGTCTAAATGGCCTCGTTTTCTCTATTTTCTGGGAACTATTATACGGCATCCTTTTAAATTCTTAAAAAATCTCAATGTATTCGGCTGGGCTCAAAGGTCAACCATCCTGTTGGTGATGCAGAAGATAGATAATTATATGCGGTTTGAATATAAATCACGGTGGTGGCGCTTAGGCAGACAATCAATGAACTCTCATTGGGATACAGATAAAAAAGTGCCTTCTTATATTCCCATCGCAAATGACTTTGCGGAACGAATGGCCAAAAAAGTAAAGGGAGAACCTCTCAGTGTTTTGCCGGAAGTATTATTTAATACATCAACTACAGCACATATCTTGGGAGGCTGTGTCATGTCTGAAAGTTCAGTAGAAGGTGTCATTGATCATGCTGGAGAAATTCATGGATACAAAGGTCTTTATGTGATAGATGGATCCATGGTTCCTGTCAATTTAAGTGTAAATCCCAGTCTAACCATTACCGCTATGGCTGAATATATAATGAGCAAAATTTCAGATAAATCATCTTAAACAACAAGGAGGATGATATTTGCTGTTCTCAAATAATTTCTAAAGGATCACACTTTTTCCAAAGCCTGTTTTAAATCATCTATAATATCATCCGGGTCTTCAATCCCAACTGAAATTCGAACTAATCCATCGGTGAGGCCGCGGGCATGACGTTCCACCGCAGGAACATCCACATGGGTCATGGTAGCTGGATGAGTGATCATAGTTTCAACCGCACCAAGACTTTCTGCCAAAGAACATAATTTGATATTATTCATCACAGTAGTTCCTGCAGGAATTCCACCTTTCAATTCAAAGGAGATCATACCGCTAAATCCATCCATCTGTTCTTTTGCAACTCCATATTGTGGGTGGGATTTTAATCCGGGGTAGGTTATTTTCTCCACCAGTGGATGTGATTCCAAAAATTCCGCTACAGCTTGTGCATTGGAAGCATGGCGTTCCATTCTGAGATGAAGAGTTTTAACACCCAGGAGAGTAAGCCAACAATCAAATGGACTGGGGACAGCTCCAATAGTTTTCTGAACAAATTTCATCCGCTCGTGGATTTCTTTATCATTGGTGATAATGATACCTCCTATGATCTGGTTATGGCCACTGATATATTTTGTGGTACTATGCATCACAATATCAGCGCCAAATTCAAACGGACGTAGAAAAACAGGCGTAGCAAACGTGGAATCTACTCCAAATAAAATTTGATGTTTCTTTGCAATTTTTGATATTGCATTCAAATCGGTAATCTTGAGAAGTGGATTTGTCGGTGTCTCAATCCAGAAAAGTTTCGTCTCAGATGTGATGGCATTTTCCACATTTTCCGGATTGGATGAATCCACATAGGTAAATGTCAATCCATAGTTCACCAAAATATTGTTAAAATGTCTAGATACTCCTCCATATACATCATCGGAGCAAACTACATGGTCACCCTTTTTCAGTAATTTTAAAACACTATCCACTGCGGACATCCCACTGGAAAAACAGGTACCAAATCTTCCTCCTTCTATAGCAGCTAAATTGTTTTCTAATATTTCTCTGGTTGGATTAGCAGAACGGGTATAATCAAATCCTAAATCTCTACCAACCTCCGGCAAAACATAGGTTGCTGTTTGATAAATTGGCGGAACGATTGCACCTGTGGTTGGATCCGGTTCAATTCCGGCTCTCACAATTTTCGTATCAAATTTCATAATTTCTCCTTAATTATTTACTAACCCCCCTGAAAGGTAATTACCCCTGCACCGTTTGTGCGCACCCAGTAACTTTCACCAGGATCCAAAACATCTACATTCCCATACGAATTACCAAACCCATAAAAGGTCCCCGGGATAATAATTCCGCCAGGATCACCAATGTTATTTATAACAATAGGATTGGTAATCCCGGAAATCAAGTTCCATCCTTCCATCAGGCTTATTTCCAAATTATCCACAACGTAACCAGTAATAGTGCTGATCCCATCGTTAGTGAACCGAAGCCAATATCCCGTTCCAACTAATAATTCCGTTTCCAATATATATCCCATACCAAATGAATACAGGGTTCCATCCACTGACTCCGGGAAAAGAATTTCATAGGGAGAATCTTCAACCTCAATAGGCAAGCCCACAAGGTTCCATCCAGCAGAGTGAGAAATTTCCATAGAAATAAATTCTTCAGTATGGTCAAAATAATCCAATCCATACTTTTGAGCCCGCGGAATCTGATAGTCACCACTCGGATTATACTCCCACTGAAGATTACCACTGGAATTTATCTCAAAAATATATGCATCATCACAGTCGGTAATTAGTGTATTCCCATTCGGCTGGCGGAAAGCTCCTCCCTGCATTTGAGTGTGAATATCATTATAGATCATGATAAATGATTCAGGTCCCCATGGCTCTCCATTTCCGATGGGATAATTGCCATTTTCATCAACTGGAGTGATAAATTCAATCACAGCTCCAGAATTGTTGTTATTATGATGATTGTTAAAAAGGATCAGATTTCCTGCTCCCGGAGAATCCTCATGAATCCAGTTGACTCCATGTTGATGACCCAAAATACGGTCATCGTTGTTTCCCCGGTCATAATTCTGTGGGTTCCCCCAACGATATAAAAAATCTCCACCTTTCCCTGAATTTCCACCAGTGTGGCCAGATGCTTCCTCCGTTGAGGTGCTGTGATCTATAACCAATATTTCATTCTGCTTAGCGGATGAAATTACGATTTGGTCTAATTCAGTATTATAATTTATGGCATTTAAGTGCATCCAATCACCATTTGCTCCTCCGGGGCCCCCGCTACTTCCAGCAGCTCCATTATTTATATCAAATAATTCCGGATGTTCAAATACTACCCCATAATTTGGCAAACCAGAATCCACATCCTGTATCAAATGATCCCATAAATGCCATTCCCAATCTATATTACCTGTGATAGGATTTAATTCTAAGATTGCCTCGGACCACATAACATTAAGGGGGTTATCTATTGTCTGTCTCCCCATATCATAAGCTTCTTGTGCCGTTTTGGCCTCCCATACAATTATCAAAACATTGCCAGTAGGAAGCGGTTCTACATCATGATGATGCTGATAGGTAGCATTTGCAAAGGTATAATTCCAGAGGATATCATTGTCCCACGTGATCCGTTGAATCCCTCCACCAACTCCACCGGCATTCATTGATGGATTTTGTACACGGTACGGATAAATAAATGAACTGTCTGGGAGAAGATATGGAAGGCTTGCAGCACCCCGCGTATGAGACCATGATTTGATCACTGTACTATTGTGATCCATAATATACGTGGTTCCGCCTCCGCCTCCGCCTGGTCCGCCAGGAGAACCTTGCGTAAAAATGGCATAGCCTTCAAACACCTCTGCCCCTATGAACTGAAATAAAAATCCAATAAATAGTACAACAATTTTATTTTTCATATAATATCCTGCTTGTTAAATAGATTTTCCGTTATTTTCAAACGATTTATTTCTTAAATATACTCATATATGGGAATAACCTCAATTAAGGTTAGTAAAGTTTATCATAAAAATTGGCCTATATTTTTTCAGTACACTTTAACATATGAACGTAATAACAATAATTTTCACTAATGAAATCGAACATATCTACTTTAAATAGACTCAATAAAGCTTACCTGACAATTGGTCACTCCTTTGGTATCTGGATTTCTCCCATTTTTTCAGGTCTTCTTATATCTATTTTACGGCTCATGATCAGTCTCAGCATGTTTATGGACAAAATATTCTATCCAAGTATTAGAAAAAGACAGATAACAAATCCCATTGTGATTGTAGGAAATCCAAGGTCTGGAACAACATTTCTACATCGTTTTTTAGTAAAAAATAAAATAGGTGCCGGTGCTCAACTCTGGCAATTGCTCTATCCATCTGTTTTGATCCAAAAATGTATTCGACCCCTATTACCTATCCTAGAACTCATAAGTCCCACCCGTCATCATTCTACTGAAGCTCACAAGACAAGTCTCCGATCTGTGGAAACAGATGATGCATCAATTTTATTTAGGTATTTTGATGGATTCTTTCTCTACGGATTTATTCTTTCCTGGGCAGAAGAGGATTTGTTTGAATGGTTTGATCCGAAAATCAGGGATACGTCTGCAAGAGATTTCAACTGGCTTGAATCTATCTGGAGAAGAGTACTCAAACAATCCAGTAATGATAAAATCATCGCAAAATTATTTTCAATCAGTGCAAACCTTCCCAGATTCATGACGCGCTTTCCTGATGCAAAAATTCTCTATATGGTTCGTGATCCCCTCAGTGTGATACCCTCCGGCCTTAGTCTTGTTACCGGGGTGCTTGATAAACGGTTTGGATTCTGGAATTTACCTGATGAGAAACGGAAAAAGTATATCGAAAGATTGTATAAAGCACTCGTTACGCTTTTAGTTCGATTTCATGATGACTGGGTCAATAATCGTATCGACCGTTCCAAAGTGATGATTGTACATTTTGATAAAATGATGAACAATTTTGATGGACTTATGACAGAAATATTTCAATTTCTCAATCAAGAACCTTCAACGGATTTAATGAAATCAATACAACAAACAGCTGAAAGTCAAAAAACCTTCAAAAGTAAACACCAATATGATTTGGAAAAATTCGGACTCAGCACAGAACAAATTCGATCTGATTGTTCAAAGATTTATGAAACATTCTTAACCTGAGAATTGAATTGACCAATTTATTATCTTCATTTATTCGAAGTTCCTTTTACATCACAGGTCTATTCCTGTTTGTTATATATGGACATGCTCTAAGTGCAGAGCCACTACATAATGTGGAAAACTGGAACGTACTTCAGGATAAGAAAATATGGATTGGATGGGCTGAAGAAGGTGATGTCCCATGGTGTAAAGCACAGACAACATTTCCTTTTTCAATGGACAATATCGCAGAAATTCTTGAAGATAAAGCCAATTATCCCAACGTATTTAAACGGATTGAAACTACAACAATACTGGAACCAGAAATTGTTCATATCATGCTTGACATGCCTTTCCCCATTGCAAGTCGGGATTATATAGTAAAATATACCACTCATTTGACCGGTAATGATCTGCTCTATCAATTTCGCGCAGTGAACCATGAAAAAGCAACTCTGATGAAATCCTATATTAGGCTTGTTAATGCAGCTGGAGAATGGCGACTTTCTCCCGTAAACAATAATGAAACTAAAGTTATATATACATGGAATGGTGAACTTCTGGGAGACTTTCCAGATTGGGCTTTGCCAAGAGCATGGAAAACCCAAGGAAATGAAGTTTTAAATTGGCTTTTGGAAGCTACAGACAAAGCAATAAATAACTAAACATATCAGAAATCAATATATGAGACCTAAATTTTTTCTATCATTATTATTACTATTTAATGGATTGGCATTTGGGCAAGGCAGTACTAGTTATTCAGGATATATAGATTTGTACTATATGGCTCATTTATCAGATAATTCTTTAATCAACCTCCCCTATCGAATGTTTGATTTAACTCTTCAGCATCAGAATGAAAATCTTGAAATCTATGCTGACCTTGCAATAGAATACGCACCAAAAAGTCACTCTCATTATCTATCAAGCAGTACCCCCCAGGATTTCTTATGGGACTTGAGAGAGTTATATTTGACCTGGTACACGAATTTTGGGGAAATCAAAGTGGGAAAACAAATTCACACCTGGGGGAGCGTGGATGAAAACAGCCCGCTGGATGTAGTAAACGCTTTTGATTATTATTACCTGTTTTTTCAAGGCAGTGACCGGAAGCTGGGATCTTATTCTGCCGCATTAAATGTTTATTTTAATAATTGGAAATTTGGTGCCGTCTTATCTCCATTTCACCAAACAAACAGGTTTCCCCTGAATGATCCTGAATTTCCAATAAGTTTACCAATAATACCGGAAGAAAAACAGATGTTTGACCTTGGAGGAAATCCATTCGAATTTGGTGCCTTTCTAGAACGTTCATTTAGCATGGGAGATTTGAGATTGTCCTTTTTTCAAGGTTATGATCGTATGTTTAATTTTACGGGAATTAATGCTTGGGGCCAAGGAGCATCACTTGATCGACCACGTCTTGATATATTATTTGGTTACAGAAAAACTGATGTGATGGGCTTGGGTGGTACAATATTATCCGAATGGTTCACAGTCCGTGGAGATTTCGCATTGTTCGGAACCCACGATGTAAACAATAACATTGGTCGATATCATGATGGTGAGCTATACAGCCAATCATTAAACGAATATGCATATGCTGCAACTGAAGGAATTGCGGCCTATGACTCCCTCCATTTATCCTACCCTATGAACGAAAACGTAGATTATTTCCAAACTACAATACAAATGGAAACAGAGCTTCCATATGACATAATATTCACAACTCAGTTTTTCCATTATGATACTCTTAATTATAGCTCCAATATTTTGCCAATCAATGACACCATTAACATTCCTAATTTCAATTTTGCATCTGGAAGTTTTAATCCAAAAAATTTATTTACACCGGGATTAGGAACACCATTGGCTGTACTCTCAAAACAAACAGTTCTTTTCAGTCTTGAGAAAACATTTCTAGATAACCAATTAAAAATAAATATTTTGAGTTTATTCGATATTGCAAATCCTGAAGATTCTACCAAAACGTTCGATATCTGGGGATCCCTTTGGGGGTTTACTGCTGAATATGATGTTACACAGAATTTGAAATTTCTTCTTGGGATAACTAATATAAAAGGAAAAGATGATCATCCTGATAAAGAATTATACAGGTTTAATCAAATGGAGAGTTTTTCACATATTCGAATGGAAATAAAATATTTTTTCTAAATAATTTATTTCATCAATATTACTTTTCGTAATTGAGAATAATCTTCCGTTTTCATCCTGATTAAATAAACTCCTGATGGATAGTTTTGTCCGTTCCAAATAGTTTTATGCAGACCCGGCTCAAAATACCCTTTCTGCAAAGTTGCGATCTTTTTACCTATTATATTAAAAACTTCTAATTGTATATAAGCCTTTTTCGAAACTTCAAAGGTTATGACCGTTTCAGGATTAAAAGGGTTAGGATAGGGCTGTGAAAGATTAAAATCTACAGGGCTAATAAATTCATACGAATTGTATAGTCCATCACAATTTTGTGAATCTGTTACAGGCCAGGTATAATAAAACTGATCTAAACTAATATGAAAATATTCACTGTTTTCAATACAATCTGGAATATTAACACATAGATTATTTCCTCCAATTGCAAAATAGGGATAGCCGCCCGCATCATCATCATTCCAATTGATATTCAATGAACAGATACAATCGGGGAGCTGATCCAGTTCATTATTAAACATCCACCAATAGGTTAAATTTTCCAAATTACAAAATGAATCAGGAATGGATGGAATTTGATTATAGCCTAAATCTAAAAAATATAAATTATTCAGATTTCCAATACCTTCACCGATTTCCTCTATCTGATTATTGGAAATATAAAGGGACATAAGATTTGTGAGTTGATAAAAACTTTCAGGTAAGATTGATAAATTATTCCACTCAAGATACAATGCTCTCAAATCATCCAAATTTCCTATGCTCTCAGGCAATATACTTAATGGAGATTCCACACCACCCCAATAATTTCCAGCAACAAAAAACCTTAACCTTCCACTAAGCCATGTCTGAGTTCCAAGATGAAGAGGAGTTTCATATGATAATTGGTTTGCAGTAATAATATCATTCAATGCATCTAGGTCATTGTCAAAGAAACAGCTATCACCACCAGCAAGAATCGTAACCAAACTTGGTAGATCATTTATATAGGTATAACTCGAATCACATTGGGGATGACCCAACTGATAACAAAAGCTAAAGATCAAAATTGGTTTGAAAATAAACTTCATAAAGTTATTATTACTTTAATAAAACTATTTTTTTTGTTTCTTCATAACTTTCCGTTTTAAGCTTTATAAAATACGTACCCGAAGGGTACTTTTCTGCACTCCAGCTATATTTATATATTCCAGGATATTGAATACCACTGTAAATGGTTTCTAATTCAGTGCCTTTAATATCATAAACTAACAAGTGAATAACTGACTTTTCTATTATAGAAAAGTCAATATTAACTGTAGGATTAAAAGGATTTGGATAAGGTGCGTTTAAATGAAAATCAGTTATTGACGGTATATGACCATCAACTCCTAATTGTGAAACATTTGGGTATAAACTTGAAATACGATTTGCTCTATACACAGCGCCACTTGGTAAACTTAGGTTTAGATTTGCTTGCCATACAATTTCGTCTTCTGTAGTTATCTCTAATACAGTTCCACCCCCGCCTGCGGTAGTAATAAGATAGTTCCCATTTTCAAGTTTTTGGACATTCCCGGAAGCAGCACCAAATAGGTTCGCAGGCAAGCTATATTCCCATACAATTTCTGCAGAATACTCTCCATTGTTTTCTTCTATACCTATTTCAATACCTCTTGAAGTTTCAAAATCAGTATCAAGAAATATTTCGCTTCTATTGCCATTATCAAGTGTAACTATATTTCCGTTAGTTAATATTTGAAGGCCGTGTTGCCAGCTAAATCCAAGGTCATGTCCCATATCAACATCACCAGAGGGCATATAATGCCCCATATCCCAAATAATATTTCCACTGGGATAATCAATCTTTATAATTCTAGAAAGGTGGCGGATGGAAATATAAAGGGCACTTTCCGCTTCATTAAAAACAATTGCGTTTATGTGAGTCCAATCATATTCATTTTGAACTCCACAGAAATTTTCCCATAAACCAGAATCATAATCATCCATACTAAAATGGTCAAACACACTCCAGCTCCAAACTACTTCTGTATCAGAATTCCATTCTATAATTTTATTTCCAACCCATGGAATTTCTTCCGTCACCCCATCTGCCCAATACCCATAAAGTTGGCACAATTCTGTCCAGCTACCAAGAGGTATGGGGCCAAATTTGGTAGTATCCACAATACCCATATAGTTTCCATTTGGTAATTTGATTAAATCATGATGCAGAAATTCATCATTTGGTTCTTCCCAGATAAAACCGCCATCAAGATTGAATTCAATCCCAGGTAAATAATTTATGGGCATATTATTGGACCATGATCCAAAGAATTTTCCATTATAATCTGTGTTGTAATAAATAATATCTGACTGTCCTGTATTCCAAATCTCATTTCCTTCTTGATCAATAATTGCACTGTAATTACTAAAAAAGGAACTAAATATTGTAAGCCCTGTCGAATAAAGATTTTCGTTATGAATAATCACTTCTACATTAGAAATTGTTGATCCAGTCGTAAAAGTATATGGGCCAAGCCAGTTATCCGTATTATTTGGTCGCACTTTCCATGAATATGAATTCCCCCAGTCTATATTCTCATCTGCTATAAAATTTAAGGAGGATACCATGATATCAATAATGAGGTTATTGTCCTGGAAAACCTGAAGATTATACGAGGAAGCACCTGATTCCTGCTCCCATTCAAATAAGACATGAATATAATTTAAAGTGCTCCCATTAACAGGTTTAACTAACCCCGCTATTGAGATCGAAGTCATTGTTACTATTAGGATGAAATAGTTGCGCATTTATTGTTAATAATTATTCATTAGTACTACGTTTGATCATAGTGCTAATACTTAACATATTTTTGGGGAAAAAAATAATAATTCATCTTTTTTCTGACCAAAATATTTACTTTAACAGCACCATTTTCTTGGTCTGCAGAAACTCCCCAGCACGAATCTGGTAGAGGTACACACCGGCACTCAAAGGGTTACCAAAATTATCCGTACCATTCCAACTGACTAATTTATTCCCGGGCTCTTGGGCGATATTTACTAATCGTTTAACTTCTTTACCAAGTATATCATAGATGACCACAGTAACGTGACTACGTATTGGAAGATCATATTTAATAGTTGTAGAAGGATTAAAAGGATTAGGATAGCACCTGTACAAACGAAAATATCTGGGTAATTTTGTTTCTAACTTATCTGAGATATTGAGGTATAACTCAATCGGACCTCCTGGAGTCAGGTCGTGACCGTTGAAACCCCCATAATCCACACCATACCGGTAACACCGGGGAACTGTATTCCCTAACACACTGTCTCCTTGAAATAAAGGTTCATTAAAAGAAACCGGGTTTATATATCTCCATACTATTGTGCCATCCTCAGTAACCTCAAAAAATTCTCCGCCGGTACTGGAGCATATCAATGTGTTACCATTTGACAAGCGTTGGGCACTCGAATACATAGGAGAAAAAAAATCAAAAGGAGCATCAGCTACGTAAATCCAACTTGGTTCCACGGGACCATACACTGAATCAGGTATTAAAAAATAATTATACAATGAATCTACAGGCAGAGTAAGCTCTTCCACAGAAGAATATCCACCTTCAGGACGTCCCAGTCCATTGTTGAAAACTGTAATACTGCCCGATTCAGCTAAACCAGTGTCAATCCAACGTGCATCATGTTGTCCATAAAACATTTGTTGGTCTGAAGCCCCCGCTCCATAACTATACGGATTACCCCAACGGTACAAGAGATCACCCCCGAGTCCTGCATTTCCTCCTTCATGTCCTGCTGCCTCCTGAATTGTTGT
>Ga0209445_1001756_pt1 | contig 11391 bp, 9 predicted proteins | sample MarorgKNORR_S2LV_4_FD_188223 | JGI IMG/M metagenome (GOLD analysis project Ga0209445, IMG submission 188223) | Marine microbial communities from the Southern Atlantic Ocean, analyzing organic carbon cycling - NADW_A/KNORR_S2/LV (SPAdes) (version 2) | ecosystem: Environmental > Aquatic > Marine >...
ACCTTTAATTTGATAAAATAATTCTACAGCACGGTCCCAGTTAGATGATACTGGACCTACTGATGCTGTATATACTTCAAAACCTTTATTACGTAGGTAACCCTCAAAATCATTTTTACCACCCCAATATTTATAACCAGCCATCTCATCTGACCCCCAACCCATGAAACCATGTACGAGTACTATAGGATATTTATTATCAGCAATAAGATAGGTGAACAGGATCAAAAATAATAACATCCTGCGCAGTAGAGCACTATATGGCAAGGTCATTTAATCAGTATAATAATATCCGAAGAGGATCATCATTTCATCAACGCTCAATAAACCAAATGTCAATGTTTCATTCGTCCAGTTATAATAAGTGGCAATCAGTTTTAATCCTTCACCCTCTTCAAGCGTTATGGGAGGATCGAGATCAAGAATAGGGGGATGTTCCCAATCGTATGCAAAATAAATTAGTTCACCATCCCGGTCACCGCCAACAATCTCTACAGCAAACTCTAGCATATGTTCGTGAGCGTGAGAAAATAGTTGAAAAATATGTATACGTTCTCCCACGGTGATAGTATGCTCAAGCGTTGTCGTTTCATGGGGAGGTAATTCGAAATTGGAATTATTTATGGACAGTATGTGTGCTTCATGCTCCACTTCTGATGGATCTGCAAAGTAAATATTTGTATAAACTTCTCCGATAAGCACTTCATCTGTTCTGTTTATATAATGAGAATTTTGATCTAACCCATCATTTATATCCACCTTCAGGGCAACTCCGGGGGGGAAATGGTAATTCATATATGGCCACTGTGTGCCAGCAAAGAAAACATGGTAATATGTGACTGCCAAATTATTTATTATATAGTTGCCATTTGCATCCCTATAGTCTCTATATACACCCGGATCTGGGTAAAGAATTGAAGGCATGAAGTCTTCAAAAGAATATAGAATAAAATGATGGCTGCCAGGGCGCATAGTGACTTCAACTTGTTTAATATAAACCTCGTCTAATGTATCAATTGTCACAAAATTTAAAAATTCACGTTCATATTGAGGTTGAACCTCAAAGGGCCCCAAATGCACCTGCATACCATTTTCCGGAGGTGTAAGAGGAACAAATTCTATTTCTACAAAACGGGTTGTATCGCCGAGCAATGAAGAATCGGCCACAATCCCTGTTTCAGGTGCACCTGCTACGATCCATTGACGAATAAATTCCAACTGCCCATTAGTTAAATAAGGCATCCCCAAGGGCATCAATGAACCATAATGAGGATGTTCACTATAAAAGTGTTCTTTATCAGGTGCGTTTATTTTTTCCCACAAAAAACTTTTATACAGACTGCTTAAGCCCTCCGTTCCCAGTCTTTCTAGATCATTATCCTTTGCACTCTGATTATTTACCGGGTGATTTATCAACTGATCATAAGCCACGTCGGCAGTAAGTAATAAATTCGATTGATTTGCGAATGATGTACCAGCTGTATGGCATTCCATACAGTTGGTCGCAAATATATCTTCTTGGATCATTTTCCAAGTGTCCCGGCCCATAGATAATGATTCGTCATTACTTTTGGCTGGTTCCTCTTCACAACTGATAAATAAGATGGCTGGAAGAATAAATATTATTTTAATCATCTTCATAAGCAGGTGAGCATAAATATTTTAAGCCGCTTTTACAAGTGCAATGTGGTAAAAAAATCAAAACCCTTAAATAATATGAGGGTTTTGATTTTGGCAAGTATTAGATGATATGTACTAAGTGCAACAGGTTTCAATCAAGGCAGCACAGACCCGATAGGGGTCCATGTTGGCAGATGGACGGCGGTCTTCCAAATAACCGTGGCCGTCTTTGACTGTAGCCATAGGAATACGGATGGAAGCCCCACGGTCGCTCACGGCGTACCGAAATTCATGAATGGAACAGGTTTCATGAAGGCCCGTTAAGCGTTCTTCATTATGAGCGCCATAAACAGCAATATGTTCTTCATGTTTATTACCCAGGGCTTCACAGGCGGCTTCAATCACTTTCATTCCGCCATTCTCGCGCATGGGCTTGGTACTAAAATTTGTATGGGCGCCGGCACCGTTCCAATCGCCCTTAACGGGCTTGGGGTGCAGAGTGGCGTTGACGCCGTATTCTTCAGAGATTCGGTAAAGCAACCAGCGGGCAATCCACAACTGGTCCCCAACATCCGTTGCGCCGACGGGCCCAACCTGGAATTCCCATTGCCCCGGCATGACTTCAGCGTTGATACCTGAAAATGCTATTCCTGCTTCTAGGCAGGCATCCATATGCTCTTCAACAATATCCCGGCCAAATACTTCATCGGCACCTACACCGCAGTAAAAGGGTCCTTGTGGAGCGGGATAGCCACCTTCGGGCCAACCCAGCGGCGAGCGTCCCACGAAAAATGTGTATTCCTGCTCGATACCAAACCAGGGTTCATGGTCTTTATGCTTTTCAGCAATTTCAACCAAGTGTGCGCGTGTGTTGGATTCATGTACAGACCCATCCTGGAGGAGCACTTCATTCATCACTAAGATGTTTTTTCCGCCACGAATAGGATCCTTTACATAATACACCGGCTTCAGCATACAATCGCTGTTGTGACCTTCCGCCTGCATGGTGCTGGATCCGTCAAAACCCCACTCTGGAATATCATCTAAGCTATTAACAGGACCGTCAATAATTTTTGTTTTGGAACGTAATTTGGCAGTTGGTTTATGGCCATCGATCCAAATGTATTCAGCTTTTATTTTTTCCATATTTTTTTCCTTTTGGATACCTTTGAGTTAGGTGTTATTTAAAAAAGTTAAATCTAATTCAAACCCTTCCTTATAGGTACTCATTATCACAGACGTGTGTGTTCTGATCACACCCGGCCAGGATTGAATATCCCTAAGTAGTTGCTCAAGTTCTGAAGAGTTGCGCACACGTACTTTCAACATGTGGCTGCCATCTCCTGTAACAGAATGACATTCCAGTACTGCCGGGTGTTTGATGGATTTCTGGATAATTTCATCGTAGTGCTCCGAGGACGAACTGACAACTGCAATATATGCAGCAAGATCAAAGCCCAGTTCCTTAGCATTCAATTTTGCCGTGTATGATTCTACAGTTCCATTATCTGTCAATTTCTTGATTCGTTCTGTCACTGCCGGAATGGACATTTCTACAAGATCGGCAATTTCACTGGCCGTTGTCCGTGAATTTTGTTGTAATGTAGAAAGAATTTGATAATCTTTTTTGTCAAACATCAACCATAAATTATAATGTATATTTAACTATAAACAATAAAAATTAAATAATTAATAAGTCTATACTTAAATTATTTAGTTATTATGTGTATAATACCGTATAATGCTTAATAATAAAACCCCCATTGCAAAAGTATCCGCAGGGCAAAATTTTCTTCTCCCCGAACAGGATGTGAAACCCAGATAGGGAAGTATAATCCAATTTCCATCATTGTTTGGGACTCCAAGCCAACGCCGGCGGTTATAAATACCTTATCACTTTTATTTAAATGATCAAGGCGATCCAGTAATGTTCCTTCATCGTCGCTGATCACAGCACCGTCAATATAAACCATGGGCCACGCCGCTGTCTTGGTTTCCCAGCCGATACTAAAACCACTACTGAAAATATTATCCTGCCATTCTTTCTCATCAGCCGCCACACCCCGGAAAAGCGGAATTCGCCCTTCGCGCTGCTGCCAAACTTTTGGGACATACAATAATCTATAAGCAAGCTCATCACCTTCACGTTCATCCCAAACAAATCCGGCTTCTCCATGCAATCGAATGATATATCCTTCAATTTTATGTGTTTCTAAATCGGCAGAAATTCCAAAATTGTAAAACGATTTTTCCTGAAAACCGCCAAGTAAATGCGTTTCCATAAGATAGCGCTGTTCAGTTGTATATGAAAAAATGGTCCATTTTTCTTTCAATTTCACACTTCGTCCAACAGCCCACCAGTCCCCTGACTCTGATTTAGTATATTCGGTACTGGAAAGAGTTGTTGTTAAGCGAGAGTAATAGGATTCGCCGTGTGCCGCTAAATATTTTGGTTCCCCCATGTAATTATAAAATGAAATTTTTGTCCATTTTTTAGGATACTCAAACCCGGTCTCGAGTTCCCAATAGGTATTCGCTGTCGATTTCAAGGGTGTTCTATAATTGATTCTTCCTCCCCAATTATTTTCAGGAACACCTGTTGAAAATGTGATTTCCAGATCAAACAGGTTTTGATAGAACGCCGGCATAATTGGCATCAGGTTTATACCCAACCCCCCAGAAAATTTTAAACCTGTACGCCAATTACCACGCCAATCCCTTTTAATTCTAGGTCTGTAATAGACTTTATATGTCTCCCAGCTCGGTAATCCATAATCTGGCTGCAGCAATATCCGTCGCGGCCAGCGGTTATTAAATCGGTTATCATCAAATAGTCGTTTATTGGGATCCAGCTCTACTGACACCAGAGGAGATACTGTATTTAATTCTATTGTATTGCTCGTATTGATATCAACCTGTGTCAACAAGGTGCTGTCACCATATTCGGTTATGAGTAAAATATCAACGGGCATGATCCAGCTGCCTTTAAACGATGTAGTAATTTTATTACTCCATTGTTTATTTTTATTATACTGGCTTTCAACGTCATCTATCTCAACGTCAGGCCGCAGATTTGTTGTTAGGGCCAATCTAAAATTATCAGCTATTTCATTTTTCGTATGTTGATTAATTGCTTGAATAAAATCTTCTGTACTGGCTGTTTTCCCTCTAAATAGTATACAATAATCATACATAATTTTATTCATAATTGAATCACCAACTGTCGCCTGCAACATCTGCATAACATGGCTGCCCACAATATATTTGCTGTAGATATTAGCAGCTGTTTCCCAATTTATTTGTTTGCCGGACTGATAAACAGGGGGGAGCGATTTTTCTCCAATGACATCCATTAAGAACTGTGTCCAATCTTCCATATCCATTACTTTTATATCAGACCAAATGTTCAAATCAGGAATTCTTTCAGTAAATGTAAACGGGTCTGGTTTCCCCTTCTGTGATTGGGCAAAGAGCCAGCTGGCATATTCAGCAAACGATTCATTCAGCCAGGTTTCGGTATGCTCATCCGTTTGAATTGAATAGCCAAACCATTGATGTGCTAATTCGTGATCCAATACATGTCCATCATCAATATTATTCTGGAAAATCATATAATTACTCGTTGTTATAGCTCTTGTGCCAATGGAATAGCCGCTACTGATAACCAGTTTATCCATTAATGCATTTCCAAATTGTTCTTCATAAAAAGGTATCAATTTTTCCAATCGCTCTTGAACTTTTTGAATACGTTTAGATTGCACTGCCGGGGAAATAATTTCAATTTTAATTCCGCTAATCTCAGATGTGGTTTTTTGCATTCCTTGTACAAAAACAGCGCTGAATGATAATGAATAGTCGTCCTTAATAATATATTTGACATGCCCCGTTTCCAGTACAGCTTGTTTTAGAATTTTTCCTGATGCACCAACCAAAAAATCCGCTGGTGCAATTAAATTAATATCATACACAGCAAAATTTGTATATGGTTTTATTGAATTACGATATATATCAGAACGCCAGCCGTCTGCATAGTAATATTCAAGTACTGGATAGAAATTAATCGCACTGTATGTGGTTGTATCTTTCCTGGCGCCGTGAGCGGGCAATTGGGGGTTGCTAGCAGTGAAATATGTTTTAAAAGGAATATCAATAATCACTGTTTCGCCGGGATGGACAGGGGGGAATAAGCCTAATTTCATAACCAAACTATCCTGTCCGCTAACACGCGCTGAATGGGAACAACGCACAATAGATATTTTCGTTAATGACTCTTTTTTTGAATAATGGTTACCAGCGTTGTGAAAATATAATTCTTTTAGTTCTTTTTGAGTATTATTGACAATGCGAACATGATTTACACCTTCTATGAACCCATCTGATTGATTTGTACGCGGATGAAAATAGATATCAAGGTTATAATATATATCAAGTCTATTTGCCGGCAAGCAGATTGGTAAGAGAAAGCTCCCTAAAATAATTTTTGATCTAATACAGTCAAACACGCATTAAAATTTTATACCCACGGCAAGCCCGGAAATCCAGCCGCCGGGACCATAGGAATACACCCCTGTTTCAAAATGATATGTTTCATATGCCCATACCACACCGAGCCCAGTGTCTGCAAAGAAATTTCTGGCAAGGCTTTTTCCTGCCGATTGCTTGAATCGGTTTGTGGTCGTTCCCAGTTTTAATTGTAATTGATAGGGTAGCGTAAACACAGCTCCTAATCGTATTTCAGGCGTTGCAGCATTTAATCTATTATAAATATCTATAGCGATATTCAATGGCAAATAGGCAAGATTTTTTGATACCGAAACAACTATTGCTGTCGGCAGTTTTTCTTCTGTATCAGAATATTTTTTTATAATAGAGCCAGTATTAATCAAACTAACTCCTAATTTTGAATTCAGCTTTTTGGAATTCATTATAGCCCCTACGGAAAAGGTTAACAATGCCGCTTGTTTATCCTCAAGAGAACTTATAAAGAGTCCTGCGCTTACACCCCACGATAATGGCCACCTTGTAGAATGTCCTGCTGCAGCCCAATTAAGCCATGTATCTGATGCGGAATAATTTTCTGTTTCCTGATTCAATTCATCCCGGCCTTCAAATAAACCATAGTTTATTTGTCGTAATCCATAGACCGTTACAGACTGTTTACCTAGTAAAGATAAGTGGACAGATTGAGCAGTAATATCAGCAGGATATGAAACAAAACTGACCTCAAATAGTCTCGGCAATGTCCATAAGGCAGCCGGGTTAGTTATATCAGCAGTTATGTTTGTTACAGTACCCCCAGCGCCAGTTAGCGACATGCGGTGTGGATGATACCAGTTTTCAAGACCTGAAAATGTGGTTTCTGCTATTAACAGATTCAATAATAAGCTAAACGTAATAACTCTCATAAAACAGATACAGGATTAACATCAATTAATATTTTTACACTAGACGGCAATCTATTTAAAAGTCCTACTGCCAAGCAATCTTGCAAGAAAGAATGGAGTTTTTCACCGTTGGTATCATGCGTTTTGTTAGATTTAATCATAATATGCATACGATATTTCCCCCGCAACCGTTCCCGATAACATTTGGCTGGTCCTAATATATCTATTCCTTTCGGGGAAGGACTTAATTTTTTTCTTATCTTGTCAGCATGAGTGGTAACAAGTTCTTTTTTTGTACCTTCTATTTCTAAACGGATCAACCATGAAAATGGTGGATAATTAAGTTCCTGTCTTTCACTTAAAGCAATATTGTAATATGTTTTTTGATCCAATCTAGCGGCATGTATTAATACGGGGTTATCAGGATTATATGTTTGAATGATTACTTCCCCTGGTTTTCTTCTGCCGGATCGGCCCGCTGCCTGGTAAATAAGTTGGAATACTTTTTCTCCAGAACGAAAATCAGGCAAAAAGAGCCCTGTATCACCATTAACAATTCCTACTAGTGTTACATTATCAAAATCTAATCCCTTGGCAATCATTTGTGTGCCGATTAATACATGAATTTCACCCGCGGCAAATTTTTCCAATATTCTTGTCAAAGCGGGGATATTGCGTGCAGTATCAAAGTCGATCCTTGCAATTTTAATACCTGGGTATTGTTCGCGAATAACATCTTCAACTTTTTGTGTACCAACACCAAGGAGTTTTAGATTGATACTGGTACATTTGTGACAGGCAATGGGTATATTACTTGTTTCATAACCACAAAAATGGCATTTCAGCAAGCGTTCATGGCTATGGTATGTTAATGCAATTTTACATTGCACACACGTTTCAACATGACCACAATCTCCACATCGTAAAATTGGAGCGAAGCCACGTCTGTTTTGCAACAGCATCACCTGTTCACCTTTAGCAAATTTGCTTTCCATTATTTTCTGAAGCTTGCTGGAAATTACTTGTTGGAACTTACCTGTTTCTTCCTGCTCCTTGATCATATCAACAATCTGAACCTGGGGGTAAGGGGCGCCACCGTATCTTTTATTTAATCTTAAATAGGAATACTTCTCCTTAACATGATTATAATAACTTTCCAAGCTGGGGGTGGCACTGGACATGATAACCACTGCATCATTCAATTTGCCGCGCATCAAGGCAACCTCACGGGCATGATATCTTGGTGCCGGGGATTCTTGCTTGAAAGAATATTCCTGTTCTTCATCAATAATGATTACACCAAGGTTTTTTAAAGGAGCAAATACAGCGCTTCTGGCTCCTATAGTAACGTTAAATTGTCCTGCACAAATTTGTTTCCATGTCCACGCTCGAGCAGCATGAGATAGTCTCGAATGCCACAAAGCAACTTGATCCCCAAAGACAGACCTGAATCGTCCCGCTATTTGTGGTGTTAATGATATTTCTGGAAGCAGCAATATTGCTGATTTATTCATTTCTAACGCCTGACGCACAATTTCAATATATATTTCTGTTTTACCGCTTCCTGTAACACCATGCAGTAATGTTGGACTAAATTTTCTAGAATTCAATTTTTTACTTAATTCACCTAATACCAGTTTTTGCTCATTCGTGAATGCTATTTCCTTATGAATCTTTGAGAATGTAAACCCAGTTACATCAGGCAAATTCGTTACTTCATCTAGATCAACAAGACCTTTATCAAACAACGTTTTGCAAACTGCATTGGGACTGCTCACCATATGTTTGAGTGCTGCAATTGGAATCGCTCTTTCTTGAACAGACAGAAACTGTAATACTTTTGCCTGGATAGGTGCTCTTTTTTGCAACTGCTCATAATTATCACCAAATGATTTATATACAACAAGGCCGGTCGTGGGTGGTGTATATTTTGTAGAGAGTTTTGCAGGCAAGACTGTTTTTACAACTTGCCCAACAGGTGTAAAATAATATGAACTCATCCATTGTACCAGTTTCCACAATTTGTTATCCATCACTGGTTGCAGGTCTATAAGTTCCTTTATATTTTTGTGTTTGCCCGAATAATCTGATTCAGCAGATTTAGCAACAACAATACCGGTAACCAGCCGCTTTCCCAATGGTGCTTTGACGCGTATTCCTACATGAATCTGATCAATAAATTTTTTCGGGATACGGTAAGTAAACTGTGTATAACTGGAGATAGGAAAGGCAACTTCTACAAACATAATCGTTGAAAATAGATGCAGTTAAAACATCCGGCAAGAATTCTTTATATAAATAATAACCCCCGGCTTTTCTACCGAGGGTTATAGAAGTGGTTTTGAGTATTCAGAACTATGCTTTTATTACATATATTTTCAGTTCAGGTTTCATATCTGCAGCAACACGTACAGGGATATGAAAAATACCCAATGCTTTAATTGATTCTTTAAGCTCGATGCGGTGGCGTTCAATTGCGATTCCTTTTTCTTCCAGTTTTTTTTGGATATCATTGGTGGTCACAGCGCCAAACATTTTTTCTTCTTCACCCGTTTGCACTTCAAATGTCATTTCCATATCTTTCAGTTGGTTTGAAAGATCAAGATTTATTTTCTCATCGTGTGCAAGACGTTTATCAGCATTACGTTTGCGTTCATCAGCAATCGCCAGATTACGTTTTGATGCTCGCAATGCCAGTCCTCTGGGGAATAGAAAATTCCGGGCAAAGCCCGGTTTTACATTTACAATATCACCAGCTGTACCTAAGGCATCTACATCTTGGAGTAATATTATATCCATGGTTTAAGTCCTTGTTGTTTATAAATAGTTCAACTGTCGCCTAAATTCGTATAAGGCATCAAAGCAATGTTTCTTGCTCTTTTAATCGCCCTAATCAATTTCCGATGCATTTTTGCGCTGGTGCCCGTAACGCGTCGGGGCATGATTTTGCCCTGCTCTGTCACGAAGCGGCGCAGCAGTTTAACATCCTTATAATCAATCTCTGTGATCACGTTTTCTTTAAAATAACAAAACTTTTTACGACTTACAAATGCCATAAATACCTCGCTTATCTATTATGCTGAAGTTTCTTCTTCAACGGTTTCAGACGCTTCATCTGTGTCCTTAAATTCTTCTTCTACAGGTGTTTTGGGAACTTCCTTGATAATTTCCTGCATGTCTTTCACTTGGGGTTCTTCTTCAAGAGGTTTGGTGCTTTCATCCAGCAAATCACTTTCAATCTCTTCTGGTTTTGCACCAAGACGTACATTTTGATAACGCAGTACGGAATTATTCAATTTCATAAAATTATCAAAACCGTCCAATGCATTCATATTTTCAGTTTCGAATTGCAAAAGTATATATGTTCCATACTTATGTTGGTCAATAGGGTAAGCCAACCGTTTTTTACCCCAACCGCGATGGGTTATTACCTGGCCGAATTTGCCAATTTGTTCATCAACATCATTAATGATATTGTCTATTCTTTCCTGCTCAAAATCCGGGTTTACGATGTATAATGTTTCATAATAGCGCATAGATGCTCCTCAACCTTAGAATGTCAATAACGGTGCAATTACCAGTGACACCACTGACATTAACTTTATTAAAATATTTAACGATGGCCCTGATGTATCCTTGAAAGGGTCGCCTACAGTGTCGCCTACAACCGATGCTTTATGGGCTTCAGATCCTTTACCATAAGATTCCCCGTCTATTTCGATACCTTCTTCAATCATTTTTTTCGCATTATCCCAAGCTCCTCCAGCATTAGACTGGAAAATAGCCATAAGTACACCACAAACTGTAACACCCGCTAAAAGTCCTCCTAAAGTTTCCGGACCAAAAACAAATCCAACCAAAACAGGTGAAGTAACTGCAAGTATACCCGGCAACACCATTTCTTTAATGGCTGACTGTGTAGAAATTTCAACACAGCGGCCGTATTCAGCTTTCGTCAATCCCAATTCATACACAGCTTTATCTTCATCAGACCAAGTAGATTCATCGCCTTTTTTCATTAAATCCAACGCAGCCTTTAATTCCGGGATATCTCTAAATTGACGGCGAACTTCTTCAATCATAGCCATTGCCGCACGTCCTACCGCATTCATTGCCAATGAAGAAAACAAGAATGGTAACATACCACCAACAAATAAACCAGCCATTACCATTGGGTTAGAAATATCTATACTATCAATACCAGTTTGAACCATGAAAGCAGCAAACAGAGCCAATGCTGTTAAAGCAGCCGAACCAATCGCAAATCCTTTTCCAATTGCAGCTGTAGTGTTACCAACGGCATCCAGTTTATCAGTACGTCTACGAACTTCTTCGGGTAGTCCAGCCATCTCAGCGATACCACCTGCATTATCAGAAATAGGACCAT
>Ga0209445_1001757_pt1 | contig 11371 bp, 9 predicted proteins | sample MarorgKNORR_S2LV_4_FD_188223 | JGI IMG/M metagenome (GOLD analysis project Ga0209445, IMG submission 188223) | Marine microbial communities from the Southern Atlantic Ocean, analyzing organic carbon cycling - NADW_A/KNORR_S2/LV (SPAdes) (version 2) | ecosystem: Environmental > Aquatic > Marine >...
ACAATGCTTCATGATGCCCATCTTGGTGGGAACCGACGGCGTCCAGAAGATGAGCAAGAGTCTCGATAACTACGTCGCAGTTGATGAAGCGCCTGTGGACATGTACGGCAAGCTTATGTCGGTCTCCGACGACCAGATAATGTCCTATTTCGAGTATCTGACCGACGTGCCGATGCCAGAGTTGGCGGCAATGGCGGCAGATGTCGAAAGCAACGCGCTCAACCCCATGGAACCCAAGAAACGGCTGGCCTGGGAAGTGACGAACCAATTCCATGACCGCGCCGCCGCCGATGCGTCCCAGGCCCATTTCGAACGGGTGGTCCAAGGCAGAGATTTGCCCACCGACATCCCTGAGATGTCCTTGGCGGACCTCCGTGGCCAAGGTGTTACAGAAGGAAATGAAGTCAGGGTGGACGACTTGATGCTGGCGGCCGGGCTGGCTCCCAGCAAGGCCCAGGTCAAGCGGCTGCTGACGCAGGGGGCGGTGGAGCGGATTTCCCAGGACGGCGACCCACAACCGGTAACCGGCGGCGAAGCCGGCTATCTGCTCCAACCCGGCGACCTACTAAAGGTGGGCAAACGCCGCTACGTCCGTCTTACGGACTCCTAGGAATGGCATAAAAATGGCAACTTCACCAGAACTAGACCGCGTCATCGGCTTAATGAAGGCCATCCGGGCCAAACCTCCTGCCGACATCCACGAAGCCCGCACAGTTCTGGATCAGGCCTTTGGCGAGTTCAAGCCCTCGTCTGATGTAACCGTCTTCGAGATTGACGCCGGCGGTGTTCCCTGCCAGTGGATCACGGCCCCGGATGCGCCCCAGGACCGCCTGATCATCTACTTTCACGGCGGCGCCTACGCGGCCTGCTCCCCCACGACTCACCAAGACCTGATCGCCCGCTTGTCCCAGGCCTCCGGCGCTGCTGCCTTGGGTGTGGACTACCGGCTGGCCCCGGAGCACCCATTCCCTGCCGCCGTAGATGACTCTATCGCCGCCTACAATTGGGCGTTGGGCCACGGCTTTGAGCCGTCGAACATAGTGCTGGCTGGGGACTCCGCCGGCGGAGGCCTCGTGCTATCGGTCTTGTTGGCAGCCCGAGACTCCGGAATCGACCTTCCGGCCGCTGGAATTTGCTTCTCTCCCTGGGTGGACCTGGAGTGCAGCGGCGCTTCCATGGCGGCCAACGACCACCTGGACGACTTCATCAAATACCGTGGGCTGTCGGCCAGGGCGGAGTCCTATTTGGGCGGCGCCGACCCGAAACACCCCTGGGCCTCGGCCTTATACGCAGACTTGCGCGGACTGCCGCCGCTGCTGGTCCACGTAGGCTCGGCGGAAACGCTGCTGGACGACTCCACCCGCTTGGTTGCATCCGCCGAACGGGCTGGAGTGGACATCACCTTCAAGATATGGGAGGACATGGTCCACGTCTGGCAGGCTTTTGCATCGATTCTACCCGAGGGCCAGCAATCCATCGAGGAGGCGGGGGCGTTCATACGAAAAAAGTTTGTCTAAAGGCGTCAGATCCGCTTCGTTGACACTCCATCTGCCCCTGCGTAGACTTGAAATCAAGCATTTTGGTATCAGGCGGCAGATTGGAGGTAACCCTTGGACTCCCCTCAAGACCTAGACAAATTGCGGGAAAACAGCGCCCGCTGGCGTGATAAACAGAACCCCAAAGCCCAACGGAAACCCGCTTTCAAAACATCCTCCCAAATGACTGTGGACCAGGTCTACACCCCGGAAAACACCTCCCAAGACAGTTACCTGGAGAAGCAGGGACTGCCCGGCGAATACCCCTATCTGCGGGGCGTTCATGCTTCCGGCTATCGAGGGCGGCTCTGGACCATGCGCATGTTTGCCGGGTTCGGCCTGCCTGAGGAGACCAACGCCCGGTTCAAGTTTCTCATGGAACAGGGGCAGACCGGCCTGAGCGTCGCCTTCGACATGCCCACCCTCTACGGCTATGACACCGACGACCCCCGTGGCGCCGGCGAGTTCGGCACCTGCGGTGTGGCCGTCTCGTCGTTGGCAGACATGGAGATTCTATTCAAGGGTATCAAGCTTGACCAGATCACCACGTCAATGACCATCAATAGCCCGGCGGCCATCATCTGGGCAATGTACATCGCCCTGGCCGAGAAGCAGGGCGCTTCCCTGGACCAACTGGGCGGCACCATCCAGAACGACATCCTCAAAGAATTCATCGCACAGAACGAGTACATCTTCCCGCCTGAGCCTTCGATGCGGCTGGTCACTGACACGGTGGAATATGCGACTCGTAACATCCCCCGTTGGAACCCCATCAGCATCAGCGGATATCACATCAGAGAGGCCGGTTCCAATGCCATCCAAGAGCTGGCTTTTACCCTAGCTGACGGCTTTGAATACGTCCGGCATGGTCTGGAGAGGGGCCTGAAGATAGACGAATTCGCGCCTAGGCTCAGCTTTTTCTTCAACTCCCACAACAATTTCTTCGAGGAAGTTGGCAAATTCCGGGCCGCCCGGCGAATCTGGGCCAGGGAGATGCAGGAGACATTTGGTGCCAAGGACTTTAGGTCCCATCAACTGCGGTTCCATGCTCAGACCTCAGGCCAGACGCTTACGGCCCAGCAGCCAGAAAACAACGTTGTCCGGGTGTCATTCCAGGCCATGGCTGCCGTGTTGGGTGGCTGTCAATCGCTGCACACCAACGGCAAAGACGAAGCCTGGGCTCTGCCCTCGGAAGAAGCGGCTCTCCAAGCGCTGCGGACTCAGCAGATAATCGCCCACGAGACCGGCATCACCGACACAGTTGACCCCCTCGGCGGCAGCTATTTTGTGGAAACCATGACCAATAATTTGGAAGAGGCCAGCTACGAATATTTCAGGCGCATCGACGACATAGGTGGTGTGATACCGGCCCTGGAAACCGGGTTCCTCCAACGGGAGATCGCCGACGCATCATACGTCTATCAGCTTGAAGATGACCGGAAAGAGCGCATCACAGTGGGCGTCAACGAGTACCGGACTGAAGAAGGGACTGAGATACCTCTGCTGCGGGTTGACCGGGAAGGCGAGAAGAAACAGATCGACAATCTGAACGATATCCGCCGCACCCGCGACAACCGGGAGGTTGCAGAGCGCCTGAAAGCTCTGGAGCAGGCAGCCCGTGGCTCGGAGAACACCATGCCCTATCTGGTGGAAGCTTCAAAGGCCTATGCCACTCTGGGCGAGATGATGGACGTATTCCGGGACGTTTTCGGCGAGTACAACCCTTCCTGGGGGTACTGACCGGGGGATAGAGATGCCGGAAGAAGATAAAAAGATAACCGTGCGCTCTAAAGGGCCCTACCTGCTCCGAGGTGGTATGCCCCTAGTGCGCAAATCTCAAGTCATGTCACCGCTTGGCGAACCGCTATCCTGGAAGGACGACGGGACGATCAGCGCCGAAGACACCTATCGGCTATGTCGGTGTGGTCAGTCTGAATCGAAACCCTTCTGCGACGGTTCCCACACGATGGTGCGGTTCGACGGCACGGAATCGGCCGACTCGGGGCCAATATCCGATCGCAGCAAGACCTTTAGGTCCCCGAAGATATTTATCTAAGAAGATTATCCGATCTGTGTGCATTCAGGTTTTTGCCGCGACACCGTTTCCGATATCTGGAGCATGCGGCGCCACAGCAGCTACCCCGAAGTGCTGGCAAAAAATCATCGACAAGCTGGATAATTGCCCGTCCGGCTCCCTAGCTTACGCTTTGGAGTCTGGCGGCGAGATAATCGAACCGGACCTTAGAAGATCGGGGCCTCTTACTTTGGATTGAATTTTGGAACCTAGACCGATTCCTCTTCCTTGGCGCGCTTGGCGTCTTCGATTACCTTGGGCTCCAGGTTCGCTGGGACTTGGTCGTAGTGGTCGAATTCCAGTGAATAGGAGCCCCGGCCCTGGCTCACGGAACGCAAGTCCTGAGCGTAACGCTGGACCTCCGCCAATGGCACCTCGGCTTCTATAAGAGTCACGCCGTTGTCGGGGTTCATGCCCAGGATACGGCCCCGCTTGCCATTAAGGTCGCTGATTACCTCACCGGTATAGGCGTCGGGCACCGTAACCGAGAGCTTGACCACTGGCTCCAAGAGCACCGGATTGGCGTCGCCGACACCCTGTTTTAACGCCTGGACGCTGGCAATCTCGAAGGACATGCCTGATGAGTCTACGTCGTGATAGCTGCCGTCGTAGAGCACCGCCTTCAGGTCGACCAGGGGGAACCCGGCTAACGATCCCTCGTCCAGACCCTTGGTTACGCCCTTCTCAACCGAAGGGATGTACTCCTTGGGAATGCGGCCCCCGGTGACCTCAGTCTTGAACTCGAAACCTTGGTCACGCTCCTGGGGCTCAAGCCGGATTAGGACATGTCCAAACTGCCCGTGACCGCCCGACTGTTTCTTGTGGCGGTACTCGCTGTTCGTGATCTTGGTAATGGTCTCCCGGTAGGCCACTTTGGGCATCTTCACCCGGAGGTCGGCGCCGAACTTACGTTTGATCTTCTCCAGCGCGACATCAATCTGCGCATCTCCTAGGCCGGTGATCAATGACTCGCTGGTGTTAGCGTCCCGGCTGAATTGGAGGGTGGGATCCTCTTCCACGATCCTGTTTAGGGCCATGGACATCTTGTCCAGGTCGTCCTTGGACGCTGGGGTAACCGCCATTCGGAAGTAACCAACGGGTTGTTTGATCTTGGGGAAAGAAACTGAATTCTCACGGCTGCACAGCGTGTCGCCGGTCACCGTGGACGACAGCTTTCCAATGGCCCCGATGTCTCCAGCCGTAATCTCGTTTACATTCTCTTGGTTCTTGCCCTTTGGCAAATACAACTGCCCAATGCGTTCTGACTGCTCTTTGTTGCTGTTCCAGGTCTCGGAGTTGCTCTTGACCGATCCCTGATAAACCCGGAAAACGGAGAGCTTTCCGACGAATGGGTCTGCGGTGGTCTTGAAGACGAAAGCCACCAGCGGGGCGGCAGGGTCGACCTCGTATTCCGCCGCTTCTGTGCCCTTGAGGAGGCTGGCTTTCTTCCCGTCAACCGGAGAAGGCAAGAAGGAGCGGGTGGTCTCCAAGAACTCTTCGACACCGATGGCCTCCGGGGCGGAAGATGTGGCCAATATAGGCACTAATTCGCCGGCTAGTACCGCGGTGCGCACACCGGAAATTACTTCATCAACAGAAAGCTCTTCGCCGCTCAGGTAGCGGTCAGCCAGCTCGTCGTCACTCTCTGCCGCAGCTTCGATCAGACGATCCCGGGCTGCGGCGACTTCGTCGGCAATCTCAGCGGGTATGTCCGCTGGGGGATTGATGATGCTAACAACGCCCTTGAATTCTTGGGCTTCTCCCAGAGGCACCTGGAAGGGGATGCATTGGCGGCCGAAGGATGCTTGGATGTCTGAGACGTTCCGCGCGAAGTTGGCGTTTTCCCGGTCCATCTTATTGACCACGAACATTCGGGGAATCCCGGCGGCCTCACACATGTTCCACGACCGCTCAGTGCCCACATCCACGCCGGAGGGTGCGGCCACTACGAGGACTGCTCCTTCGACCACTCTAAGGGCGCTTACAACCTCGCCCAAGAAGTCGTCGTATCCGGGAGTGTCCAAAAAATTGATCTTGGCATCGGCATCGACTATCGACAGCAGCGTTGTCTGGATGCTGCTCCCCCGCTTCACTTCCTCGGGCTCAAAGTCGGATACCGTGTTGCCGTCGGAGATCGTTCCCATGCGGGTGGTGGCTTTGGTCGTGAATAGGGCGGCCTCGCCCAAAGATGTCTTGCCGGATCCGGAGTGGCCGAGGAGGGCCACGTTTCTCAGGTCTTTAGCATCCATGTTTGGCATCGCTCCCTTTCATATTGGTGATGGGGAATGGGCCATCTGGCCTTAATGGCCCAGTGGACGTAGCAACGGGATTTGCTTTACCTGGTTGTTAATATCCGCCGTCACGCCCGGAACCCGGAATCTCGAACCTGGAATTCAGATGGCGTATCGCGAAATGTGGCAGTATTCTATGGGTTTTCCGCCAGTCGCGCAATGTCGCAGTGGAAGCCTGGTTTTGACGGCCATGCCAAGAGGTTGTTTGACACCCCAATAACCAAAGATATAATGGGCAGTTACTAAGACGGAGCACGTGTGGAATCCGGCCGCCCGAATGGCCGGAGATGGCGCGGCCCCGCAGTAATAATCGTCAAACAAAGGCAGGTATTCATGCCCAAGAAAGAGATCGTCTCCACCGACAAAGTCACCGTCGGAGCGGCGCCCTTGTCCCAAGCCACTAAACTTGGCAACCTGGTATTCGTGGCCGGAAACACTGGCCGCCATCCGACCAATGGCGAGGCAGGCAAGGACATCAAAGAGCAGACCAGGTACGCATTAGAGCGGATCAAGCTGATCTTGGAGGCCGCCGGCTCGTCGATGGACGACGTTTTGACCAACACCTGCTACGTCACCAACAGGGACGACCTTCCGGGTTTCAATGAGGTCTACGCTGAGTTCTTCACACACGATCGACCGTCCCGGACCACCGTTGTCGTCAACTTTGGGGACGTCAACAACCTGGTAGAGGTCACCAGCACCGCCTATATCTCAGACTAAGGTCCAGGGAATAATGAAAAGCAGGCAAGCTCCGGCGCCGGATTTAAACCAGGCATTCAACGACCAACGCCGGTAGGAGGGTTCAATGGCTGCTAGAGCTTATATCTTGATCGAGACCCAGGTAGGAAAATCGCGGGAGGCGGCCGAGGCCCTCCGGTCCTTACACGGCGTGCCGTCGGTGGACATCATTACCGGTGCATTCGACATCATAGCGTTGGTGGAAGCGCCGGATATGATCTCTATGGCCGACTTGGTCACGGGTCAGGTCCAGTCGATCTCCGGAGTAACCCGCACCATCACCTGCGTCGCCGCCTAGATACAAAAAATGTTCGGGGCTACGTTACCGTCGATCTAGACGGCTTTTTTATAGTCCGACTTTTTTATAGATAGTATGCGACCGGTTGGTTGCGTGGGGACGGATCTGGCTTGCCCAGTCTCCCTTCTCCGACTCCGTTACCCACCCTTTAGAGGTTGGGACCTCAGGCGAATCGATATCGTATAGCGCGGCGTAACGGGCCATCCCCTCTTTGTTTGTGGACTCCACTTTGTAACGGACGCAGCCGTTCACGCCCGGCGCCTTCACGATGTTAGGCACGTGTTGCGTGTCGTAGACCCGGTTGAACTCGTCTTCCAATTCAGCGGGTATATCCATCATTACCAGGTAGGCGTATTCTCCCATGTGGGTCCCTTCTCCGTTTTTTAATTAGTTTTCGGTTTGTCTCCGGGTGTGCCGCCCGGTTGACGCTAGGCTAGCCTGGCCGTAGAATCCGAAGCTCAGCGACCGGTTGTGTGCCGCTCCTTCAGCGGTTCTTTCGCCTCGGCGGACCGGCCGCTCTTTTTATCCCGTTCTAGCCAATCAGTACGTAAGCGCCGACTTCGTGCCCTCCGGCAGGTCCACATCCAAGGCGTTAAGGGCGTGGGCCAACGTATGGTAGTAGCCGGTTACAGCCAGGATATCCACCACACCTGCGTCCCCAACCATCGCCCGCACGGCTTCAAAGGTAGTATCGGAGATTCGGTGCTGCCGCAACAGTTCAATCATGAATTGCACGATGGCGGCATCGTTGGTGTCTAGTCCATTGGGCGCCCGGTACTCCCGGATGGCGGCGATTACTTCGTCAGGTAATCCAGCCTCTTTGGCGGCGGGTTGGTTGACCGTCCAAACATAGTGCCCGCAAGCTTCCCGCGCGGCTGTGAGGACTGCCAACGCTTTGATCCTGGGGTCCATCGGCGTGTTGTAACGGGCGTAAGTCCCCAGCCCGATCATGGCTGCTGAAGCTTGTGGATTGTTGAGCAGAGCAGCGTAATTGCGGGCAACGCCGCCCCGGCTGGTCTCGATATCGTCCCAGATCGCCTGGCCGGCGGCGTCCATGTTCTCCCTGGTGGCGTACGGCACTCTTGTCATGCTTGCTCCTCCTGGTTTCTTGGCTTGATTGTTTATTTGAGTGATGGCTGAAATAAAAACAGGCCAGGCTCCCGAAAAGGCCTGGCCTGTTTTTGATCTAGCTGGATTAATCGGCAGCGGCCTGAAGCCCCGCCGGTTCGCCGTCCTTGGCCCACAGAGCCTCCAGGACGTTGCCCGGCGTCATGGGCAGGTGGTCCATTCGGACTCCCGTGGCCCTGGCGATGGCGTTGGCGATGGCGGCCATGGGAGGCACGATAGGCACTTCGCCGACGCCTCTGACCCCGTAAGGGTGGCCTGGGTTAGCCACCTCCACGATGATGGTATTGATCATCGGCAAGTCCAAGCTGGTTGGCATTCGGTAGTCCAGGAAGGAGGAGTTCTCCATCCGGCCATCGGTGTTGTAGAAGTATTCTTCATTCAGAGCCCAGCCGATCCCCTGCACCACGCCACCCTGCATCTGTCCTTCGACATAGCTGGGGTGGATGGCTTTGCCGGCGTCTTGCACGATGGTGTAGTCCAAGATCGTGACCTTGCCGGTCTCAGGGTCCACTTCGACATCGACAACGTGAGTGCCGAAAGCGCCGCCAGCGCCTGAGGGGTCGACGGTGGTTTGACTGGAGATCCCGCCGCCCGAACCGGCTAGCTGGCCGGCCAACTCTTTGAAGGTTAGCTTCAGTTCAGGATCGGTCTTGTGTTGGTAAACGCCTTCGGACAGCTCGATGTCCTCTGAGGACACGTCCCAGATCGAAGCCGCGCGGTCGATCATCTTTTGCTTGATGGCCTGGGCGGTCTCGTAGGCAGCCCAGCCGGTGGCGAAAGTTGTGCGGCTGCCGCCGGTCATGGCGGTGTATCCGATGGAGTCAGTATCGGCCACGCTTGGATGGACATCCTCAGCGGGTATGCCCAGCACCTCGGCTGCCTGCATGGCGATGGAGGCCCGGGTGCCGCCGATATCGGTGGAGCCTTCAACCAAGCTAACAGTGCCGTCGGTGTTGACCGAGATGGCGCAACTGGACTGGAAGCCGATGTTGAACCAGAATCCCGTGGCCACACCGCGGCCGCGATATGGACCCTTGAGTTCGGTGTTGTATTGGGCCGAATTCTTGGCCGCTTCCAGACACTCAACATTCCCGATTACGGGGTAGATAGGTCCGTCAACTCGGCGGGTGCCCTCCTTGGCGGCGTTCATCAGCCGGAATTCCAGAGGGTCTAGGTTGAGTTTCAGCGCCAAGGCGTCCACCACCTGCTCACCGGCGAATGCGGCATTGGGGGCGGCGGGCGCCCGGTATGGGGCGACCTTGGGCTTGTTCACGAGTACGTCATACCCGTCAACGTGCATGTTTTCGATGTCGTAGGGTGCGAAGATGCACTGGGTGCCGGCGCCCACCAGAGAGCCGGGGAATCCGCCTGCTTCGTAGGCCAGGTAACCTTGGGCGGCGACGATCTTGCCGTCCTGGGTGGCCCCCATCTTCACCTTCATGTAGGTGCCCGAAGTCGGCCCGGTGCTCTCGAACGTCTCGGCCCGCGTCATGGTCATCTTGACCGCGCGTCCGGTCTTCTTAGAGAGCAGAGCGGCCAGAGGCTCGAGGTAGACCGGTATCTTGCCTCCGAATCCGCCTCCGATCTCCATGGGCACGACTTTTATCTTTGAGACCGGCACGTCCAGCAACGGGGCCATCGCGTCCCGGGCTGTGAATGCGCCCTGGGTGCTGGTCCAGATAGTGATATCGCCGTTCTCGTTCCAAATGGCTGAAGCCGTCTGGGGCTCCAAGTAGCCCTGGTGCACCATCTCGTTGGTGAACTCTTGCTCGACGATCACGTCAGCAGCGGCGAATCCTTTCTCGATATCGCCCTGGGTGAACTGAACGTGAGTAGCGATGTTGCTCTTCTTGTCGGTCCGCTCGCCTAGATCTGTGGTCGTTAGGTCTTCTTGGATCAACGGTGCGTTGTCGGCCATGGCGGCGCGGACGTCCATCACTGGCGACAGAACTTCAAAGTCAACCTTGATCAGGTCTAAAGCAGCCTCGGCCACGTGCTGGTTGGCCGCTGCGATAGCTGCGATAGGGTGACCTTTGTAGACGGCCTTGGTCCGGGCCAGCAGATTGTCGCTGGCCATCTGAGTGCCGCGCGATGCGCCATCTTTGTTGGCGCCCGGCATGTCGGCGCCGGTAATCACTGCTTCCACGCCTGGCAAGGCCAAAGCTTTGCTAGTGTCGATGGACTTTATCCTGGCATGGGCGTGGGGGCTGCGCAGGACCTTGCCGTACAGCATGCCGGCAGACTGGTAGTCTCCGCCGTATTTTGCCCGCCCGGTCACCTTATCAGTGCCATCGTGGCGAATGGGCCGGGTGCCCACAACTTTGTATTCAGTGTTGGACAGGACGATGTTTTCTGCCATCGAGTCTACCTCACACGTAATCTAGTGCCTGGCCGAAGATGGCGAAATTGTACCACAGCGGGCAGAATCTATGAGAGAATGGCCGTCGAATAGCCCCGGCCCCCAACCACTAAAAGACCCATGAACATCGGGAGAGATATGGAACCTTTGAAAGACATCAAGGTCTTGGCAGTTACTGTGTATCTAGCCGGACCCTTCTGCTCGATGAACCTGGCCCGCATGGGCGCAGAGGTGATCAAAGTTGAGATACCCGGTAAAGGTGACCCGGTGCGTGGCAACGGACCATTTGCCGGGCCCAAGGGCACCAATATCCAACGCCAGACCGATGATGACATCTCCACCCGGTTCCTCAAGCGTACTCAAGGCGTTAAGAGCGTCACCATTGACCTCAAAACGGCCAAGGGCAAGCAGATGTTCCTGGACATGGCCAAAGAATGTGACGTGGTCCTGGAAAATCTGGCGCCAGGCTCCCTGCGCCGCATCGGACTCGGCTACGAGGAAGTCGCCAAGGTCAACCCAGGGATCGTTTATTGCTCCATATCCGGTTACGGCCAGACCGGCCCCTACGCTGACAAGCCGGCCCACGACCCGCAGATCCAAGGAATGGCCGGTCTCATGGACATCAATGGTGAAGAAGAACGCCCGCCGGTGAAAGTCGGTATGTACATCGGCGACCTCGTCACGCCCATGTTCGCCTGCTACTCCATCATGGCTGCCCTGCGGGAGAAAGACCGCACCGGCCAAGGTCAGTACCTGGACGTATCGATGATGGACACCCTGGTTTCCATGATGTTCATGGAGAACTTGGAAGAAACTATCGCCGACGGCCTGCCCCTGCGCACCGGCAACATCAGCCGTAGCGGGCCCACCGGCCTGTACGAGACCAAGGACGGAGACCTTTCGTTAACGGTGACCAGCGACGAGCAATGGGGCCGGCTGTCCAGGGCC
>Ga0209445_1001759_pt1 | contig 11363 bp, 10 predicted proteins | sample MarorgKNORR_S2LV_4_FD_188223 | JGI IMG/M metagenome (GOLD analysis project Ga0209445, IMG submission 188223) | Marine microbial communities from the Southern Atlantic Ocean, analyzing organic carbon cycling - NADW_A/KNORR_S2/LV (SPAdes) (version 2) | ecosystem: Environmental > Aquatic > Marine >...
ATCAACTAAGAAATCAGTCAATTACACCGTAATTAAACGATAGACTCCTAGTTAGTCAACCACAAATCAGAATTATTTCACCAAATATCTTTGATAAATCGCAATAATTAACCATTTCACCACTAATAGACGCATAACTAAGAATTATAATACCACAATTAGGAAATTCAAAGTAGCAACCATATTCAGTATTTTGGAACCAGCGGGTCTATCGTATCCGACCAGAGGTGGATGCCACCGAGAAGATTGAACACTCGATCGCGCGACCAACCTGATTCGCCAAGCCAATTCACAACCTTGTCAGACCTTCCGCCGGTCCTGCAGTAAACGACGACATCTCGATCTCGTGGAATCTCCGATGATCGTTTTGGCACGGCTCTGTGAGTAATACGCAAGTCAGTGCCAGGCAGGCTGACTATCATCTCCTCTACAGGTCGGCGAACATCGAGAAGAAATGGACTCCACCCCTCATCCAGTCTCATCACGAATTCCAATGGGGTGAGTGAGGAAACGCCATTGCTCTGCTGCGGCTCCTGCGCCACGACAATGCTGGAGCAGGCTGCAGTGATGCTTTCCTCAGACATCTCAGTGACCGCTTCTCGATTCGACTCAGAGGAATAGTCGAGAATTCGCAAATCCATGCTCAGGGCATCGATCGTCAGCAGTCTGCCAGAGAGTGACTCTCCAATTCCCAGTAACAGCTTCAACGCCTCAGTCGCTTGAATCGTTCCGACCAATCCTGGCAGAACGCCCAACACTCCAGCCTCAGCGCAATTCGGCGCCAATTCCGGCGGCGGTGCTGTCGGGAAGAGATCGCGATAATTCGGTCCGCCTTCATGGTTGAACACCGTGACCTGTCCTTCGAAGCGATGGATGCTGCCGAAAACCCAAGGAATTCCTAGAATCTCACATGCGTCTGAAATCGTGTATCGAGTGGCGAAATTATCCGAACCGTCGATGACTACATCCCACCCATCCAGAATCTCCAGCGCATTCTCAACACTCAATCGCCGCTCGAGAACCTCTATCTGAATCTCTGGATTCAATTCCCCTAGCCTCCGGCGCGCAGACTCTACCTTCGCCTCTCCCACCGCTGCGGTAGTGTGGAGAATCTGTCGTTGCAGATTGGTGATTTCGACAGCATCGTCGTCGACGATGCCAATTCGACCGACGCCGGCAGCAGTCAGATAGAGCAGGGCTGGACTGCCGAGGCCACCGGCTCCGATGACGAGAACAGAGCCGTCACGCAGCCGCTTCTGGCCATCCGAGCCGACCAGTGGAAGCATCAGATGACGAGCATATCTCGCCCTCTCGTCAGAACTCAGTTCCTCGGACACGTGCTGACCACGAAGCAATCCCCTCATGGTGGCTTCGGCCCAAGACTCATGATTCAGGCCAAAGTCGGACCGAGCAGACGGATGAATGCCACGAGAAAGCCGATTCTCCCCCAAATCCTCGTCAGCAGCATCGCTTTCTCGGGAGTGATATCTGTTCGCAGGAAGAGATTGAAGAGTCTGCGAACGAAATTCTGCTCCAGAACCGATTCTGGCTTCGGGACACCCCGCAAGGATCGTTCCAAATCGGTCAGGATGCAGTAGCTCGATCTCGTCAGCCAGAGGATCTCAGTCGATCCGTAGAGGATGATGACACCCCAGAGCATCCAGTCCTCCGAACCGAGCCAGCCGATGGCCACCCAGATCGTGATCACGGTATGCGTAAGGTAAACCAGATCAGCGAGACGATGGTTCAACCAACTGCGTGGTTCATGGGATTCGCGATTCGCGAAGACTCCCATATCGGCCAAGACCAGTCCTCAGTTTCCAGATTCCTCAGTGTTGGTCTTCCAGCCAGCGCTCAGCATCGATAGCCGCAGCGCAACCCATACCAGCGGCCGTGACCGCTTGCCTGTATCTGGAGTCAACGACATCACCTGCTGCGAAGACCCCTGGAACGCTAGTCATCGTGTGTTCGTGATGCAGGATGTATCCTGAAGAATCAGTCTCGATCTGTCCATCGAGGAATCTTGTGAGTGGTTTGTGCCCGATTGCGATGAACGCGCCGGTGCAAGCGATCTCCTCGTTGTTCCCATCTCGTGGATCTTCCAGCACTGCACCGGTCAACCCTTTCTCATTGGATAGCCAAGCCTTCACAGTTCGAAATGGCCGGATCTCTATCTTCGGGTGATTCGCCGCGCGCTGATACATCAGTTTCGAAGCGCGGAAGACATCGCGTCGATTGATGATTGTGACCTTGCTCGCGAAGCGCGTCAGGAAGGTGGCTTCCTCCATCGCCGAGTCACCGCCACCGACGACGATTACCTCCTCATCACGGAAGAAGGCTCCATCACAGGTGGCGCAGGTACTGATTCCGCGCCCTTTCTGGGCATCTTCACCCTCTGCACCGAGCCAGATCGCCTCGGCTCCGGTGCAGATGATCAGAGTCTCAGCCGAGAATTCCTCGCCCTCGACCCAGACCTTGAACGGGCGACTAGAGACATCGATACGCTCGACATTCTTGTCGTGAACCTCCAATCCGAAGCGTTCCGCCTGCTCGCGCAATTCAACCATCATCTCAGGCCCTCCGATCCCCCGAGGATAACCTGGATAATTCTCGACATCAGAGGTCAGCATCAGTTGACCTCCTGACATGTAGCCGGCGAACATCAGTGGCTCGAGCAGCGCACGAGCAGAATACAGCCCAGCCGTATAACCAGCCGGCCCAGAACCGATGATGATGACATTTCGAACCTCGGCGCTCATGGGCCGAGCCAATGAGAGGACCTCCTTCAATACTGCCACTCGCCCGAGTTCGATGCCAAGCCACGCGGAAAACCGAGGTGAACCATTATTCGCCGCCGAGTGAGCCTGTGTTCAGGCGTACGTGGGCGCCTGCGGGGTTAGGGGGCAGATGACGACGATACCGATGATACTATGGTTTGAAGAAGTGGGAAGGAACGACGCCTTGTTGGTTGGAGGAAAGGGGGCGTCTCTAGGCGAGATGTACTGCAATCTGCACCAGTCTGGAGTCGAAGTACCGAACGGATTCAACGTCAGTGTCGAAGCTTACCGTGAATTCGTCGAGACCGTGGTACCCGAAGGAACCTGGGAGCAGGTCATCGAAATCGAGGGATTGGAATCGCTTCGCGAACAAGCAATCGCCAGCGATACTCTGTCCCAGGCCGTCGAAATCTGTCTGGATGGTGCCGATTCTCGGATGCATCTGGAGATGTACGGCCGAGCCAGCTTGGCGCGGGAACTCGTTCTCTCAACGCCGATTCCCGAGAGCATAGCACGCGCCATCAGCCAAGCCTATCTCGAACTATCGCGCGAATATGGCAAGGGCGTCGATGTCGCCGTTCGTTCATCCGCCACGACCGAGGATTCCGAGGATGCATCATTCGCCGGTCAATACGAATCCTTCCTCAATGTTCACGGCGAATCCGCGGTGATTCTGCATTGGCGGAAATGTATCGCTTCCCAATTCACCGAGCGGGCCATCTGCTACACGTTGGAGAATGGGATGGACCCACTCGACAGCCCTCTGGCAGTAGTCATCATGAAGATGGTCAGGTCTGACCTCGCCTGCTCGGGTGTGATGTTCAGCATCGACCCAGATTCAGGCCACGACGGGGTCGTACACATCGCCTCATCGTACGGATTGGGCGAGTTGATCGTCCAAGGTTCGGTCTCGCCTGACACCTTCACCATCTGGAAGGAAGGCATTCTTCGAGGTGCCTTCGCAGTAGTGCACAGGCATCTGGGCAGCAAGGAACAGAGGATGATCTACGCCAGCGACGGAGTCCGCAGCATCACCACCGTCGACGTTCCATTCACCGAACGCAGAGCCTGGACCCTGCAACCAGAAGAATGCAAGAGTCTCGCAGACATGGCGCTGCGGATCGAAGAGCATTATGGCATGCCGATGGACATAGAGTGGGCCAAGGATGGCAACGACGGACACCTCTACATCCTGCAGGCCCGGCCTGAGACTGTACACGCCAGAACAAGTTCTCAGGCCATTACACGTTTCGAGATGGATCAGGCCCTAGTCACTCGATTGAAGGAGAATTCAATCCTCGCGACCGGCCAGGCTGTAGGCAAGAAAATAGGATCTGGGCGGGTCCGGGTCTACCAGTCTTACGAACAGGTTCTGGATCGACGTCGGGCGACCGCGAAGAGAATCTCAGAGGGCGAGAACATGGAAGACATCCCTTGGGAGGAACGCATCTTCGATTCCGGCGATGTCTTGGTCACAGAGATGACTACTCCGGATTGGGAGCCGATGATGAAACTGGCTTCATTGATAGTCACGCGGAAAGGCGGGCGAACCAGTCACGCTGCGATTATCGCCCGAGAATTCGGCATTCCAGCGATTGTCGGCTGCCTCCATGCTCTGAGTCTGAAGAATGACTGCGAAGTCACTGGTTCGTGCGCCGAGGGCGACACGGGTTTCATCTTCCGAGGCATTCATCCATTCGAGAAGGTCGACTACGAGGTCGACACCTCGACTCCTCTGAAGACGAAGCTAAAACTCAATGTCGGCTTTCCGACGAAATCGCTCACCGACTCGATGCTGCCAGTCGATGGAGTCGGACTCGCACGCATCGAATTCATACTAGCTGGTGAGATCGGAATTCACCCGCTTTCCTTCATCCATCACAACGAACTCAAGGAATTCGCCGAGCACGGCGAGATTTCCGAATCACTGGAGATCTATCGCCGACACTTGGAGGCTGAGGGTCAGGATTCTGTGCGTTCAATGGTCGATGAGATTGACCGCCGTTGTTGGAATTATGAAGATCCCAGTGGACTCTTCATCGACAAATTACGCGAGGGCGTCGGGCTCATCTGTGCTGCTTTCTACCCACGACCGGTTCTCGTTCGGCTGTCAGATTTCAAATCGAACGAATACCGCGACCTCGTTGGCGGACGGCTCTTCGAGCCAGTCGAAGAGAATCCGATGATCGCCTGGCGCGGTGCTTCGAGGTACCTCGATCCGACCTTCAAACCAGCCTTCGAGATGGAATGCAAGGCGCTGGCCTCGGTCTTCCACGATTTCAAGCTCGAGAATCTGCAATTGATGGTTCCATTCTGCCGCTCGCCCGAGGAGGGCGAGGCGGTCAAGGATCTGCTCACAGAGTGGCAGATAGGTCCATCGAATGGAGTGCCTCTCTTCGTCATGGTCGAGTTGCCGTCGAATGTAATCTCCGCAGACTCATTCATCGACAGAATGGAACTCGCCGGCGGCTCGATAGGCACCAATGATCTCGTTCAGACGGTTTACGCAGTTTCGCGCGACGACCTCGAAGGCTACCAATATCCGGTCGATGCACGCTCTCCAGCGGTGAAAACGCTGATACGAACCGCGATCGAGAAATTCACCTCACGCGGTCTCGAAATCGGAATCTGCGGTCAGGCTCCGAGTGACCACCCAGAGGAATTCCCACCCTTCCTGATCGATTGTGGCATCACTTCGATCTCGGTCACTCCGGACACTGCGATGGCCGTTCGTCAGACGATTCTGGAAGCCGAATGCCTGCGCGAAAAGGGCATCACGGCCATCGAGTGAGGCACCGAACAGCCTACATTCTCTGCCGGAATCGACGCCTATGTCCTGGCGTCCTGCACCTGCTCCAGAATCTGATGAGGTGGCAATTCAGGAGAATCTCGATTCTTGGGATGCGATGGCTCACATGCACGCTCAAGGCAGCGGCGCCGAGTTCTATCGCATAGAACAATGGCTGGCGGGCGAGTGCAAACTCGGACCTTGGGAAGTCGAGGAACTCGGCGATGTGAATGGCAGATCGCTGCTTCACATGCAGTGCCACATCGGTACCGACACACTCTCTTGGGCGCGCCGAGGAGCAATCGTCACCGGTCTCGATTTCAGTGAGAATGCGATTCTTGAAGCGAGGCGCTTCGCAACGATTCTTGGAATTGACGATGCGAGATTCGTACACGCAACGGTAGCGAATGCGGCCGAGGCGCTCGATGGCGAACAATTCGATATCATCTACACCGGCAGAGGCGCATTATGTTGGTTGCCCGACCTCGAAGAATGGGCCGCAGTCTGCGCAAGACTTGTGAAATCAGGTGGAGTTCTGTACCTTGAGGAAACCACACCATTCGTAAACACATTGGAACCGAAAGAAACCTCCGAAGGCTCATTCTTCGTTCCTAAATACGATCTCTTCAACGCGGGGCCGATCTCTGAAATCGGCGAAGGAAGTTACGCGAATCCGCAGTGGCCGAGAGAGCGTACGACTCATTGTTGGGAATTTCGATACGACACTCTGGTCAACGCGCTCATCAACAATGGATTCCAAATCGAGTTCATGCACGAGCGCGACGAGTTGTTCTTCGACCCATGGCCAGAAAAATTCGAGCCGTCGCGCCCGAATTATTGGCGCTTGAAAGAAGGTGAAGTCCCCTTCCCACTCTCCTTCACACTGCGTGCGAGGAGAGTTTGATGATGCGCGAGGCGAAGTGTCAATGCGAAAAGTTCCGAGTTACGATTCCCGGAGATGCTCGTCGGCACATTCCATGATTAGTTCTGCATGGTGACGACCGCACTGACGGCGGCGCGCGCGTGAGGTTCGAGGCGCGGCTCGATATGCTCGACCTCTGCGCCGGGGCCGATTATCCCAAGGCCGATTGGCTTGTTGTGCTTGATCTGCAGATCGATGATTGCACGGGTAACCGACTGCCCCATGACCAATCCGTGTTGGGTCTGGCCGCGCTCGATTATTCCCAACGCAATCGCAGCATCGATGTCATCGCGCGGCAAAACACGCTCGAGCGCGAGCGGCACTTCCATTGAGCCGGGAACCCAGACGACTTCGCAGATCTCACAGTTCAGCGACGCAGCCTCATCGGTCGCGAACTCGAGCATTCGAGTAATCTCTTCCTTGTGGAATGAACCACAGATCGCAGCGATTCTCATCCACTCACCCCCATGCGTCGAACCGTGTCGACGACAGCCTGAGTTCGCGAGTCGATCTCGATGTTCACCGAGTCACCCACTGACTTTCCACCGATCGTCGTGACTCTCAGGGTCTCTGGAATGATGTGCAGAGCGAAGCCGTCATCTGACACCTCGCCGATCGTCAGCGACAGTCCATCGACGGCGACGAAGCCTTTCTCGAGAATATACGGGCGTGCCTCGGTAGAATTCTCAATGACGAGGTCAATCCCCTCTCCGCGCTCGGCGCGTTCGAGAATCTTCGCTGTCATCATCACATGACCGGACAAGATGTGTCCACCGAGCTCATCCCCCATCTTCAGGGAGCGCTCGACATTCACCTTCTCGCCGGCTTTCAGTGCCCCGAGCGTCGTTCGGTTCAGCGTCTCTTCGATGATATCGAACTTCACTGCGGCTCCATCAATCGAAACGACGCTCATGCAGACTCCATCCAGAGCTACGCTCGCACCGATCTCGAGTTCATCATCGAAGCCATCGAGATCGACAGTCACAGTCCGAATCTCATCGCCGTCCTCGACAGCGACCACCGAAGCAGTACCGGAAACGATTCCGGTGAACATCCTCAATCCTCCTCGTAAAGATCGCCGGTCTCGCCCGACCAGAGTTCGAGGATTCGAGAGATGATCTTCCTCGTCCCATCCAGATCGTCCGATAAGCCCTCGACTCGAATAATCTTGACATGACCCCAACCATTCGCGTCCAGACCCGCCCGAATCGCATCACGGGAGTGCTTCTGGTCATAGCCGAGCGCTATCACGTCGGGTTTCACGACCTCGAGAATATCGAAGATCGGAACGCTCGGCGGGTTGCCGACGAGGGCTCGGTCAACTGGTTTCAGACCCTCGACCATGCGCCGTCGAAGTTCATGATTAGTAACCGGTTCATGCTTCTGCTTGCGAACCGTTTCGTCGTGGGCGACTACGACTACGAGTTCGTCACCAAGGGTTTTGGCTTGTTCGACATAATGCAGGTGTCCAGCATGCAACAGATCGAAGACGCCGACCGCCATGACTCTGACCATTCAACTCCGCCTCCCCTCGAATCCTCTCAATGCTTCGGTCACTCTTCAATGCCCAGAGCGGACAGAAGATCGGCGCCGGTTATCATCGGAATGCTGTGCTTCGCCGCATATTCACGCCCATCTTCAACACTCAATGCCCCATCGCCATCCGGCTCCAACATCTCCGCTCCGATAGTTGCGGGAACCTGACCCGCCAGCCTTGCTATCGCCACTGCCAACTCTGTGTGGCCTTGGCGGGTTTCGAGGCCGCCGGGGGATTCTCGGCAGACTGGGATGTGGCCGGGAGTGCGGAATTCGGCGCCCAACGCCTCCAGTGCGGCGGCGCCGGTGACATCGCTGGAGAGTAATTCGCCCGCGAGCTCGCCGAAGCGACGTGTGGTCAGCGAGCGGTCACGGTCGGTTATCCCCGTGTAGGTGTCGCGGTGGTTGACCGAGAGGGTGAAGGCCGAGCGCGTATCGTATTGCAGGTCGTTCGTAACGAGGTGAGCGAGCACTGGATTGTCGGCCACGAGGGCTGGGTGAGTGTGGATGTCCTGCAACCATGGCAGGTCGAAGAGCTGGCCGATCTCATCGCCAATGGCGAGGAAAAGAAGTCCTCCGCAGTCTTGGCGCAGACGACGCATGACTTCGGGGGTTGCCGCTGTGGCGGGCCATAGCAAGTCAGTCTCGCATTCACGGAAGGCTGAGTCGAAGACCATGACAGGCTCGCCGGCTGCGAAAGCAGAAATCGCGGCTTCGACACCACCCACAGCGTCAACTGTCATGGGCATGCGAGAGGGCGTTCGTACCCTATATTTCCGGTCGCGCCATCAGGCGCGGCCGATGGGTTATCATGGGTGGAGTGAGGGAATAGAATTGTGATTGAGGCAAGAGCGCCGCTGCGCGTCGATTTGGCCGGCGGTTGGACCGACCTCTCGCCATTCACAATTCATCACGGTGGTGAGGTGGTGAATTTCACCATCGACAAGTACGTCCGAGCGCGCCTTGGTTCGAGCGGCGAGGTCGAATTCTCCTTCGATGTGCCAGCAGGTTCCGGACTCGGGACGAGTGGTGCTCTGAATGTCGCGAGAATCGCAGTTCTCAACGACGGCGATATCGACGATCTCCAAGGGCTGGCCGAGCAAGCATATCAGGCTGAGATTGCGAGTGGCAATCGCTGCGGCAGACAGGATCAATGGGCAGCGGCGCTGGGTGGATTCAACCGCTTCATGTTCGTCGGAGATTCTGTTGAATCTATGCCCTTCGAAGCCCCGAAAACAGCCCGAAACTGGCTTCGGAAACATCTGCTCATCGTCAACAGCGGCATCGTCCACGATTCGGGCGAGATCCAGAACGCTATCTGGGCTCGCTACGATGCCGGTGAAGAAGCTGTGACTGAGGGACTGCTAATCATCCGAGCGGCGGCGCGCAAGATGGTTGACGGCCTGCAGCGCGACTACCGCCACCTCGTCGTCGAGGCCCTCGACGACATCTGTCGCGGCGTCGATCTTCTCGACCCCGCGATACACGATCCATTCCGCTCCATCATCGCCCCTCTTATGGAGACGAGATCGGTGATGGCGTGGAAGGCACTCGGCGCAGGAGCGGGTGGATGTGCGGCTCTTCTGTGCAATCCTCTGGGCTTCACAACGGTTCGTGAAGCGGTTGATGCAGCGGGTTGGGAAATCATCGAGTGGGACTTCGAAGACACGGGATTGACTCTGATCGAGAGTTGAATTGTCGCTGGAGAAGCCTCAAACACCCCTTGAGATTCGTCCTACCCATGGTAGGACGTCATGGAATCATCGCTTCGGTGTTGATTCTCGTTCTACTGCTGCCCATCGCGACCTCGTCGTTCAACATGGAGCGGGGTCGAGGCGGTTACGACGCCGATGGTGTCTGGACTGAGAGCGTCGAGCTGGCACTTCACCACCAGTGGTGGCTGGATTGGAGCCGCGATGCGGACCATGACTTCGTTGACGACCGCATCGAATGGCTGCTGGAACAACCGGTTGATGTCCAGCAGGATTGGTGGCGCAAGGCCGGTCCTGAGCAAGCTCGAGTCTTCATCGATTACGACCATCAGCCGACCGACGCCGATGTCGAGGCCTTGACAAAGTTAGGCGTCGAAGTCACACTGAGAGCTCATTATCTCGATACAGTCGCTGCGACTATTCCCCTCGAACTGCTGCAGGAGCCAGCAACTCTGTTGTCCTTGAGCGGCTTGGTGATGATCGAGGATCTCGGCCTCGCTGAGCCACACATGAACGAGGCTGTCCCGACGATGGGAGTCGATGATGTGTGGAATGATTTCGGATTCATCGGAACCGGCGTGACCATCGCGATTCTCGACACCGGCATCCGCGGCGACCACGAAGGGCTCAACGACTTGGACGACGATCGGTTCACCTGCATCGACGACCCCCCCGACCCTCTCGACCCGAATCCTGACCCGATTCCGGCTGATTGCGACCCCAAGATCACGGCATTCTACGACGCCGTCTACACCCACTCCGAACAACCTCCTGAGGACTCCTTCGACTCTGGGACACATGGGTCTCATGTCGCTGGAATCGCCGCCGGCACCGGCGGCGGCCAGACGGCGGCCGACGGTTCACGATACATCGGTGCCGCCCCCGGCGCCTGGTTGATCAACATCCTCGCTTGCTGCGAAGGAGACATCGAGGACATCATCGAAGGCGCTCAGTGGGCCATCGACAACAAGGAAAATCTGGGTATCGATGTGCTGACTTCTTCATTGGGTGAACAGCAGTTCGAGATTCACATCGACAATGACGGCTCCAGCGCTTGGAGTCGCCAGATGGATGCCGTCGCCGATTCAGGCATCATCACCACGCTCTCGGCTGGCAACGAGTTCGGCGGTGCGACGATAGTCGGTTGCAATACCATCGACAGTCCGGGAGATGCGAATCTGCCGGTGACTGTGGCCTCGCTCGACAAGAATCTCGACCTTGCCATCTACTCCAGCCGTGGATACACTTCTGATGGGCGAGTGAAGCCCGATGTGGCGGCCATCGGTTCCAACATCATGGCTCCAGACGCCGCGACGAATGATGGCTACACGAGCAAGTCGGGAACCAGTATGGCAACGCCTCTGATGGCTGGGATTGCCGCACTGATGAAAGAGGCGAATCCCGACCTCACTCATGCCGAATTCAAGGATATCATCGCCGCGCACGCGATCGAGCGTGAGATTTCACTCGGTGACCCTGGATTGAACGATTGCAGCCTGCTCGAGAGCCGGCCTGACAACGAATTCGGCTACGGTCAGGCCGACCCGCTCGCCTTCGTCGAGGCGGCCGGCAGTATCGACCGCTCCCTGAACGTCTCGATGGACATCATCACCTTGCAAGAAATCGGC
>Ga0209445_1001764_pt1 | contig 11343 bp, 9 predicted proteins | sample MarorgKNORR_S2LV_4_FD_188223 | JGI IMG/M metagenome (GOLD analysis project Ga0209445, IMG submission 188223) | Marine microbial communities from the Southern Atlantic Ocean, analyzing organic carbon cycling - NADW_A/KNORR_S2/LV (SPAdes) (version 2) | ecosystem: Environmental > Aquatic > Marine >...
TGTGGGTCGATTTCTATCGCCGTCAACGACCTGACATTAGGCGCGATCATCCAGGTGAAGAATCCTTCACCGGCGCCAAGCTCCAGAACACTGTGATTTTGTCGCAGATCCATCGACCGAATTATTCGGTCGGCAACGGATCCAGACGTGAAAAAGTGTTGACCGAGCCGCGCATGTATGGGCGTTCTCTGACGATACCGCCTGTGGCCCCGTTTTTTCGGGCCAGGCATCGAACCATCAACATTGTTTGGCTGCTTTTACTGGTTGTGTGGGTGAATGAGACCGTCGATAGGTTGGAGTCGAGACTCAAACCCCGCGAGGTTGCAGTTCGAAAATCCAGCGACACATCAGATATCGCTGAAAACGCGGCGGTCCGAAATACCGATTAATAGTTACCGATCACAGTTCCTGAATCGAGTTCAGGACGACATCGTGGCACCGTCGCGGCCGATGACAGTCATCTTTTCCCTAAAAATCGAGGTACGGCTCGGAATCTACCTGGGTGAACTCGGTCGGTGGGTGTTTTGCCAGAACTTCAAGGTCGATCTCTGCACCCCAGCCCGGGCCGTCCGGCACGCGGGCATACCCATCGGTGATTTCGATGGGATATGTCAGCACTTCTTGATAACGGTCGATGAACGAAACAAATATCTCCTGCATGAAGCAGTTCGGGATGCTCATGTCGAGGTGCAAACTGGCGAGCGTGGAGATCGGGCCGTTCGAGTTGTGGGGAGCAACCGAGGCGTAGTGGGTTTCGGCTATCGCCGCGATTTTGCGAATCTCAGAAAAGCCTCCGCAGTGGCAGATGTCAGGCTGGATCATGTGAATCGTGTTGGTCGCAAGGAGTGGGCGGAACTCCCAGCGGTTGTAGAGCTGTTCCCCGGTCGAGACTGGCACCTGCACCGAGCGTGCGAACTCCGCCATCGCCTCAACGTTGTCGTAGAGAATTGGCTCTTCTAGCCAGGCGATATTGAAGGGCTCTAGTTCCCGGGCAACACGTCCGGCGCTCATGGGGTCGAGCCGGGCACGGATGTCGAGGCCGATCTCCATTTCGGGGCCAACGGCATCCCGCACCGCCCTGACAAGCTCTATTCCCGATCGAATGCGTTCCGGCGTGATCACCTGCGGGCCACCCCACGGATAAAATTTTAGAGCGGTCCAACCTTCGTCTTTTAGACGCAGCGCAGCTTCGGCGTGCAACTTCGGCGACGCTTGCCGTGCGACCGTCTCGGCCGGAACCCCCGGAACAGGTTCAGTCAGGCCCTCGAACCAACCGTTCGCATACACCCTCACCTTTTCGCGATGCATGCCACCTGCCAGCTGCCACACAGGAATTTCGAGCGCTTTCGCCTTCAGGTCCCACAGCGCAAGGTCGATCGCTGAAATCGCCGACATCGATACCGGTCCGCCAGTCCATGTCACCCGCCGGTACAGCGACGTCCAGATCCAGTCGATTCTGAGCGGGTCTTTTCCTTCAAGGAACTTCGCGAAATCGAGTATTTCTGCCTCAAGGGCGGCATCCTTGTACTGCAGCGAGCCTTCACCCCAGCCGGAAATACCGGTGTCGGTGTCGATTCGCACGAACAGCCAGTTTGTGCCCGCGGTCTTGTGCACCGGTGTGGCCATTCGGAACACTTTGACATCAGTGATCTTCAACTACTTCTCTCAATGCCCTAACTCAGCCGCCGACCGGCAGGAACTGGAGACATACAGGTGCTGGCACGTTAATAACCGATCCTGTTGCGGTGAGAGTGCCATCGGACTCCCGTTTGAACGTCACGATGGTGTCTGAATTCTGGTTCTCCGCAAGCAGAAAGGCGCCGTCAGGAGTGATCGCAAAATTGCGTGGCTCATTTCCCATGGTCGATGCGATGCCAATACGGGTTATTTCGCCGGTCGATCGATCGATAGAGAATATAGCCAGCGAGTCATGGCCGCGGTTCGAGCAGTAAACGAATTTTCCGTCTGGAGACACATGGATGTCGGCGGTATGGCTCACGCCTTCCCAGTCGTCAGGCAGAGTCGATTCGGTCTGCTTCGGCGTGAGACCACCTTCGCCGTCAAGATCATAGACGGTCACAGTATTGCCCAGTTCGTTGTTCACGTATACGTAGTTGCCCGAGGGGTGGAATGTGAAGTGCCGAGGTCCTTCGCCCGCAACTTCGTCGACCTCTGAGGCGAGAGAAAGCTTGCCGTTTGTGAGATCGATGTCGTAGGTAAGGACCTTGTCCATCCCCAGGTCGCACACGTATGCACGACTGTTCGACGGGTCGATGTTGACCGAGTGAGCGTGTGCCTGTTCCTGGCGATTGGGGTTTACTGATGAACCCTCGTGCTGGATGAACTCGGTCCGTTCGGAAACCGAGCCGTCGTCATTTATGAGGTGCGCAGAAACGCTTCCGCCGCCGTAGTTCGTGACGATCGCCAACGAGTCGGTCGAGTCGATCATCAGGTGGCATGGCCCCGGACCACCGGTAGAAACCTGGTTGATCTGAGTCAGTTCACCGCTGTCTGCATTCACACCGAATGCCGTAATACCTCCGGAACCGTCAAACCCGCTGGTTTCGCTTACCGCGTAGAGGTGCTCCCCGGAAGGATCGAGAGCCACGAACGACGGGTTTTCGAGCCCGGTCGCAACCGAAACCTGCGTGAGCTCGCCGGTGTCGCCATTCATACGAAGCGTGTACACGCCCTCGCTTCCGAGCCGAGTGTAGGTTCCAATAAATGCGAATAGATCGTTTGCCATCGGATTCTCCTGTTAGTGATCTGCCTGAAGAGTGTCGTAAATTAGTCGCTGACGATCAGATCGGGGTCGATCTCGACTCCGAGTCCCGGACCCTGCGGCACCGGCATGAATCCTTCTGAATCGATGTCGGGTGCGTTGGACATGATCGAAAACTTGTTCTTGTAAGCGCCGATGGGTGGGTCGTGCAGCAGTTCCATGAACGGAGCGTGGCGCCACGAAGCCACCAGGTGCATGTGGGCTATGACGCCGATGTTGCCGCCACCGTGGTGCGGGACGATCTCCTTACCATACGCCTCGGCCAGTACCCCGACTTTTCTCAGATTCGTGATGCCGCCCAGTACCATGCTTTCCGGTTGCAGCAAGCCGTAAACGCCCCGCTCACACATCTGCACGAATTCGTGAAGACCGACGTTGTTCTCGCCACCCGCGATCGGTATTTCAACCTTGCCGCTCAGTTCTGCAAGACCATCAAAGTCGTAGCGGTTCAGGGGTTCTTCGAGCCAGTAGACATCGAGGTCCTGTAGTTCGACGGCCGTCTCGTACGCCCGCTGAAAGTTCCAGTGGATACCCGGTTGCCAGTCGCCACCTGACTGGGCCTGGTTCCCATCGGCCATGATGGTCATATCGCTCCCGACCGCTTCCTTTACGGCCTCCACTGTGCGGATGTCCTCGGCGATCGTCTCGTGGTGCAGACGGAGCTTGATCGCCTGCCAGCCGTCGTTGCTCAGCGAGCCAGCCAGTTCGGCGCGCTCTTCCGGGGTAGAGAGGCGGACCATGCTGGCATACGGGACCAGCTTTTCTTTGCCACCGCCCCAGAGTTTATAGAGAGGTAGGTTCGCCGCTTTGCCAACAATGTCCCACAACGCTATATCGACACCCGCTATGCCCTGGTAGTGCAGATTGGGAATGTAGTAGTTGAGAGACGCGGCGTGCTGTTCGATATCGAAAACGCTCTTGCCAACCAGGTACTGCTTAACTCCTTCGACAAACATCGGGTTCATGCCGGGTCCGATACCTGTTATTCCAGCATCGGATTGGATTTCAACAAACGAACCACCGCCAACGTCGAACGACATGTTTCGGCCGGGACTCCATGCAGGCTCAAGTTCGCCCACATGCTCCACCGTACGAAGTTCCACTACTTTCACGTCAGTTACCGATATATTGCCGGTCATTTTATTTCCTATTCGATGGTCTGAAGCGGCAAAATCATACATTCCCTGAGAGAGTTTTACAGACATCAGAACGCGCGTACACTGCCACTCTCGGGTTGAAACAGGTGCAGGTTCGGAAGGTATTTATGGCGGGTGACAATGGTTCTGGCAGCGATGTGGTCGACATCCTGGTGATCGGCGCCGGTGCGTCTGGCGGCGCGGTGTCGGCCTGGCTATCTGAGTCCGGGTTCAAGGTGATGTGCCTTGAGCAGGGCTACTGGCAGGACCCCTCAAAATACGCTTCGGCATCGCCCGACTATGAGTTCGAAATGATGACTAACTGGGCGATCGACCCAAACGTAAGGCAACGGGATGAGGACTACCCCGTCAACGTTTCAGACTCACCGGTGACCCCTGTCATGTTTAACGGGGTAGGCGGCGGCACGATTCTCTGGACCGCTCACACCCCGCGGTTTCATCCATCGGATTTCCGCGTGAAAACGCTCGATGGCGTTGCGGATGATTGGCCACTTACATATGAAGACCTCGAAGAGTATTACGATCTGAACGACGACGTGATGGGTTGCTCGGGAATCGCGGGCGACCCGGCAAACCCGCCGCGGAGTCAACGCCAGATGCCTCCACTGCCACTCGGACCAGACGGAGCACGCTTGGCGGGTGCTTTCGACAAACTTGGCTGGCACTGGTGGCCGTCCGATAGCTATATCAATTCTCAGCGCTATGGCGAGGGGCGGGACGCCTGCAATTTTTGCGGACATAACCATATGGGGTGCTTCCAGCGTGCCAAATCGAGTACCGATCTGACGTACTGGCCGCGAGCGCTGCGCAACGGTGCAGAACTCAAGACCGGCGCGCGCGTGTGCGAAGTGACCACCGATTCGAGTGGCCGCGCCACCGGGGCCGATTACATCGATTCGAAGGGGGAGCGAAGGCACCAGGCGGCGCGTGCCGTGATTATGGCGTCCAACGGAATCGGAACGCCGCGGCTTCTATTGCTGTCTGAGTCAGACTCGCATCCGAACGGCCTCGCCAACTCGAGTGGACTCCTGGGCAAGAACCTGATGTTTCACCCGTTCGCGATGATTACCGGTGTCTTTCCGGAAAAGATGAATACGTGGCGTGGCCCGCTCGGCAACATTGCCATGAGCCAGGAGTTTTACGAGACCGACGCAAACCGGGGATTTGTGCGCGGGTATACCTATCAGTTCCAGCGCAGTCTCGGCCCTGCCTGGGTGGCGCGAGGAGGCTTCAGGGATCCGGTCCCGTGGGGTAAGGGGCATCACACCGAACTCCAGAACCGCCTGGGCAGCATGATGAGCCTCGCGGTGATCGGCGAAGACCTTCCCGAGCTGCACAACACGGTGGACCTCGATCCGGAGATGACTGACTCAGACGGCATTCCGGCACCCAGGATCCACTACACGATAAGCAGGAATTCTCGTGATCAGCTCGACCACGCTATAGGCAACGCGAAAAAAGTGTTTGAAATCGCCGGTGCGATCGATATATTCGTCGACCCTATGATGGAGCTTTCCGGCTGGCACCTTATGGGAACTGCTCGCATGGGCGACGACCCGGCCGGTTCGGTGGTCAACAAATGGGGACAGTCACACGATGTCGACAACCTGTTCATCGTCGACGGCAGCGTGTTCGTGACCGGCGCCGCTGTAAACCCAACTCCAACGATCCAGGCGCTCGCGTTGCGCACGGCTGAATACATCGTCGCAAACCGATCCGACTTGAAAGCGTGAAAGGCAACATTTATGGCTGATGTATCTCGGGGCACAGACGTCGATGAAGCAGTGCTTTTGGCGCTGCTGGACCGCCTGCTTCCCGCCGTTGACGACCTGCTTCCGGCGGGCCAGATGGGCATGGCAAACGAAGTGATCCAACTGGCCGGTAAGCAAAACAGGTTCCGGGGATTATTTTCTAAAGCAATGGATTCTTTCGTTTCGACGAATCCTTCGTTTGTTGGCCTTAGTGGTGATGAGCAAGACACAGCGATCAGATCGTTTGAAACAGATAATCCCTCGCAGTTTGGCGTGTTGCTCGACATCAGTTACATCGTTTATTACAAAAATCCTGACGTTCATGCACGAATCGGGTGGGAAAGTCGCCCGCCTCAACCCGAAGGCAACGTGATGACCCCGTGGGATGAGTCGGTGCTGGAAAAGATCCGGCAACGAGCACCGTTCTGGCGCAAGGTGTGAAGTCGCGTTCGTTCGCACCTAAAGTTGCAAATTCGCCATTCGACGTAGCTATCTACAACTCTGATCACAAAATTAGGCAGGTCAAATACCGTTCGGATGCGATATTCTTCCGCGCATCCGTGGACTGCCTCTGGTTGGCGTCACGGTGTTGAAATTAGCCCGCAGCCCCTGTTTAAGGATTTATTCGTGGAACCTGTAATTCGCAACGAAAGTGGGAGTACTAACCCCCTGCTTGGCCCTGGAGACGGAGTTTCTACCTACGTCATGCTGTACGTGAAACACGGACCTGGGGAATCCAGCCCAGACCACATCCACGAATGGGAGCACCAGGCATTCATCACGAGGGGCGCCGGCATTCTTGTGTGCGGCGGCAAGGAGTACCCGGTGAAGGCTGGGGACGCGGTGTTGGTACCCGGCGGCATACGGCACCAGTTCATCAATACCGGCGAAGTGCCCCTTCACCGGGTCACCGTGAACCCGATCGAATCGGTACAGGCATAACGGCCCATGGCCCGCACTAACCACTCAGGGTCTAACGCTTCAAATCCGTAAGCGCGATCTCACCGTTTTCGACTGTGTACACGTGGGTTGCGATCTCATCTACGATGGCCGGGTCGTGGCTCGCGCAGATAATCGTCCCGTCATAGTCGCCCAGTGCGTCCAGCAGTTGGTCACGGGTGGCCGTATCGAGGTGGTTGGTCGGTTCGTCCAACAGCAGCACGTTGTTCGGTTGCACCAGGAATTTTGCCAGCGCAACGCGGCTCTTTTCGCCGCCTGAGAGCATGCGCACCGATTTGAAGACATCGTCGGCAGAAAACAGGAATCGTCCGAGGATTCCCCTGAGGGCGCCGTCGGGTTGATCCTGTGCCGACCTCCGGACCTCTTCGAGGACCGTGAGCGATGGGTCTAGCGATTCGTCCTGGTGCTGGGCGTAGTAGCCGCGCCGGGCCCGTTCAGCCCATGTCACCGAGCCCTCGGAGGATTCGACTTCACCCGCCAGAATTCGCAAGAATGTGCTCTTGCCGCCACCGTTGTGGCCAACGAGGACGATCTTCTGGCCCCTTTCGACTTCGAGAGACACATCAAGGAGGACTGGGGAGTCTTCCCAATCATGCGAAATTGACTCGGCGTAGAGAACTCGGTGTTCGACTCTTCCCGATGACTTGATCTGAAATTTGGTGGCCCCTGAGTTCGTCATCCGCTCCACTCGGTCGATTCGGTCGAGCGCCTTTATTCGGCTCTGGACCTGGCGTGCTTTGGTTGCCTTCGACCTGAATCGTTCAATGAATTGTTCCTGCCGTGCGATCTCCCGTTCCTGTCTGTCGGCCTCGTTGTCGAGCTGTGCCTGGCGGTTTGCTTTGCCTTCGAGATAGGCCGAGTAGTTGCCCGGGTACGACCTCACTCGACCCTGCTCGACGTTCAATATTCGCGTCGCCACCCTGTCGAGAAAATCGCCATCGTGGGTAACCATAAGCACTGCGCCGGGGTATTCCGCGAGTTCCTGGGCGAGCCACTGCTTTGAAGCCTTGTCAAGATGATTGGTCGGCTCATCTAGCAACAGGTGTTCGTCCCGGCGAAGCAAAATCTTCGCCAGCGAAATCCGCATCCGCCAACCGCCGGAAAAATCGCCGCACGGCTTGCCGAGGTCCGCTGTCGTAAAGCCGAGTCCGTCGGTCACCCTGGCAATTGATGCGTCGATCCCGTTTCCGCCGAGCAATTTGAACCGGTCGTGACTGTCGTTGAGTTCGGTGGCCAGGGTTTCGGGATCGCCATTTTCGAGTATTAGTGCCTCCTCGATTTTGGAAATGCGTTCTCGGATCGACGAAAGTTCCGGGAGCGCCGTCCACATCTCTTCAGCCAGGCTTCTTGAAAGTAGTACGTCTGCCTCCTGGTGAAGATAACCGAGTTCACCTTCCGAGAGGTTCACCTTCCCGGCGCTGATGGGTTCGTCACCCGCAATCATCTTCAGCAGCGTTGTTTTGCCGGCACCATTGGGGCCGACTATGCCTACCTTCTCGCCCGTCGAAACAGCGAAGGATACGGCCGTGAGCAGGTTGCGACCACCGAACGTTTTGGTGAGGTTTTCTACGACGATCATATTTGGTGGAATTTATCGGTAACGGAGTGGGCAGTGTTGATTGGAATCGCCAACAACAAGTGTGTCAAATCCTGGCCGGTACAGCCCAGTTGTCGATGCACATTATTATCGGGCACGAAGACGCCACGGCGAGTGCCGTAGCGTCTCGTGATTCGCCTGTTTCGGTGAGCCTGACTTAGTTGGCGGGGTCGAATGAAGTGGCGGTTTTGTCGATCTCAGGAAGTGCGCTTTCGGGAGCGTCGGCGCCACCGATAGCTGAATCGACTTCGCCCCCGGCAGCTGCATCAAGCAGGTCCAGTGCGTTGTCTTCGATCTCTCGCTGCTTGTCCTCGATAAGCTGGCGGGCATCATCCATACCTCGAAATTCTCCGGGCACTGATTGGCGATTCTCATTACTGCGATTGAGTACCTGGCACATGCAGTTGCGAGCCGAAGGGTGCAAATTGGGACATCACCCTCGCGATACGACCATTCCGTCCAACATCACACATGCATTATTCATAGGTTCTTCCCAACCCCTGTTTTGTTATCTGCCGATCATGGGTCTAGAATCCCCACGCCTCCGGCCTGACATGGATTCGTATTCCGCAGTGTGCCGGGCATTACTGTTCGACCTAGACTCGGAGATTTTTATATGAACGGAACTGAGTTCATCGCCCATATTCTTAAGCAGGAAGGCGTCACTGAAATGACGTGCTTTCCGAGCAATGCACTGATCGAAGCGGCCGCTAAAGAAGGCATTCGGCCGGTGATGTTCAGGCACGAACGCGGTGCGATCATGGCTGCCGATGGGTACAGCCGACAGAGCGCAGGACAGCGTTTTGGCGTGGTTGCGATGCAGCACGCTGCCGGTGCTGAAAACTCGATGGGTGGGCTTGCGCAGGCGTTTGGTGACAATGTTCCAATACTAGTTTTGCCCGGCGGATACCCGCTCGACCGGCGTCACGTACGCCCCAACTTCCTTGCAACCGAGAACTGGAAAGGCGTGGTCAAATCGGCTGAAACCATTGACACTCCCTCACAGATTAAAGACGTGATGCGCCGAGCGTTCCAGGCGCTGCGAAACGGTAACGGTGGTCCGGTAGTGGTCGAAATGACAGCGGACATCTGTGCCATGGAAGTGCCAGACGACGCACTCGACTATTCATCTCCAGCCGTGACTGTGTCGGCACCCTCGAAGACGGATGTGCAGGACGCTGTTAAGGCGCTGCTCGCCGCGGATCGACCGATGATCTGGGCGGGTGCAGGTATTTTGAAAGCAAGGGCCACCGCTGAGTTGGCCGAATTTGCTGAACTCACCGACATCCCGGTATTTACAACGATGGAAGGCAAGTCGGCTTACGACGAGCGGCTCCCGCTGTCGCTCGGTGCTGGAAGCGGTGCCACAACGGGCCCGGCTTACGAATGGATAAATGCAAGCGATGTTGTGGTCGGGCTCGGCACGAGTTTCACGATCAACAGCTACACTCGCACGCTTCCCGCGGGCAAGAAGACCGTGATCCACAACACGATCAACACCGAAGACGTTAATAAGGACACGGTTTCACATATTGGTCTTGTTGGCGACGCCCGGTTGACGCTCGAAATGCTGATCGAGGAAGTGAAAGCCCAGATTGGTGAAGGCGGTCGCGATTTGGGGGTTACAGCGCGGATCACGGCGGCACGCGAGGCGTGGATGGCCGAATGGTTGCCAATCCTCAACTCCGATGAAGCGCCGCTGAACCCCTACCGGGTTATCAACGAAATCAACAAGAACATCGACCACGAGAACAGTGTTGTGACGCACGATGCCGGTGGCCCGCGCGATTGCATGGTGCCGTTCTTCGTTGCGACGACACCCCACAGCTACATCGGCTGGGGAAAAACAACCCATTTGGGGTTTGGCATTCCACTGATGATCGGTGCGAAACTCGCCGACCCGAATAAGTTCTGCGTGAACTACATGGGCGATGGCGCCTGGGGTATGTCGGGTACTGACGTGTCATCTGCTGCTAAATCGGGCTTGCCGATCACGACCGTGCTACTGAACAACGGTGGAATGGCGACCTATCCAGGTGGTTTTCCTACGGCCCGCGAGCAGTACGGCGTGTCTCACATGGTCGGTAACTACGCCCAGATAACCGAGGGCATGGGTGGTGTGGGTATCGAGGTGTCGAAACCCGAGGAGTTGGGTCCCGCGATATTGAAGGCCCGCCAGTTGAACGCTGAGGGCAGGACTGTACTGATCGACGTGAAGTCGAATTTCGAATCAAGAAAGTCTTTCCAGGGGGTTTGACCACAGGCCGTTTCCCCCGTTTAACCCTCTCCCCCGGCTGGGGTGCCCAGAAGTCGCAAATGCCCTCCTTGCCGGGGAAGGAGGGCATTTGCGCGTGTCGCGTGCGACGTTACCGCCGACATGAGTGGAGTTGGCGCGCGAGAGCTGGAGTTGGGTCAGTTCGTGATCGGGCTTAGCAGCGCGTCAGTTGTCCCGCTGGTAAGTTTGCGTGAACAGTTCCGCAATGTGTGGTTAGCGTAAGGAGTTGACGGTTGGTGTCGATCAGGTCTGATGAAAACGTCCCGGCAGAAATGAGAGACGGCACCGTTCTGAAGGCCGACATTTATCGTCCCGACGACGGTGGTCGGCACCCGGTGCTGATACTCCGGACGCCGTACTGGAGACTGCATCCCCGCTACATCAAGACTGCCCGTAATCTCGCAGAGCGTGGCTACACAGTCATTTGCCAGGACATGCGGGGTCGCTACGATTCGGAAGGCGAGTTCCTCTGGCAGTTCACCGACAATTCCCTCACCGGTGACGCAGAGGACGGATATGACACGGTCGAGTGGGCGGCGGGTTTGTCGTACTCCGACGGCCAGGTGGGCACCTGGGGGCACTCATACGACGGATGGACTTCGTGGCGTTTGGCCGAGCTGCAGCCCCCGTCGCTAAAGGCAATTCACGCCAGCGGTATGGGCACGAGTTCGCTCGACATGAACTTCGGCGTATTCGAAACGGGCCGGCGGCTGGAGTGGAGCTACATGATGGCCGCCGACATGAGGCGGCGCGCAGGTGTAAAAAATGGGCCTCACCTGCCGGTCGAGGCAGTGGACCAGTGGCGGGCGGTCGAGCGCGGC
>Ga0209445_1001765_pt1 | contig 11342 bp, 8 predicted proteins | sample MarorgKNORR_S2LV_4_FD_188223 | JGI IMG/M metagenome (GOLD analysis project Ga0209445, IMG submission 188223) | Marine microbial communities from the Southern Atlantic Ocean, analyzing organic carbon cycling - NADW_A/KNORR_S2/LV (SPAdes) (version 2) | ecosystem: Environmental > Aquatic > Marine >...
CATTATAAATCCACACTCTCTCGCCAATGTTTCTGTTATTCACACCTTCACCCAATGCAACAATTTCTCCGGAACCATCGCTGTTTGGAATCACAGGGCCATTATTTAAAAGTGCCGGGTTTGCACCAAGTCTTTTTTTCGTATCCGATGGATTTACTCCTGAAGCATGGATCCGAACCTTGACCTCACCCTGAGCTGGTTCCGGTGTCTGGTATTCACCAACCTCCAAAACATTTTCCGCGGACCCGAATTTGTTATACCATACTGCCTGCATATGCACTCCTATAAACTATTTGATAATCCTTCTGTGTGGCCATCCAAGCCTATGGCCTGACCAGAAATATATCTGCCGTAGTCAGATGTTAGAAAAAGCGCCAGATGGGCCACATCTTCCGGCTCAACAAATGTTTTCATTGATACCTGTTTTACATAAAGTCCCTTGATCTCTTCCACCGACTTACCCTGCTCCAATGCATCCGCCTTTATAACGTGATCAATTCGGTCTCCGCTGACACTGCCAGGACAAATTGCATTGACCCGGATACCCTCACCACCAAGTTCCATGGCCAGTGTTTTTGTTAAACCTATCACGGCCCATTTTGCAGCTGTATAAGGAGACCGAAGAGGAAACCCGAAAAAGGAAGCAGAGGAGGCAACATTAATTATAGATGCTCGATGTGATTTTTTAAGTAAAGGGACCGCTTCTTTCAAAGAGTAAAACATACCGTTCAGGTTCACAGCAATAGTTCTACGCCATTCTTTGGGATCAACGTCCTGTAGGCTTGCAGTAGGCCCAGCAACACCGGCGCAATTAATTAGCACATCAATCGACTCAACCTGTTGAGCAACATTAGAGAAAAAAGACTTAACATCATCGAAATTAGCAACATCTGTTTTTTGGATAAAAATATCAGGCGCATGAGATTTAAACGATGAAATAAATTCGTCTGAAACATCACATGTATAAACCCGGCACCCTTCATTTTTGTAGGCCAGGGCAATTGTTTTACCGATTCCCGAAGCACCGGCGGTAACCACAACATTGAGTTTTTTAGAAAGAAAATTCAACTTATTTATTATCCCTAAGACTAAAAAACAATGACACCGCCATCATGATATAAACAAAAACCAACGGCAGCGCAGATATCAAAACAGCCAGCTTTAAAGACTCAAGTCCTCCAATATAAATTAGAGAAAGAGGAAGAACTATTAAAGTAAACGCCCAAAAAAGCCTGTGCCACCTGGCCGGTTCCTGATGTGCTTCCAGTTTTTCCGTAGCACATGAGGCCAGGGCATACGAAGTGGAATCAAACGTGGTGGCCATAAAGACTACGCTCATAAGAGTAAAAAGAAGTAGGGTCACGTGACCACCCGGCAATGACCCGATCACCCCGGAAATGGCATGTGCCCCTTTACCGAGATGGATCAGCGTGGTTGTCATAAATTGACCCGACAGCTCCAGATGTAACGCATAATTTCCAAGAATATTATAGAACATTGCACACCCTATACTGCCAAAAAATATTGTACCAAAGATAACCTGGCGAATGCTTCTACCTCCTGATATTTTGGTGATAAATATGCCATTAAAAGGCCCAACCGCAACCCACCAGGACCAATAAAAGATACTCCAGTCTTCAACAAATCTTGAATCGGTCAACGGATCTGTCCAGGTCATCATCCTGACAAAATTTTGAACCATTAACCCAAAACTATTCAAGCTCATTTTTAGAATAAAGATAGTTGGTCCCGCTATGAAAACAAACACGAGAAATATAAATGCAGCAGTAGTATTAAAATTGCTTAAACGTTTAATACCGCGGTTTAATCCCAAATAAACTGAAAAGGAAAAAATGGAAGCACAAAAAAGAATAACAAGAACTTTTAACGAAAATGAATCAGAAAAACCAAACACAGATTCAACCCCTGCCGCTATCATAGGTGTTCCCAGCCCCATTGATGTGCCGGTAGACCCCAACAACCCCACCATAAATAACACATCAATTATTTGACCGACGGCACCATCTGCGTGTTTCCCCAACAAACCCCTGCAGCTGTTACTGATCCTGAGCAGAGGCACCCGCTTCACATAGTACATATAGCTGAGCGCAACAGCCGGCAAACAGTAAAAGGCCCAACCCGCGACCCCCCAATGAAACAGACCGTATGTAGCGGCATATTCTATTGCAAGGTTAGAACGAGGTACTATACCAAAAGGTGGAGATTCATAATAATAGGCCCACTCAATCGTTCCCCAGTATAAAATACCCGTAGCCACACCAGCACAAAAAATCATCGATGCCCAGCTAAACGTATTAAAATGGTAATCACCGTCTCCCAGCTTAATTTGACCATGCTTGCTGAAGGCAAGCCACAGCACAAAGATTAGAACAGCAAACGTTAATATCTGGTAAGTACTGCCAAAAGTGTTTTCCAAGTATACTTTTAAAGCCAAGAGGGTTTGATAGCTGTCCTGTGACCATACAAAAATGGGCGCAATAAAAAACACAAGCGCCGCTAAAGAAGCATAGAATATTATTTTATCGGTTTTTACCACAGCTTTTTTTAAAAAGAAATTGAATATTCACCGGAAATATCATCAGGGAAATATAACCTTCGTTTTTTGCAGTATCAATGCGGGATGATTTTTTGGTTATATCATAGTAATTATGCTTAGCATATAAGCCCATTTTTAATACATATTATTAGAAACAAAGACTAAAAACCGTTTTTATCAAAACAACCGTTTTGGTATCTTCACCGGTCTGATAACGGTTGTAAAAAACGTTTCCTTGACCGTTGGTGTTTCAGATAAAATTTCAATGAAATTTTCCACATCTAAAACCGAACTGCACCAAGCCTTACAAAAACTTTCCAAGGCGACCCCAACACGTTCAACATTGCCTATCCTTGGGTGTGCCCTTATAGAGGCCAAAGAAGAAAAAACAACACTCAGAGCCACAGATCTAGAAATAACAATTCAAGCCGAAATACCTGTAAGCCTGGAACAAGCCGGCACCGCAGCCCTCCCGCTAAAGACATTGCTGGACATTACCAACGAGATGCCGGAGACAAGACTAACCCTATCGGTGGATGAAAAAAACCGGGCAACGATTACCACGGACACCGGGGAATACGATCTTATGGCAAAACCCGCAGAAGAATTTCCGGCGATCCCAGATCAAAAGGGCTCAAACAGCATCAAGACTTCGGGAAGTCTTCTTAAAGAAATAATTGATGCCACATCTTTTGCCGTTAGCCGGGACGAGCTAAAGCCAGCCCTAACCGGTGTGTTCTTTCAAATATCACCCACAGGAATTACAGCCGTAGCCACAGATGGACACCGATTGGTGAAATATTCAAGAAAGGATTTTGGTTCTAATGGATTTTCAGGAGACTTGATCGTTCCAAAAAAATTCTTAATATATATGTCCACCCAGCTATTGAATCAAGATACGGAATTAATTATAGGAGACAACCACCTTACTGCAAAAATAGATAATGATTTTGTTTTGACGCGCATAATAGATGAACGCTTTCCCGATTATGAGAGTGTAATACCCAAAGAAAACGATAAAACATTAAAAGCAGAAAAAGACATGTTGTTAGGTGCCATTCGTCGCGTATCCATTTTTTCAAACAAATCCACCCACCAAGTTGCCCTGTCCATGGATGGGGACTCCTGTAGGATTACAACTGAAGACCCGGAAAAATCTTCCAAGGCAAACGAGACTGTTGCGGCAGACTATGAGGGTAACGACCTTACGATCGGTTATAATGCAGAATACTTAAAAGACGTTGTTAACCACGTACCGGGTAAGACTGTTGTGGTGGAATTCAGCACCCCAATAAGCGCCGCCCTATTCAGCTCTGAGCTGACGGAAGATCATATTGAAAGCTTAATGCTCCTTATGCCAATCCGACTGAACGATTAAATACCAGGGCTTATTTAGTCGATGTCCATTCATCGCCTTACGCTGGTTTCTTTTCGAAACCACCACCAAAAAGAATTTGAATTCAGCGGCGGCCTCACCGTGATTTGGGGAGAAAATGGATCTGGTAAAACTGCTGTTTTAGAGGCAATCCACACACTGTCATTTGGCAAAAGTTTCCGCACCCACACACAGCGAAGCCTGATCCGCAATGGAGACAGGTCTTTTGTTGTAAAAGGCATGTTTTCATTACAGGGCAGTAGAGATGAAATTGCCGCACAGGTAAATAAACACTCCGGCCAACAATTAAAGCTAAATGGCAAATCGTTATCCGGCAGGACAGAAATAATAGGCCGAAACAATGTTGTGGTTTTGTCTCCAGAAGAACAACCGATTACCAAAGGCCCTCCGGTAGAGAGACGGCAATTCTTTGATAAAATGTTTTCGGTGTCGATGGCGGATTATGTAAAAACGCTTAAAAAGTACAGCCGTGTTTTAAAACAGCGTAACGCCGCACTTCTTTTGGTTAAAGAAAACAAATCTACTGTAGCCGTGTTAAAACACTGGGATGAACAATTGGTAGATGCCGGAGCAAAGCTTTGGTTAATGCGGGTTGATTTAATTACCCAGTTTAAGAACAATGTTGCATCTATGATTCAACGATATGACAGCAGCATCCGGTTTGAAATGGTTTATTTTGATGAAGCACCAAGAGAAGAAACATATCGAAAACAGGTTCGAGACGCATTGAATACAGACCTGGCCTTAGGCCGAACAACGGTTGGGCCTCACAGGGATGAAATATTATTCATTTGGGATAAAAGAGACCTTCGAAACTTTGGCTCACAAGGGGAACACAAGCTTGCCCTGGTGTTGTTAAAATTGGCGGAAATGTGTTTTATACGAGACAACACAGGTTCATACCCCATCCTTTTATTAGACGACATTTTTTCAAAGCTCGATTTTGAAAGAAGTCAAAAGATAGTTTCCCTGCTCCAAAGTCTCGAAAACAAATCTGGTGAACCCGTCCAAACAATTGTAACAACAACTGATATTTTGAATGTTGAAAGCAGCGGACTGATGGCAACTGGAAAAGAAACAAAAACCTATCGTCTGGAGCGCAGATGCAACACATAGGCGGAGCATTAAAAAAACTTATAAAAACAGCAGGTCTTGAAAAAGGAATTGCACAGCAAAAAGCTTTGGAAATCTGGTCGGAGACTGTCGGTGAAACAGTATCAAAAAACACAGAACCAACATCTATTGAGCACGGCATTTTGAGCATCAAAACCACCACATCTGCTTGGCGTCAAGAACTGATGTTCCAGAAAAAACAGATTATTAAAAAACTAAATAAAAAACTAAATAAAAAATTAATAAAGGATATTCGATTTATATGAGCGCAGAAACACAGGCAAAACAATATAGCGCAGAAAGCATTCAAGTTTTAGAAGGGCTGGAGGCGGTTAGAAAACGTCCCGCCATGTATATTGGTGATGTGGGCAAGCGAGGTCTTCACCACCTTGTTTATGAGGTTGTGGACAACTCAATTGATGAGGCCCTCGCCGGTTATTGTACCCGAGTGATAGTTACATTCAACGGTGACGGTTCTGTGACCGTTGAAGATAATGGCCGAGGCATTCCTGTAGACATGCACAAAGAAGAAAAAAAGCCAGCAGTGGAGGTTGTAATGACCCTTCTTCACGCAGGTGGAAAATTTGACAAAGGATCCTATAAGGTTTCCGGCGGTCTTCATGGTGTAGGCGTTTCTGTTGTAAATGCGCTGTCAGAATGGCTGTGGGTAGAAGTAAAACGAGATGAAAAAATATATCGACAGGATTATAGAATTGGTGACCCGCAAAACAAACTTAAAATAATAGGAAACGCTAAAAAAACAGGCACAAAAATATGTTTTTATCCCGATGCATTAATATTTAAAACCATTGATTTCGAATATGATATTATTGCTGAGAGGCTTCGGGAGCTGGCATATCTCAACAGTGGACTTGAAATTATTCTTAAAGATGAAAGAGGAGAAGATGGCGAATCAGACAGATTTAAGTTTAAAGGAGGATTGACCGATTTTGTAAAATATTTAGATGAGAACAACAATCCCCTGCATAATAAAGTGATTACAGTTCAAAAAGAAAACGGGGAAGTTCCAGTAGATGTTGCCATGCGATATGGAAACACCTATAATGATAATATTCTTACATTCGTAAATAATATTAATACTATTGAAGGAGGAACCCACCTTTCCGGCTTTCGATCTGCTTTAACACGGGCCATGAATAATCACGCCACAAAGAACAACCTTATTAGGGCAAAAAAGACTGAAAAGATCAACCTGTCAGGAGAAGATTTTCGTGAGGGCCTGACAGCCATCATAAGCATAAAAGTAGCAGAGCCACAATTTGAAGGGCAAACAAAAACAAAACTTGGAAATGGCGACGTAAAAGGAATCGTGGACACGGTGGTATACGAAGGAATATTGGATTTTCTGGAACAGAACCCATCTATAGGCCGCCGTGTCATTGAAAAAGCCTTACTGGCTGCCAGAAGCAGAAGCGCAGCCAGAAAAGCCCGAGAACTTATTCGCAGAAAAAGCGCATTAGGGGGGTCGTCACTTCCGGGTAAATTAGCCGATTGTTCAAATCGAGACCCGGCTTTTTGTGAGCTTTATCTAGTTGAGGGTGACTCAGCAGGCGGATCCGCAAAACAGGGGAGAGACAGAAGAACACAGGCGATCCTGCCACTGCGCGGGAAGGTAATAAACTCTGAAAAGGCCCGGATTGACAAACTGCTTTCGAACAATGAAGTACAGTCTATGATAACTGCTTTGGGTGCGGGATTTGGCGGCTCTGAAGATGAGAGCGGAGAAAAATCGCCTGGCGACCTTGAAATAGAAAAACTCCGTTATCACAAAATAATTATTATGACGGATGCAGATGTAGATGGTTCCCACATTCGAACACTGCTTTTAACTTTCTTTTATAGGAAAATGAAGGAAGTCATAGATGGTGGATATCTCTACTTGGCCCTCCCGCCATTGTATCGAGTGTCTCAGGGAAAAAAAGAAGCTTATGCCTACGATGATAATGAACGAGATTTATCGATCGAACGTATGAAAAAAGATAATAAAAACACAAAAATATCCATTCAGCGTTACAAGGGTTTAGGTGAAATGAACCCCGCACAGCTTTGGGAAACCACCATGGATCCGGAACGAAGAACTTTGCTGCAGGTTACGGTTGAAAGCGCCGCAGAAGCAGCAGAAACATTTCAAAATCTTATGGGACACGATGTGGAAGCCCGAAGAACCTTTATCGAAAGAAACGCAAAGTTTGTTGTTAATCTAGATGTTTAACACTACAGGAAAATCTCATGGTTGATTTTAACAGAGATAACACCCTTCCGCGGGATATCGTGGACGAAATGAAAGAGAGCTATCTCAATTACTCCATGTCTGTTATTGTCTCCCGGGCCCTGCCAGACGTACGAGACGGACTGAAACCGGTTCACCGCAGGATTCTTTACGGCATGAGCGAACTGGGTTCCAGTTGGAATCGACCCTATAAAAAATCAGCCCGCATTGTTGGCGATGTTTTGGGAAAATATCATCCCCATGGCGACAGCTCTGTTTATGATGCACTGGTACGCATGGCCCAGGCTTTTTCCATGCGGTATGAATTGGTAGACGGCCAGGGGAATTTTGGGTCTATCGATGGGGATAACGCAGCGGCCATGCGTTATACCGAATCCCGGATGACAAAATTATCTGGCGAAATGATAAAAGACCTGGAAAAGGATACAGTGGACTGGGCCCTCAATTTTGATGAAACATTGAAGGAGCCGACTGTTTTACCATCAACCGTACCTACGCTTTTAGTGAATGGGTCCGAGGGGATCGCGGTGGGAATGGCAACTAAAATACCCCCCCATAACTTGGTAGAAGTCATCAATGGATTGGTAGCCATGATTGATAATGAAAGGATTACCACAACTGAATTAATGGAACACATTAAAGGACCTGATTTTCCCACTGCAGGTCTCATTATGGGCATGGACGGACTTAGGCTAGCCTATGAAACAGGCAGGGGTAAAATCAAGATGCGCGCCCGGGCCCACATAGAAACAAATAAAATCGGAAAAGACAGCATAGTAATCACGGAGGTTACTTACCAAACGAACAAGGCCAATCTTGTGGAGAAAATTGCTGACTTGGTTCGAGATAAAAAAGTTGTGGGCATTACAGATCTTCGGGATGAATCGGACAAAGATGGCATACGTGTTGTGATCGAAACAAAACGGGATGCGGTTCCAGAGGTTATTTTGAACCAGCTATACAAACACACACAACTTCAAGACACGTTTGGTCTCATTCTACTGGCGCTTGTGAATGGAGTTCCAAAAATTATGCCCCTGAAAGAGATTCTAACTCATTTTGTGGATTTCCGCCATGAGGTTGTTGTCCGCCGAACTGAATTTGAACTAAGGGAAGCAGAAGCAAGAGCCCACCTGTTAGAAGGCCTAAAGATTGCCCTGGACAATATTGAAGAAGTAATCAAAATAATTCGTGGAAGTAAAAACCCAATCCAAGCAAAAGAAGGATTAATGAACGGTTTTAATCTTTCGGAGATACAATCCCAGGCTATTTTGGATATGAGACTTCAAAAACTTACAGGAATGGAAGTTGAAAAGGTTGTAACAGAGTATAAAGAAGTGATTAAAATGATCGCTCATTTAAAGGGAATCCTGGAGAGCAAAAAACAAAGAATGGACATCATTAAAGCAGAATTACTGGAAATTCGCGACCTTTATGGAGACGCACGAAGAACAGAAATTGTCCCCGTAGACACAGATTTTTCTATGGAAGACATGATCGCCGAAGAAGAAGTTGTTCTAACAATTACACACCAGGGCTATATCAAGCGGACCGCATTAAACACGTATCGTACACAAAGAAGGGGCGGCCGCGGCATACAAGGGGCCATGAGCAAAGATGAAGATTTTGTAGAACACTTATTTATTGCCAACACCCACAATTACATGCTTTTTTTTACAGACAAGGGTAAATGTCACTGGTTGAAAGTCTATGATATTCCACAGGGCGGACGAGCTACCCGCGGTCGGGCAATCGTTAACCTGATCGGCTGTGAGTCCGGGGAAAAAGTGGAAGCCTTTGTCAGCGTGAAAAATTTTGATAATGATCATTATATCGTTATGGCAACCCAGAATGGCATTGTTAAAAAGACAGTACTGTCTGCCTATGGCAAACCTCGAAAAGGAGGCATCTATGCCATTGAGATTCGAGAAGGGGATAAGCTCATCGAAGCCAGGATCACAAATGGCGAACACGACATCCTGTTAGGAACATATGAAGGAAAATCAATCCGGTTTTCTGAAAACAATATTCGCCCCAGCGGTAGAAAAACAATGGGCGTGAAAGGAATCAAATTGGGATCAAAAGAGGACCATGTTGTTGGTATGTTGGTTGTACGTCGCGAAGGAACAATCCTGGTGGCTACGGAAAAAGGAATGGGCAAACGAACAGACGTTATTCAGTATCGCACCCAGACCCGCGGCGGGAAAGGGGTTATGACCATGCGCTGTACAGACAAGACAGGAAAAATGGTGAAAATCATGGAGGTGGTTGACTCGGACGACCTGATCATTATTACCGACTCTGGTGTACTTATGAGACAACCGGTGGCGGCCATTCGTACCATCGGACGTGTAACACAAGGTGTGAAGCTGGTAAAGTTGGATGAAGGCACCAGCATCTCTTCCATCACCAGAGTTATAAGCGAAGAAGTACCCCCGGAAAAAGAAACCACAGAAATAAATGAAGATAAAGAAAAAAACTCGGAGCCAGACACAGATGCAACATGAATCTAATAGCAAAAATAAAACCGATTGAATCCAGGATTGAAGCAGCACAAAAAAAGAGCGGCTTTAATCACCCCGTTCAAATTATTGCAGTAACCAAAACTCACCCATTTCAAACCATTAAAGAAGCATATAATGCGGGAATCACATCTATTGGTGAAAATCGCGTTCAAGAAGTATCACAAAAATTTGAATCTTTTGAACATATGCCAAATATCACTAAACGATTCATCGGACACCTTCAAACTAACAAAGTAAAAAAGTGTATTACTTTGTTTGACACAATAGACTCTGTTGATTCTTTGAAACTGGCGAAAAAAATATCTCAAGTCGCGGAGACTTTTAATAGAACAGTTTCCGTATTGTTAGAGATTAACACCAGTGGAGAACGACAAAAACACGGGTTTTCCCCAGATCACACTGAAAATATAATGAGTTGTTTTAATGAAAAGAACATCAAGATTAAAGGATTAATGACACTTGCCCCCCGTACAACCGATAAAGGAAGACTTAGAAATTCATTTTTTCAACTTAGAGAGTTACAGGATAGAATTAAACACTCTTTAAAAACGGATCAAATGACAGAACTTTCTATGGGCATGAGCGGAGATTATGAAATAGCCGTAGAAGAAGGTTCAACCATGATCAGGCTAGGAACTAAACTATTTGGAAAAAGAGACACCTAAGCAAGAAAGGATGTTTTATACATCTTTCAAGGGACCTATCCAGGGAATCATAATATTTAGAAGGCGCCGATAGCTTAATGAGACCTGCCAGGCGTCCACTCGCTGGTCTACATCACCCTCGATTCCAGAAAAAGCACCGCTCACAAAAAACGGTTTTTGAATGTTCAGGCTTACCCCTCCAATCTTCGTATCCCATAAAACACCGCCTCCAATTGTTATAACTGTTGCCCGGGAGTTTGGTGCAGCGACACCATTCCAATACGCTTCAGTGGTATGCCGCGCGATCAGACTTCCACCCAAAGAGCCGCTTATGGCAGGGATCAGTTTTGAAAAGACAGTTAAAGAAAGATCATATAATTGAGACGCCGTATACCCATAATTATTTTTATTTATGGGTAATTCCGCCATTATTGTACCACCCATAAACACAGGGTTAATCATTTGTTTTTTAAAATACTGCATTTCTAGAAGACCCTTATATACACCATCACTCATACTGAAATGACGGTGATCTGTTTTTTCTTCACCGCCTAGAAAAAAAGGATCATATGTAAGGGTGTTTTTTGAAGGAATCACCAATCCGCTTCCGAGAAACCACATCTTTCCCGCACCTTGACCATCATTAAAAATAAGATAGCGGAACATAAATTTTGTATCACCCATCACCCCGCCTTCGGCGTTTATAAAATTGGAATTTGTGCCCTCGTCCCGGTGATGAATGGTGGTGGTGTCTCCATCCCAGGTCATGATTCGATTTCCTATTGACTGACCAAGGGTAAAATTCCAGTAATTGGAAAGGCCAATAGTTAAGGTAGGTGATAGAATGACGGATGTT
>Ga0209445_1001766_pt1 | contig 11342 bp, 8 predicted proteins | sample MarorgKNORR_S2LV_4_FD_188223 | JGI IMG/M metagenome (GOLD analysis project Ga0209445, IMG submission 188223) | Marine microbial communities from the Southern Atlantic Ocean, analyzing organic carbon cycling - NADW_A/KNORR_S2/LV (SPAdes) (version 2) | ecosystem: Environmental > Aquatic > Marine >...
GTCCCAAGGGTCCGGCTGTTCGCCGGTTAAAGGGGTACGTGAGTTGGGTTCAGAACGTCGTGAGACAGTTCGGTCTCTATCCGCCGTGGGCGCAGGAGGTTTGAGGGAACCTTTCCCTAGTACGAGAGGACCGGGAAGGACAGACCTATGGTGTTCCAGTTGTTCCGCCAGGAGCAGCGCTGGGTAGCCAAGTCTGGCAGTGATAAGCGCTGAAGGCATCTAAGCGCGAAGCATCCCCCAAGATGAGACCTCCCTTCCCGATTTGCGTCGGGAGTAAGATCGCAGAGAGACTATCTGCTTGATAGGCCGGATGTGTAAGGACGGTAACGTTTTCAGCATACCGGTACTAACCGATCGAGAGGCTTGACCCACGCTAAGAACTTCAAACTAAATCCCCTTGGCCCCCTTTACGAAAGGGGGGAACATAGGGGTATCCAGGAATTCGCTTCTTGTTCTTTATGGTTCGACAAGCTCACCATGAGCGGCTATTCAAATTCCGCCCATCCTGAGCCTGTCGAAGGACGTCGCGGGGTGGAGCAGTGGCAGCTCGTCGGGCTCATAACCCGAAGGTCGTTGGTTCGAATCCAACCCCCGCTACCAAAAACCGTGCGTAAAACAGGCCCCCGGAATAGTCCGGGGGCCTTACTTTTTGGCTTTTGCTAACCGTTTGCTAACGCTTTTTCGCACTCTTACCCGGAATCTTGCTCAAAACGGCGCCCGTTTCGGGCTTCGGCGACCGCCCGGTCGAACCCTATAGCGGCCTCTTCTTGCATCCCTGGAAGCACATGGCTGTAGATGTCGGATGTGGTGGCGATACTGGCGTGACCCAGACGCTCTTGGACCACCTTCGGCCGGACGTTTTGTTTTAACATCAACGTGGCGTGGGTATGTCTGGCGTCGTGGAAGCGTACGTCCAGCCCGGTGCGCCGGGCAAGTTTCACCCAGGCGTGGGTAACCGAATCCGGTAGTAAAGGCAAGCCGCCCGCGCCCGCGAAGACCAGGTCATCATCAGAGGGGTCGGTCCCCATGAAGGCATGGACCTTCTCCTGGGCGGCCCGGTGCTGGCGGAGCACCTCTGCTGCCGACGGCGGCAGAGATATGAGGCGGCGCCCTTTGGCGCTCTTCGGGGCCTGGAACACGCCCGTCCCGTCCCGGAGCCGGTGAAAGCTCCGGGTCACCCACAGCTTGGCCAGGTCCAGATCGGTGTCGCTCCATCTCAGGGCCAGGAGTTCGGAACGACGCATGCCGGTGTAAAGGGCCAGGTAGAAGAGGGCGTAGTACGGCGTCTCCCGGGCGGCCTCCAAGAAAGTGGCCATCCCATCTTCATCAAGGGTATGCATCTCCTGGCGCCGGGGACGGGGCGCGTCGACGCTGCCGGCGGGGTTACGGGTCAGAAACCCCCACTTGACGGCACTTTGCAGGGCGGTGTGGAGGGTGACGTGGTGGTGCCTGACGGTCCTGGGGCTGAGACCACCCTTTCCGTCCCTCCGACCCCTGCGCCACCACCTGCGGGGACCCACATCCTCAATTTTAGCTACAATTTCTACGGCCCATATGCTATCGCAACCGATGGGGATGAGTTCGTCTACGTCTCTGATAGGGATCAAATTCTCAAGTTTACGTTGAATGGTACGCTAGTTGATACTTGGGGAGGGGAGGAAAGTGGGGGCAGTCCAGGACAGTTCAACGGCCCGGCCGGAATAGGAGTGGACGCTGGTGGTTTTGTGTATGTAGCCGATGCAGGTAATCAACGAGTGCAAAAATTCACTTCGGCAGGGACCTTCGTAACCGAATGGGGGACGTCAGCGCCCTATGGATTGACAGTGGACAGTTCGGGCAATGTCTTGACAGTGCAGACCAACGAATGTAACGTCCGAAAGTTTGACTCGGCAGGAACGGTGGTTGCTTCGTGGGAATTCGAAAAACCGCATACGTGCGCAGGGTTCGGAATAGCGACAGACGCCAACAACAATGTCTATATAACTGATCTATCGACGGACAGGGTGAGAAAGTTTGACTCTATGGGTAATGCGATATCGAGTTGGACGGGAGGTGGGTCCGGCTTCTACAACCCTCGAGGCATAGATATAGATCTATCAGGCGACGTATACGTGGTTGACAATGACAACCAGCGGATCCAAAAATCCAATGGTAACGGTTCATTCCTAGCGCTATGGGCCGCCGGGAATAACCCTATGGATGTTGCGGTAGATAACTTCGGTAGTGTTTATTCCACCGATTCATCTCTTGGAATTGTGTCCAAGTGGACTTCGGGCGAATAATGGTAAGTTAGCTCTCTGCTGAACACTGCTCTGGGTTCGATTTACTCTTGTGAATCATCTTGAACTTGGAATCCTAATATAACGGGGGTTAGATGGCGCAGCGAAACCAAGCCTTCACTGACTTTATCCAACACTCCCGCTGCGTCAATTTCTAGACGGGCAACCAAGTTTTGGTTGCCGGGCAGGGTAAGCACTACCACGTCGCCGGGTGCGAGATGATCGACGACTCTAACGGCCCGCACCAAGAAGTGGACTACCACAAATATCTGGCCAACGAAAGCGGGAGTCAATACGTCCCGTGTTCTTGCACCTTCAAGCAGTACCAAGAAACTCTGCACTCGGCGCTGATCGTAAAGTCGGGCGAATTCTAGTGTGATTCAATCTCTTTAATCACTTCGTTCATTGATAACAAAAAAAGCCCCCGGAACACTCCGGATGCTTTTCGCTTTTGCGGTCAACCTTGGGGGTTTGGGAATCTCCCGCCAGCAGCTGAGTGCTGAAAGATGATAGCTAGCGGGAATCGCCTTGGGGCGGAGCCGGGGCGCGGGCCAGAATTATGAAGATTCCCCCCAACAGGTGGGCACAGAGTGCGGTCCACACCAATAAGCTGTAGCTCCCGGCGATGTCATAGATAACGGCTCCCAGGCTTTGGCCAAGTCCTAACCCGCCCGCTTCGAAGGGCCGCAACGTACCGCCTATGGAACCGTAATTTGTCCGCCCGAAGTATTGGGCTACTATCATGGAAATCAGGACGCCGGATGTGCCGCTGGACAGGCCCCAAACGATTCCGAAGATGTAGGCGGAAAGCACCGAGTTTACTTGGAACAGGAAGAGCACCGAAGCCGCGGACGTGACCATCGCGGCTAGAACGCACCACCGGGGAGTGATTCTATCCGCCAGATATCCCCAACCGAGATTCCCTAACGACAGGACCGTGCCCAGGCTCAAAACGCCAGCCGCTTGCGTAGTGGTTATTCCGGCCTCCTCAACCAAGTAGGGCACGATGTTGAACCCGATGGTTGTGTTGGCCGTGGTCCCTAAGAATGCCGTCGTCGCAACCAACCAATATGCTCGGGTACGCAGCGCCTCCCTAGCGCTCCAAGGATGCTCTTGGGGTTCATTGCCAAGGTTGGCGGGCCGGGCAGCAGTGGCCACACCGGTGCCGGGTTGGGGTTGACCGGGAAGCGCCGACGGTTCCTCCCGGACCCTTGCTCCGTCGGGCAACAGGCCAATTTCTTCGGGGCGCCGCCGTATCACCAGGGCTAACGGGATGGTCAAGATGAAGCTGAGGATGCCCAAGTAGCGGAACGCCGTCCGCCAACCTTGGTTGACCGCGATGATTGAGATCGCTTGAATGTTGATGGCGGCATTAACCGGCCTAAATATCCCGATAAAAGCGAGGGCGAGATTCCGTCTTTCCAGAAAGAAATTTACGGCCAGCGTGCGGGGGACGATTCCGATCAGTAGCGGTTGGCTGATGGCCCGTCCCAAGACGGCCAGCACGAAAAACTGCCAAACCGTTGTGACCCCGCCCAGAGCGTAGAGGCAAAGACCGAGGAGAATGGTTCCTATGGGCATCAGCCAGCGCGGGCCGTAGCGGTCGGCCAGGCGTCCGGCGACGGGAGCTACCACCCCGGACATCCAGACTCCCACCGACGCGCTGAACCCGATGGTGGTGCGGCTCCAACGCGTGTCCTGGACGATGAGACCCTGGATCCCACCGAGTACGACTCCAGCCACGCTGGCCGCGACGAAATTGCCTAAACCGGTGGCGGCCAAGATCAGCCAGCCATAATAGAAAGGTGGCCGAGGCCGCCATTTAAGGATTCGATCCAATGGTCTCGTGTAAGACTCCTTATGAGGAAATTCAGGCTGATCGCTGAAAGCTGATGGCTACCTCGACGCTCTCTGCGGTTCCGCCGGTTGTTTTGCTAAAAATACCAGAACTGCCGCCACGGCGTGGGCGGCTACGCTGCCCAAGATCAGCCATTTATAGCTCCTGGTGAGGTCGTAAGAGAGGGTCCCCAGGGTCATCCCTAACCCCAGTCCCCCGGCTTCAAAAGGCCGTAGCATCCCGGATATGGTCCCGTAGGCGTTGCGGCCGAAGTATTGGGCCAGAACCATGTATATCAGAATATCCGACCCTGCGCTCACCAACCCCCAGCCCACGCCGAAAAGGTAGGCGGTGGCCAGGTTACTCACCGTCAACAGGTACAGGGTCGCCATCGTCGCGCCGGCCATGGCTGCTATGATGCAAAGCCGGGGAGTGAATTTGTCGGCCAAGGCTCCCCATCCCAGACTAGCCAGGGAGAGAAAGGTGCTGACGCTCAATACACCGGCGGCTTGGGGGGTTGACAGGTTGGCGCTCTCGTGGAAATAAGGCACCATGTTGAATCCGATGCCGGAGCCGGCGGTAACGCTCACCAGGGAAGTGAGGGCGATCAACCAAAACGTCCGGGTTTTCATTACTTCTTTGGCCGTCCAATCCACCTGCGTCGTTGCGGGCCGGGGAGGAATCCGGCTCCCGCCTGCGCGGTTTTCCATCGTAGAGGAATCGATCGGGGCGGCCCCATCGGGTAATAACCCGATGTCTTCGGGACGGCGGCGCACGACGATTATCAGGGGTATGCTCAGAACCAGGCTGACGACCCCCAGGTAGCGAAACGATGTCCGCCAACCCCGGGCCACGGCGACGTTGGAGATGATTTGGATGTTTATCGCGCTGGTGAACGGGCGGAACAACCCGGAAAAAGCCAGTGCAAGATTACGCCTGCGGTCGAAAAAATTCACCGCCACGGTGCGCGGCACCAATCCTATGAGGAGGGGTTGGCTGATGGCCCGGCCGATCACCGCAAAGAGGAAGAATTGCCAGATGGTGGTGACCCCGCCCAAGGCGTATAGGCAACCGCCCAATACGACCGTCCCGATGGGCATGAGCCACCGAGGGCCGTGACGGTCGGCCAGTCTCCCGATAAATGGCGCGATAAGCCCCGACCCCCAAACTCCGGCGGCGGCGGTTATCCCGATGGCGCTGCGGCTCCAGTTCATCTCTTCTGAGATCAACCCCTGGATCCCGCCAAACACGACTCCAGCCAAGGTGGTAGCGACGAAGGTGCCCAAGGCTCCGGTGAAGAGGATGAGCCAGCCATAGTAAAAGGGCGTGGCGGGGCGCCAATCAAGGGCACGATGTAAGAGCGTCAATGTAATTTCAACCCAGTTCGCGGGAAGAACCTGTAGACCGAGATCCGTAACGGTGCTTATTGTATTCGTAGTCTCGGAGGCGGGTCAAACGAGAACGTGTATGCCATGTTAGAATCGACGTCTCGGCCAAGAGTTCCCGTCGGGGAAATGCCTTGGGAACCCTGGCAAACCGGCCTGATAGAGTGGGTTGAGCATGCCGGAGATCATCCTGAACCCGGACCGGTATACCGCGGCCAACCCGGTGCTGCACGGGAGGCCTAGCGGAGACTATCATCCATCTGATTCCTGCCTGTTGGAAGTATCGACAGACGGCGTCATGGTGAACCTCAACGGGTCGGTCCTAGACGGCGAGAACACCATAAACGCCGGGATCTACGTTCATGACTGCCGGGATGTCACCATCAAGAAGGGAATGGTGAGGGCGTTTTACGTGGGCATCCGGGCGGTCAACGTTGAAAATCTGAACATTGAAAACTGTGTGGTCTCGGACAACCATAACCCCACTGATGTGGAGTGGCTGCCCGATGCCGACGACCCCAAGGAAGAGGGTTTCGGCGCCGGGATCTACCTTTTCCGAGTGTTTGACAGCGTCATACAAGGAAACCTATTGAACAACAATTTCAACGGTTTGAGCCTGGTGCGGTCCAAGCGTAACCGGATCGCCGGGAACAACGCGTCCTACAGCGGCAACCTGGGCATCCACCTTCTTGGGTCCAGCCACAACGTGGTTGGGGACAACCAGGCCGATCATTGCATCCGCTACACCGGCCGGTTCTGGTGCGACACTGCCGACTCGGCCGGGGTCCTGTTGGAAGAGGATTCTCACCACAACCGGATTACCGGCAATAGCCTGCGCTACAGCGGCGACGGCTTTTTCATCAGGGCCAACAACGGGCATAGCTGCGACCACAACTATATCGCCCGCAACGACGCCAGTTTTTCGCCCAACAACGCCTTTGAGGCAGGCTTCTCCCAGCACAACGTCTTCGAGGAAAACGTTGCCGACTTCTCGAACTATGGTTTCTGGTTTGGCTTCTCCAGCGACACCGTCGTGAGAGATAACCGGATAAGGGGCAATCGACTTGATGGGATCGCTGTAGACTCCGGCAACCGAAATAACATTCAGGGCAACAACATTGAGGGAAACCGGAACGGCGTCCGGTTATGGAGCGGCCGGCCGGGAGAGCTTAGCCAAATCACTAGTGTTGTCCGGAACGAGATCAACGCGTCCCGGGAATGCGCGGTTCTTGTTGGGAAGGGCCAACTGGCATCTGTAGAAGACAACATGCTAAACAGCAACGGTTGTGAAGTGGTTCAGGAATAGGCAGCGCTACCGGCTACTGCCAAGAAAAGAGGATCTCAAGCGTTACACCGGGGAAAACCAGTGACCATGTAGCAAGAGGTTGCAAAGGGACCATGGATTTCGGCCTTCGCCGGAATGACGGGAGTCTAACTAACACGTTGTCCAAATTCCGCCGGCGCTTGCCATGGGGCCGGACGGTGCATACACTTTCAAATTGGCTTCTGTCGCCGCAGGCACGGTTGCGACTAACAGCAAAAACGACGCATAGGAGTGAGACGATGGACTTGGAATTAGGGGGAAAGACCGCACTGATTACCGGGGGGAGCCGGGGCATTGGCAAGGCCGTTGCCCGTGAGTTAGGCCGGGAGGGCGTCGACGTGGCCATTGCCTCCCGGGGCATGGAGGCGTTGGAGGAAACGGCTAAGGAGTTGGCTGCGGAAACGGGCCGGCGCTTCGTCCCAATCTCGGTTGACACGAGTAGCGAGGAGTCTATCCAGGCCATGGTGAAAAAAGCGGTCGCTGAGCTGGGACACCTGGACATCCTGGTGAACGGCGCCGCTCGGGTGGGCGGGGGACCCGCCCCAAAGCTTGCCGAGATTACAGAAGAGTATTTTTTCGAGGACATGAACACCAAGGTCCTGGGCTATTTAAGGTGCGCCAAGGAAGTAGCGCCCTACATGCAACAGCAGGGATGGGGGCGGATCATCAACATCAGCGGTCTGGCGGCCCGGCAGTCGGGCAATGCGGTGGGCAGCATGAGAAACGTCGCCGTGGCGGCTATGACCAAGAACCTGGCCGACGAACTGGGACCTCACGGCATCAACGTAACCGTGGTGCATCCAGGGTTGACCCGAACGGAAAGGACCGCCGGTTTGGTGGCCGAAGCAGCCAAACAACAGGGCATCACCGAAGAGGAGGCGGAGGAGCGGATGGCCCAGGGGGTATCGGTGCGCCGGATCATCGACGCCCGGGAAATCGCTCACGTGGTTGCTTTCCTAGCATCCCCCAAGTCGATCGCCATCAATGGGGACGCCATAGCCGTAGCCGGAGGATCCGGCCGCGCAATCCACTACTGAGAGGGGGAGCTGGGCAGGGAATCAGACGATGGGGGATTTTCGCTGAACTAGCGAACGGTCCTGGTAGCGCCGCTTTGCTAATACGTGCCCTTGTTTTCCCGGGGAGGCTTATCCCAGTCCGGGCTCTTGCAACTTGGGCAGATGGTAGGGCGCTGGACGCGCATCACTTTGGCCACCACTCGCTGAGCACCGAAAACGGGAACCCATTCATGCCCGCAGTGGCAGTGAAACGCAATCACCAAGTTAGCCGGAAGATCGGGTTGCTTCTTTGTGGGCCGCTTCTTCAACTGGGTGTTTACTCAATAACAAGGCCAGGATCAGCATGGCGGCTACGTTGCTTCCCATTACGTCCTACACGAAAAAGGTCAATCGGCCGAGGTACTTTGGGCCTCGGCAACTATATTGCATGGTAGCACGAGCCATCCAGCGGCTTATACTGCGGACGTGCGCATAAGGCCCATTCTGAGGCGGTTGTGGGGGAATACCGGGGCATCGGGCCTTAGGGGCGTACCCACGTCTCGGACAGGGCAAGCCCGGCGGTGCTACTGGTTCGCTGGTCCCGTTCCTCCGGGAAAGGCCGACCGGAGGCCACCACACCGTTCAGGGTCAACTGGGCGTTCCGGGCGGGGACGAACACGCTGGTCCAGCCCAGGGGCCGGTCCGGGTTGCTGCCCGGCGGCACACCGATTCCGAATGGCTCGCCAAAGTCGAACCAAGTCATGGTGATGGTTTCTTCGTCGGTGTCGATATGCTCGGTCCAGAAGTAGGTCGTGTCCCCGGTTCTGCTGAAAACGGCGTCGATTACCGGAATGGTCAGGTCGGCGAACTCCCCGGTGTTGGATATCTCCCGCTGCAGCCAGCGGGCCATGGCTATGTTGTCGGAATAGATGCGCTTCTCGTCTCCGGTTAGGTCGCTTCTCAAAAACAGGACATGCCCCGCCCCACTTGGGGATAGGAGGACGCGCCAGTGGCCGGCCCGGGTTGTCATGGGCCCGCCTTCCACGTCGTGAAGGCGCATATAGTTATTTTCGCCGGTGAGAAGGATTTCGTTGGGGTCGGTTTTCGTTGTCATAGGCGACTCCCATTTTTACCACAGAGGTCACGGAGAACTCAGAGAAAAAAAGTAGCTCCGGGGCCTCTGCGCTCTCTGTGGTGATTTTTGATAGACGTAAGAAACCCGAACTCTGGCATTGTAGCAGACCGGAGCGGTGAAGCTTGCCAGGGTTAATGGCTGTCGGTATCATGCGGTCAGTGCCCAAGCGGGCGCGATAATAACCCCGAAAAATAAAGCTAGAAGAAATATGCGGTGCACTTGGAGGTAAGCGATGCCAGTGACCAGATTCGAGATTAATAACCGGAAGCCATTTGCTGAAGGACTGGTGTTTGGAAACACCGGAGCCTACGAACAACTGGAAGGGGTCGTTGACTTCGCCATCGATCCCGCCCACCTGGCTAACCAGGGGATCGCCGATTTGGAACTGGCGCCGGTGGACGCCCAAGGGCAGGTAACGTTCTCCTCGGACTTTCGCATCCTTTTACCGGTAGACCAGTCCAAGGGGAATCATCGTATTTTGTTGGACGTGCCCAACCGGGGCAAGGCCCTGGCCCTGAGAAACATCAACAGCGCCCCAGAGGTTGCCCCGGACGCTCCGCCGAACCCCGGCAACGGGTTTTTGATGCGGCAAGGATATACGGTGGTTTGGTGCGGCTGGCAGCACGACGTTCCAGACGTTCCGGGAGTGTTGCGGGCCCGGCTTCCCGAGGCCAGGACCGGCGAGGGCCAGGTCTCTGGCGAGATCGTGGTCACCTTCCAGATCAACACACCAGCCCAGGTCCAATACCTTTCCGATAGAGCACACCGGCCCTATCCGGCCAATAACCTGGAGGATTGGGACTCGGTGCTCACCGTTCAAGACCACGAAGATGGGGAGGAGCGGGTCATTCCCCGTGAAGAGTGGGCCTTTGCCCGCTTGGAGGACGGGCGGCGCGCGCCCAACGCCTCCCACATCTACATGGAATCCGGATTTATTCCGGGCAAGGTTTACCAGGTAAAGTACACCACTACCGGCGCCCCCGTGGTGGGGCTGGGCCATCTGGCCACCCGGGACGTGGTGTCCTTCCTGAAACAGGCCTCCGCGGACAGCGGGAACCCCTGCGCCGGAGACGTGGAGCATGCCTACGCGTTCGGAGTATCCCAGAGCGGCCGGTGGCTGCGCCAGTTTCTGCATCTGGCCTTGAATCGGGACCAGGAAGGCCGCACGGTGTTCGACGGTTTTATCCCTCACGTAGCCGGGGGTAAGCGGGGCGAGTTCAACCAGCGCTTCGCTCAACCTTCCAGTCAGGCCAGCCGAAGCACGAATAGCCTGTTCCCGTTCAGCGACGTGGAACAGACCGACCCGGAGACCGGGGTCACCGACGGCCTGCTGTCCCGTTTGACTGCCCAAGGCCCGCTTCCCAAAATCATGTACGTGAGCACTTCGTCCGAGTACTGGGGTGGCCACGGCGCGCTGGTGCATACGGACCTGACCGGTAGCCATGATGTTGAGCCGCCCGAGGCCGTTCGGATCTACATCTTGGGGGGAATGCAGCACGCCATCGGTGGCCTTCCCCTGACCGACACAGACGCTGAAGGCGTACGCACCCAGCAGTTATATCACTGCTTGGACTACCGCTCGCTGCTCCGGGCGGCCTTGGTCAATCTAGACCGTTGGGTCACGTCAGGACACCCCGCGCCCCCCAGCCAATACCCTAAGATTTCCGATGGCACCGCCGTTTCCCCGGAAACCGCGTTGAAAACATTGACATCGATCCCTGGTGTCAAACCGCCGGTCCATCTGCGCCGGTTTACCCGCTTGGACTTTGGGCCGGACCCAGGAGTCCCGGCGAAGGCGCCGCCGGAGATAGGCAAACGCTACCCGAATCTGGTGTCCGCCGTCGACGGGGACGGCAACGAACTCTCCGGAATCTTGATGCCCTTCATCACGGTCCCTCTGGCCACGTACACCGGCTGGAACCTGCGCCATGCCGATATCGGCGGAGTGGGCGAAATAATGTCCACCGGCGGGGCCTCGGGCGGGACCCTGAAGGGGTCTACCATTCCCTTCGCGGCCACGGTTGAAGACCGGGAGGCGTCGGGAGACCCCCGCCTTTCTGTCGAGGAGCGCTACGAATCCAAAACCGTCTACTTGGCTAAGATTGAAGAAGCGGCTCAATCGCTGTTGGACGAAGGGTATCTGCTGCGGGAAGACCTGGCTACAGTGATGGAGCACGCCGGGCAGCTATACGACGTTTTCGCGGGCCGGGCTGCCGCGGTCCAGGCCGCTGACAACTAGAGGTCTTGTTGGCGCAAGCCATGGCAAGTGGTTCGACGAACTCCCGTCCGTCCGGAACTTGTAGGAGGACACGGATTCAGGGACCGGTGAAAAAGAAACAGGCCGGTGTCCACAGTCTCGAGTCAATGGACCAACGGCCTGTTTCCAA
>Ga0209445_1001768_pt1 | contig 11330 bp, 9 predicted proteins | sample MarorgKNORR_S2LV_4_FD_188223 | JGI IMG/M metagenome (GOLD analysis project Ga0209445, IMG submission 188223) | Marine microbial communities from the Southern Atlantic Ocean, analyzing organic carbon cycling - NADW_A/KNORR_S2/LV (SPAdes) (version 2) | ecosystem: Environmental > Aquatic > Marine >...
GCGACAGGCATCAACAAAACCGAACATCTGCCTTCCTCCGGGGGGCAGATAGAGTTGTTTCAGCGCATCGGAATGTCTGACGTACGCACAGTGTTGCTGGAGGTTTCCAAAGACCCTGCCATGATCTATTGGCTGGACAATCACGAGAACCGCAAGGGCGAACCCAACGAGAATTACGGTCGCGAACTTCTTGAACTGTTCAGCATGGGCGTGGGCAATTACACTGAGGACGACATCAAAAACGCCGCCCGGGCCTTCACTGGATGGACGATTACTCAACCGATTCCTCTATACCCTCAAGGCCACTTCAAATCTGAGTTCCAATTCAGTCAAGGCGACCACGATGAAGGCGAAAAGACGTTCCTCGGACACACCGGGAATCTGAACGGCGACGACATAGTCGACATAGTCGTCAAACAGCCCGCCACGGCGAACTTCCTGGCTCGGCATATGTACAACTTCTTCGTTGCCGACGAGCCGCAGGTTCCCGCGTGGTCGGTGGAGCCTCCCCAGGATCAGGAAACAATTGACACTATCGTGAAGGCGTACATGGAAACCGATGGCGATATTGTAGCCATGCTCAGGGCCATGTTTAACTCTGACTCGTTCAAAAACGCGCAATTCAAGAAAGTAAAGAATCCTACCGAACTTGTCGCTGGCGTCCTGAAGCTGGTGGGAACCTACCGTTTCCCGGAACCCGGTGTGGTAGCATTCGGCGCAGCCACAACGCTAATGGGTCAAACACTGCTTAATCCTCCCACCGTGGAGGGCTGGCACACAGGCAAAGAGTGGATAGACGGCGGAACGCTGAACGAGCGTATCAATTTCGCAGTTAACGAAATCGGCGATGCTGGCAAGCCCGGAATTCAGGACATCATCAACCGTCTGGGCGCTCACGGCGGTTCTGTGTCACCAGAGGAATTCACCGACAAAGCCCTTGATCTTGTTGGACCGCTGCCGGTTGACGATAAGACTCACGCTGCTTTGATGGAATACGCGGAGTCTGTCGGCAGCCTGGATTTCAGTTCCGACGAGGCCCGAGAAGAGGCTACACCCAGGGTAATTCACATGCTGCAAATGATTGCGGCCACACGCGAATTTCAGTTCGCTTAAAGCTCAGGAGGCTTAAATAATGGCAGCAAACGGAAAACCCCCGGTAATGGTCATCCTGCAATTGACTGGCGGCAACGACTTCATGAACACGCTGGTTCCATACAATAACCCGGTGTATTACGATGCCCGTCCCACTGTTGTCATTCCGCAGGACACGGTGTTGCCGATCAACGACACGCTGGCATTCAACCCCAATGCCGCGCCGCTCAAAGAGATGTTCGATGATGGCAAAGTGGCGATTGTTCAGGGCATCGGTTATCAGAACTCCAGCCGTTCCCACTTTCGGGGCATGGACATTTGGCACACCTGCGAGCCTGACAAGATCGGGACAGAGGGCTGGGTCGGTCGCGCAATCCGGGACCTGGACCCGAAAAAAGAGAATGTCCTGACAGGCGTAAACTTCGGACGCGGCCTGCCCAGGGCTATGGCATTGGCAGGGACTCCGATCACTTCTGTTGGGGACCTGGATAATGTCGGGCTGATGACGGGCATTGAAGAGGAGGCCCGACGAAATTTGGCGCTGGACTTGTTCAAGAAAATGTACTCTCCGGCGGTCGGAACTGGCCCGGTCATGGAGTATCTGGCCCAGACAGGCTCCGACGTCCTGACCGGCGCGGACATACTCAAAAAGGCTCCTGAGTCTTACACCTCCGAGGTTGAATACGCCGACAATCCCATCGCCAAGAGCCTCAAAGACGTTGCGAGGGTGCATCTGGCCGGACTCGGCACTAGAATTTTCTACACCGCCCATGCAGGCTATGACCACCACGCCAACGAACTCAAGACCCACCCTGGACTGCTCCGCGACCTTTCTGGCGCGATCATGGATTTCTTCCAGGACCTGCGCGACCACGACGCGGCGGATGAGGTGTCGATGCTAGTGTTCACCGAATTTGGCCGCCGAATGCGCGACAATGGCAGCGGCACGGATCACGGCTCAGGTGGAGGCGCGTTCATCATCGGAGAAAATGTCAAAGGGGGCCTGTACGCCGAGTATCCTTCGCTAAATCCATCAGACTGGCTCAAAGGCGAAGACCTGGACTGGAAGATCGACTTCCGGGGCATTTACGGAACGATGCTTGACCAGTGGATGGGACTGGACTCAGTGCCCATCGTGGATGGCCAATTCGAGCAAATAAATCCATTTAATTAGCTATCAGCTTTCAGGATTTGATCGACGGTTGATAGCTGCGCGAGAGGTGCATAATGGTTAGACCACATGGACTGCTGAGGGCGGGGTTCCCTTTCCTGAAGACGCTTGGTATGCGGCGAATCACCAACTTTCCTGCCGATGTCGCCTTCGGGGCCGAAGGGCGTATTTACATACTGCTGAGGACCGAGGTTGACGCGGAAATCAGGGTGTGGCACTTCGATGACGCTGAATCGCTGACAGACCAACTGATCGGCATCGGCGGATTAGGCAAAGATGACGGCAAGATGACTTGGCCGGTGCAAATTATCGCAGACGCCGACGAAAACCTGTTTGTTTCCGATGAAGCGTTGCATCGGATTACGTCCTTCAATATGGACGGAGAGTTTGTGGCGAATTGGGGCGAACAAGGATCGGAGGATGGTCAATTGAATGGCCCTTCGGGTATCGCCTTCGATGCCGATGGGAACGTTCTGGTGGTAGACACCCTCAATCACAGAGTCCAGAAATTCACCAGTGCAGGAAAATTCATTTCCAAGTGGGGGAGCTTCGGTTCTGAGCCAGGCCAGTTCAACATGCCCTGGGGCATTCATGTTGACGAACTTGGTGATGTTTACGTGGTGGACTGGCGCAACGACCGAATCCAGAAGTTCAACTCTGACGGAGAATTCGTCTTCGAGATCGGGACGTCAGGGAATGGCGACGGCCAGTTTAACCGTCCCACCGGCGTGGCTGTGGACGCCGATGGCGACATCTATGTCGCTGACTGCGGCAACAACCGCGTTCAGATGTTCAACGAACACGGGCGCTATTTACAGAAATTCCTGGGCGACGCGACTCTATCTCGCGTGGCGCGTAACTACATGCTCACCAACGCCTTCCCGAATCGGTTGCGTGACATGGCAAATCTGGAGCAGGAAAAGCTCCTTCGCAGTCCCAAGTCGGTCCGAGTAGACGCAGAGGGCCGCATGTACGTTCCCGATTACAGGTCATATCGCGTGCAGGTTTATCAGAAAGAGGCCATACACCTCACCGAACAGCAGTTGGCGCCACCTCTGCGAGCGCCGACGCTCCAGACCGTCTAGACGGATTTAACGAAGCGCGCTGAACTGGATTCACATGGGGGTACGTCACGACGTGCCCCTGTTTGGTTAGTTTTCAATTCATGAACCTCAACTAAGGAGGCCCCGATGGCAACGGCAATCCAAGGACAAATTCGAGTCGGAACGTTGGATGAACTGATTGCAAAAGGATGCTCCGTGGTCACCGGAGGGGGTCACACAATCGCAGTGTTCGCGCATGACGACGATGTGTACGCTTTGGACAATCGCTGTCCTCACATGGGCTTTCCACTTGACCGGGGCACCGTAAAAGACGGCCTGCTCACCTGTCACTGGCATCACGCAAGATTCGACCTTTCGAGCGGCGGGACGTTTGACCCATTTGCCGACGATGTGCGCTCCTTCCCTGTGACAGTCGTGGACGGCGAGGTATGGGTCAACCCATCCCCGCCAGAATCCGATCCCGTTGAGCGATGGTCCGATAGATTGCACGACGGCATGGAGCACAATATTCGACTGGTGATCGCGAAATCTGCGCTGGGATTGAATTCTGCTGGAGCCGACTACAAGACCCCGCTCCGCATAGGCTCGGATTTCGGAATGACCTATTCTGACGAGGGATGGGGTCAGGCCATGAGCATCCTGACATGCGCCGCGAACATTCTGCCGCATCTCGCCGAAGAAGACCGTCCTCGCGCCATCTATCAGGGCCTACGGCATGTAGCAACCGAGTGCGAGGGCAGGCCTCCAAGATTCGTCGTTGACCCCCTACCCACTGGGGAGACCCGCCCAGAGGTGTTCAAAAAGTGGTTCAGAAATTTCATCGAGGTCCGAAATGACGAGGGGGCCGAGCGCGCCCTGAGGACTGCGATTGAAGTTGGATTGTCTCAATCAGACATTGCAGACATGATCTTCGCCGCTGCAACAGACCGCATCTACATTGACGCTGGTCACATCGTGGACTTTGCAAACAAAGCCTTCGAACATCTCGACCACATCGGCTGGGAGCATTCGGCGCAAGTTTTGACCAGCCTGGCGCTTGGAATGGCGACCGCGCGAAGAAGCGAGGAACTGAACGCATGGAGAAATCCCATCGACATATCGTCGATGGTCTGGGAGGCACGGCGGGAGCTTGCTGAACTCTTCGAGCAAGGTGAAAGCAAACTGGGCGAATGGGACGACGAACAGGAATTGGCCGACATAATCCTTCAAGATGATCCCGGAGCGACGTTGGACGCCATCAAATCAGCAGTCAGGTACGGGGCTTCGCCGGAGCAGTTGGGATCAACAGTTGCCTACGCCGCGTTCCTCAGGATGGCGCGGTTCCACACCTCGAACGAATTTGCCGATTGGGACACTGTGCACAACACCCTGACAGCCGCCAACGCCCTGCATCAAGCATTGAAGCGAGCGCCGTCAGTGGAATTGGCGAGAGCCGTGCTGGATACCGCCATGAGTGTGTATCTCGATAGATTCCTGAACGTGCCGGCTCAGCGAATGCCAACTCCCAACGGCGATCTGGTGGACGCGGAAGCATTTGGCCCCCAACTGTTGTCCAAGATGAACGTTCAACAGCAGGTTGAACAATCGGCCCAAGTTGTCTCTGACTATCTGACCGGCGCAGAAAATCCAGAAGGAGTTCTGGCGACGCTAGGGCATGCAATGCTACGAGAGGACTCCGGGTTTCATATGTTCCAGATAGTCGACGCCGGGTTCAAGCAGTACGAGGAACGCAAAGGCACGGACGCTGGCCGGCACGTTCTAGTCGCGCTGTCACGGTTCCTGGCCGCTCATTACCCGACTACTCGTTCAGTGGATCAGACTTTCCAGATTGCCGAGCGTCTGAATCGCGGCGATGAACTGTTCCGAGATGATGGCGAGTAGCAAATTCGCAAAGATAATTCGCTTGAAAGGAGCATCTAGTGGCAACGATAGTAACCGGCGGCACAGGATTTGTGGGTTCCAATATCGTCAGGAGGCTCGCTGAACAGGGGCATCAGGTCGTCTCGATAGACCTGGTTGAGCCTGACGATATGGTCCTCCGATACGTGGCGCCGTGGTCGTCTCACGTGACCTGGGCGCAAGCCGACATTCTTGAGCCTGCCTCACTGGAAGTGATCGGCGCGAGCCACGATGTCGACAAAATCGTCCACGCGGCGGTCTTCACCGGCATCAGAGAGGACATCGAGCGCAAGGACAGCCGCCGAATAATTGACATCAACGTGAGCGGCACAGCCAACATGCTGGAATTGGCCTCGAAACTCTCTATCGAACGATTTCTTTACGTGAGTTCAGGCGCAGTGTACGAAGGCTTGGAGGACACAGGAATCCTGCGGGAAGACCTCCCGTTGAACCCGCGAGGGCTGTACAATTCGACGAAACTCGCCAGCGAACACATCACGCACCGCTACGGAGAACTTCACGGTTTCGACACGGTTGCCACACGGCTCAGCAGCCCGTTCGGTCCTATGGAGCGAGTGACCGGGCATCGCGCCGTGATGTCCATGCTGCAACAAGTGACGCGTTACGCAATTCGGAACGAATCCATCCCGCCTTTGCCCATCGGCAGCTGGGATTTCACTTACGTCCTGGACATCGCCGCTGGAATCCAGACTGTTCTGGACGCGCCCAAACTTTCGTATCGGGAGTATAACCTGGGCCGCGGAGCATCAGTATCCACGGACGATATTGTGTCGGCTATGCGAGATGCAGACCCTGTGGTCACGTTCCAAGAACAATCAGACGTTGAAATGGAAATATCGTCCAGCCGTCGAGTAATGGACGCCTCTCGTGTTCAAGATGACATCGGGTTTTTGCCGGAATATGACATCGCATCGGGGCTTAAGTCGTACATGCAGTGGCGCCAGGAGTTCGAATTTATAGATTAAGACCGCACGATAAACATTGAAACGACGGGGCGCCGAAATGAACATGCTATTCGTATTCAACAGAAATGTAGCCAGAAGCCAAATCGCAGAGACATTGTTCAATCACTTGTCAGGCCATCAGGTCACCAGCGTAGGGACGGCGGTGCGGCATTTGGATGTTCGAACGCCAGACGATCAAAGCCCACTCTGAAACCCCTGGCGCGCCGGTCACTCCGGGCATTGTGCTGGATTTGATGTAGGAAAAAGGCTTCGATCTGTCAGGCAACACACGTAATCAGGTCACGCCCGAAATGGTGGGCTCCGCTGACCGAATAATACTCATGTTGGGTCGGATTCCGCCAGAAGGTTTTTTGTCTCAGAACGAAAAAACGGAGGGTTGGGACATGACCGACCCTGTGCATATGACCCGCGAAACGACGGCGCTCATCATGGACGGAGTGCCGTAGAAAGTGAGAGCGTTAATTAACGAATTTAGGTAACCAACGCGCTGATTAGGGCAAGAATTCCTCCATGAGAACCTTGAGCCGTAATAGATAGCGTCCACTCCTCCATCTTGACGACTGAACCGCCAACCCCTATGGTCTGGTGACTTGATATCTTTTGGAGGGTCCCATCACTTGACCGACACTGCACTTTCTGGGGTTTACGTGCTTGACCTTAGCGACGGAATGTCCGGCGGATACTGCTCCAAAGTGCTTCGAGACCTGGGCGCCGACGTCATCAAAATCGAGGCTCCCCGTGCCGGCGATTCTACTCGCGGGATGGGGCCATTCTTGAACGGGGTTCCTAACATCGAAACCAGCGCGACGTTCCTCTACCTAAACGCGGGCAAACAGAGCCTCACTCTGAATTTGGAGTCGGATGAAGGCAGGAAAATCCTTAGAAGACTCATTGGCAATTCTGATGTGTTGGTGGAGAGTTTCAAGCCAGGAATGATGGATGCTCTGGGCCTCGGATACTCAGAACTCGAAAAGCTGAATCCAGCGCTTGTGACGGCTTCTATATCGTACTTTGGAGCCACAGGGCCGTACAGCGATTACGAAGGCTCCGATCTGGTAGCCTACGCCGTCAGTGGTTACATGTACCTAACGGGCGACGAAGACCGCGAGCCGTTGAAGGCCGGAGGCTCGCAGTCGGAGTATCAGGCGGGAATGGCCGGAGCCATGTCTATCATGGCGGCGTTGACGCATCGTGATTTCACAGGCGAAGGCCAGCACATCGACGTTTCGGCAATCGAGGCCCTTAACGCTACTTTCGACGGAGTGGGGTATTATTCGGCGTACGAAAATCGCGGCGTCGTCCCGAAACGCGCTGGGACTCGGCTCGTCCAGCGCGAGCCTCACGGCGCCTATCCGTCAACGCTCCTGCCGTGCAAAGACGGGTGGGTGCATGTCCACTATTCGCCCTCCAATCCCCAAGGCATTGCGATGCTCACGGGTGATGAACGGATGGAGTCCGACGATGTGCTGTCGGAGATGCGAGGCCACGCCGACGAGATCGACGCTTCTTTGACAGAGTGGCTGAAAGATCACACCCGCGAGGAGATTCAAACTCTGGCTCAGGAGATTCGAGTGCCCTTCACGATGGTTCAGTCGATCCCCGAAGTGTTAGAGGACCCGCAGAATACGGCGCGGGGGTTTTTTGTAGATATCGAGCATCCAGAGGCAGGAGCGTTGAAGTACCTCACCTCTCCTTATAGGCTGCCCGAGAGTCCGTGGCACGCAGTCCGCGCTCCGCTGCTGGGTGAGCACAATCGCGATATTATCTGCGGAGCGTTAGGATACTCTGACGGCGATTTCCAACGCTTGAAAGAAGCGAACGCAATTTAGATGTCCGAAAACAACCAACGCAATTTTCCGTTAACTGGGATCAGGATCGTTGACCTAACCAACGTGATCGCGGGCCCGGTATCCACCCGGGTTCTGGCGCAACTTGGGGCCGAGGTTATCAAGGTCGAGGTGCCTTGGGGTCGGGCGATAGGAAACATCGCCATGCACACTGACGTTCCGGGTGAATTGCGGCCTTATAACAAAGTTGCCTCATTCAACGAGGTCAACCGAGGCAAGAGGAGCATCGCCATAGACCTTGCCCAGGAGGAGGGCAGAATCCTTCTCCGCGAGATCATAAGTGTCAGCGATGTGGTCATCGAGAATTACAGCCCCCGCGTCATGGGCAACCTGGAACTCTCTTATGAATCGCTGTTGACCGAACGCCCCGATCTCATAATGGTGTCCATGCCTGCCCTGGGCGGCGCAGGCCCGTGGAGCAGTTACATCTCCTTCGGCCCTGGGACAGATGCTCTCGGAGGACTATCGGACGTCACAGGATACGAGAACGGGCCACCCCACAAGCCAGGAAACTACTACGCCGACCACAACTCGGCGTTCCACGTATCCACAGGTATCGTGGCGGCTCTTAGCCAGAGAAGGCGGACCGGCAAAGGACAGCGCATGGAGATCGTGCTTCGAGAGGTGACGATGGCCGTGATCGGAGAGCAATTCCTGGGCTATCAACTCTCTGGCGACGCTCCTGTGCGAATGGGCAGCCACCATCGTGACGCCGCGCCTCACAACGTCTATCCTTGCAGAGGAGATGATGAGTGGGTTGTAATTGCGGTGGAAAGCGATGAAGAATGGCGCCGACTCTGTGATGCTATCGGTAACCCCAACTGGAGCGACTATGATCGATTCGCCACTAAACCAGATCGACTGGACAATCAAGATGAATTGGATTCCAGGATAACGGATTGGACACGGAATCAGACCAACTATGAGATCATGCACAAACTTCAGGGCCACGGAGTCAAAGCTGGGGCAGTCCTTAAATCACCAGATGTCCTGAGTGACCCCCATTTCAAATCACGAGGGTTCATCGACGAGACGGACCACGAGGACGCGGGAACGAACCACCATCCGGGGCTGCCCTTCAGGCTGTCCAGATCGGAACGCAGGATGGGCGTTGCGGCGCCGATGTTCGCCGAACACAGCGATTGGGCGCTGGCAGAACTTCTATGTCTCGAACCTTCCGATATCGCGAACCTGCGGGACAAAAACACCACGCCGCTTGAGCCGGTGGACAGAACATTCTAGACCGTGCGTGTTCCTGCACGCATCCCAGGAGGTAAACATGAGCCTGAAAGACAAACATGCCATCGTCGGCGCAGCGACCACACGATTTGGAAAGGTTCCAGGCGTGTCTGCTCTCGCGTTCACCGTCGAAGCGGCGCAGTTGGCGCTGGCCGACGCTGGCCTTGCGAAGGATTCCGTCGACGCGGTGCTGTGCAAGTATCCTCCATCTGGATTTCAGGGATTGTGGGCGCACAAAGTCTCCGAAGCTCTGGGAATCCAACCCAAGATCGCCGCGACTATCGATCAGGCGGGAGCGACCAATATCGGGCTCGTGCAGTACGCGATGATGGCGATTGAGGCAGGACTCATTGAGACTGCCGTGTGTTGCTACGGAGACAATCCGCTGTCCGGGCCTCCTGGCACATACTCCAAACCGCGAGGTCCAGAGGGCGCGTACGGGATGTTCGGCGCGCCGTCTGGCTATGCGATGATCGCTCAGCGGCACATGGAAGAATTCGGCACCACGAGTGAACAGCTTGGACACGTCGCGGTGTCCACGCGGGCTTGGGCGTCGAAGAACCCGAACGCCCACAAACGTGACCCAATGACCATCGCCGATCATCAGGCTTCTCGTTACGTGGCCGAGCCTCTTCACCTATTGGACTGCTGCCTGGTGTCCGACGGAGGCGCGGCAGTTGTTGTCACTTCCGTTGAACGGGCCAAAGACCTGAACAAGCCACCTGTGTACATAATGGGCATTGGCCAACACCACATCGCATGGGACCTTCCTCAGCGTCCGACCTTGACCACCAGTGGTGCCAAGATTTCCGGAGAAATGGCCTTCAACATGGCGGGCGTCGGCCCTCAGGATGTGGACGTATGTGAGCTTTACGACTGCTTCACCGTCGTCCCCATGATTACGCTTGAAGATTACGGGTTCTGCGAGAAGGGCGAAGGCGGCGCCTTCGTCGAGAACGGCACGACCGGTCCTGGCGGCTCGATACCGATGAACACCAGCGGCGGCCTGCTCTCGGAGAGTGGCATGGCGGGCATGCAGTTGATCGTCGAGGCGGTCCGCCAGCTTAGAGGAGAGGGCGGCGAACGGCAGGTGGACGATCCCGAAATCGCGCTGGTCAGCGGTCAGGGTGGCATTATGCACTCCCACGCCACGATGATTCTGAGGAATTAGACATTGACGACCCAATACCAAAAGCCAACACCGGAGATCAACGACGAGAACAGGGCTTTCTGGGAGGGATGCCGTCAAGGCGAGCTTCGAGTCCAAAAATGCTCTAACTGCGGCCATATTCGACACCTCAGCCCTGCCTGTCCCCAGTGCTTGAAGGCAGAACATGAATGGGTTGCCGCCAGCGGCAGAGGAACCGTGTATTCATGGATCGTCGTCCACCAGCGTTACAATCGCGCTTTCGAGGAAGACCTGCCTTATAACGTCACCATTGTTGAATTGGATGAAGGCCCCAGAATGGTCACCAGCCTTGTGGATGTTGAAAACCAGGACATCAAAGCAGGCACGCCCGTTGAGGTCGTGTTCGATAGGGTCACTGAAGAGATTACCTTGCCAAAATTCAAGAGAATTGGTTGACGATAACACAGTCATGCTGAGCGGAGTCGAAGCATCTGGTCGCGTGATCGCCAACTTTTGTCCTGTTGACGACTAGATTCTTCGAGGCCCCTCTCAGAATGACGAGGTGGCTGAAGGTTTGTTTCCCTGATGCCTGAATACCTGATACCTGACGACCTATATCGGAGGAAACCAATGGCCCTGATCTACGAAAAGAAAGGCAACACCGCCTACATTACCATCAACCGCCCTGAGGTAATGAACGCGATGGACCCGGAGACGTACAGCGAGCTATCCCAGGCGTGGATCGACGTGCGAGACGACCCAGATGTGTGGTGCGCCATCATAACAGGAGCCGGCGACAGAGCGTTCTCCGCTGGAGCCGACCTGAAAAAGACCATTCCGGTTGAGGCCGAGAAATGGCATTTCTGGCAGACTCAAGAAGAACAGATTCTCAATCGAGGCTTG
>Ga0209445_1001769_pt1 | contig 11329 bp, 10 predicted proteins | sample MarorgKNORR_S2LV_4_FD_188223 | JGI IMG/M metagenome (GOLD analysis project Ga0209445, IMG submission 188223) | Marine microbial communities from the Southern Atlantic Ocean, analyzing organic carbon cycling - NADW_A/KNORR_S2/LV (SPAdes) (version 2) | ecosystem: Environmental > Aquatic > Marine >...
AAAGATTTCATTATCTCGCGCGATATCTTGAGGGGATGCAAGGGGCCGTCGCCATCCTCCTCCAACATCTTGTTCATACCCTCTGCCCAGTCCCGCCGCCGCTGCCGGTTGGTCTCGATCCACTCTGAGCCTACCTGTAGTTGCTCGGCGGTGGCCATCTCTCCCAGCGCCGTTAGCACCGCGCCGGGATCGCCAAGGATACGAACATCGGCCACATGGTTGTCGGCCAGTTCTTCTGTAGACCCATTGACGCAGACCAACGTGGCATCCTCGGGAAACAATGGAGGATTGCCGAAGTTCAGTAGGTTGTCCAAGGGACAGCCGATAACTAGGATGACATCGGCCTCGTTCAGGGCGGTCTCCGATGGCGGGTTCAGGTGGATATCGACGATTCCCAGAGAGACTTCGCTGCCGATGTCCAGCACCTTTTGATGGTACGGCGCGTTGTAGACTGGAATCCCAAGCTGGGCGGCCAAACTCTCCAATTGCGCTTCCGCGCCCGACCACCAAACGCCGTTCCCCGCCACGATCACGGGTTTTTTTGCATCCCGCATTATGCCTTCCAGTTGATGCATATCATCGGGACTGGGGGACGGCCGGTGGACCTCACGCCGCGATAGCTTGAACGCCCGTTCACCTTCCTGGGTCTCTGGTTCATAGGACGAATAGAGAAGATCGACCGGGATGCTGATATGCACCGGACCCGGATTCCCGTTCACTGCCATGTCGTAGGCCTTGTCCACGGCCTCCGCGATGCGTTCACCAGCGCTCACGGATATGGTGTATTTGGTGATTGGCTCGGAGATCCGGTTGTGGTCCATCTCTTTGAACCCACCTCGGCCATCGCGCTTCAAAGTGCTGGCGCTGGTGATGAAGATCACCGGAGACCGCTGGAAATACGCTTCCGCCATCGCCGGGACCGCGTTGGCGAATCCCTCCGGACCGACCAGGCACACGACGGGTTTTCGGTTCAATCGTGCCCAGGCGTCGGCCATGTTTCCAGCCACTTGTTCATGGGGAAGGTTCACAACGGGAACCTCGTACTCCATCAAACCCTCGAGCACAGTATTTATGAAACCACCGCTGAGGGTATAGACCATCTCTATCTGCTTCTCGGCAAGCGCTTTCGCCAGCAGTATCCCGCCCCTGACCTTTGTAGAAGACTCGTCTGTGCTCATTGACTTTCTACATACTCCGTAATGCCGGTTCGGACCCGTTTACTCCACCAATACCCGTACCTGTTGGGCCATGTTGTTGCCCATTCCTTGGGCGTTCCAGAACTGTTCGATGGGCTGCACGTTTTCGTCTGTGTCGGTGGCCCTCACGGAAAGGGTATGCCATCCTGGGACCGCGTTCCACTCAAATGACCAGGGTCGCCAGGCAAAGGTTGAGGCCTGCTCGCCCAGCGTAGCATCGGACCAACCTAAGGCACCGTCGACGCTGACTTCCACTCGAGATATTCCCAGACGGCCGGCCCAGGCCCTTCCGGTGAGCAGATGTGTCCCGGCGGTGGCCAAACGATTCCTTGTTAACGTATCCGGGATGCCAGGAGGGACCATCAACGCCCGGACACGAATTAACGTCACAGGCTCACCGGGTTCGCCTCTGGCCTGGGTGTAGCGGTAGGAGGTTGTCATCTGAAATCCCTGAAACTCTTCGCCAATGGCCTCGATCGAATCGAGCCATTTGACGCTGGCCATCCCATACCAGCCTGGCAAAAGAAGCCTAAGGGGGTAGCCATGCTGGGGTTGCAACGCCTGCCCGTTCATCTCATAGACCAACATCATCTCTTCGCGGTTGGCTTCTTCCAAGTTCAAGCTGCGCTGGTAGACCTGGACCTCATCCCCTTGGACCCCTTGGTCGGCGCCGGAAAAAACGATATTCACTGCTTCGTTTTTGAGACCGGCTTCATCCAGGATTCCCTTGAGCGGAGTGCCGGTCCATTCGGCGTTGCCGATTCCTTCGGTGAACCATGGCTGGCTGATGACGCGAGGATTCAGCAAAGACCTGCCATTGCCGGCGCATTCCATGGTGACTGCCATGGTACGGGAGGGCCGCGCTTTGATGTCGTCCAGGCTTAAACTAAGCGGATTGGAGACCAGACCGCCTACATTAAGCCTGTATTGGCCGGCATCTACGTCAGGGATATCGAAGTGGATTATCAGGTAATGCATCCCGGACGGTGTGATGGGATAGCGCATGGCCTCCAGCGGCATGCCCCGGTTGCGCAGAGCGAGTTGGAGTTCTTCTCTGTGAAACTGGTCTAAGGAGTCCCGTTCGCTGATGTCCGGGATGGATGGGAATCTCGGGGATGGATTTTTCTGAGTCATTCTCGCCTCATAAACAGTTTGAGTTAAACGACGGTTTTTCCGGCTATCTGGTCTGCATCGGCCCCGTTTGCATCGACAATGATGGATCGGCGGCCCACTCAGACATTGAAGCGTCGTAGACTGCCACGTTCTCGTAGCCCAGCAAGGTCAGGATGAAGGCGTCGTTGCTGGCGGCGATACCGCCTCCGCAGTAGGTAATCACCCGTTCCGCGCGGTCCGCGCCGACTTGGGCGAACCGCTCAGCCAACCGCTCGGCTGGGAGATAGGCGTGGGTGACGGGGTCCGTCAAATCTGCTGCAGGTACGTTCACGCTATTGGCTATGCGGCCGGCGCGCCCGTAGTTGGCTCCACCCGAGCCCAGGTGTTGTTCCTCACTGAGCGCGTTCAACACGCAGGTCGATCCATTATCCAGCGCGGCCAACACTTCATCCTTGTCTGCCATGAGTCCGGCCCTGCGTTTGGCGAGAAAAATAGCGGGAGGATAGGTTGATGGGTCGCTGTTCACTGGGCGGCCCTCCAGCTTCCATTTGTAAAGGCCGCCGTTGAGGATATAAGCGTCATCGAACCCGAAGGCACGCAGCATCCACCAGATGCGGGTGGCCCAGGAACCGGTAGTGGAGTCGTATAGCACCGCCCTGGTGCCGGCGCCCACACCGTAGCCGGAAAATGCCTGGGCTAGCTGTGGTACCTGGGGGAGCATGTACCGGAAATGGGCATTGTTGTCGGAGAGATCATTCACCAAGTCCGCGTGTCCAGAGCCGGGGATGTGTTCCATGGCCCACGACTCGCGGCCGCTTTCGGCCCGTATACCGCCGCTTCCATCGGGCCGGTTGAAGGCAGTACAGTCCAGAACGCGGAGGTCGCTGTCGTTTAGGTGGTCGGCAAGCCAGTCGGTCTCCACCAGAAATTCGGGGTATTTAAAAGCCATGATCTTGCCTCCGGTGATCTCGTTCGTGCTTCCTCTTGCCAATAGCAAAAGGCGGTCAGCCGCAATGCTATGGCGGACTAAACGCCCTGTCAATCGAAATCATTTCGCGGAGGTTTAACACTTTTAGAAGACCCAGCCGAAAGGGCCAGAAAGCCCGTGCCCAAAAAGACAATCACAACGCAATGTGCTGGTGAGGAGCGCTGATCTGTTGCTTGTACTATTTCAGTGAAGGATTAGTTAACACGTTGGCAATGACGTATTGACCCAGGCTCCTGTTCTCAGTGAAATCCCCGATGTCCAATCCCTCACCGAAGGCAATCACAGGAATGTCGAGTTCGTGGGTCGACCCGTGGCTACGGAGCCTCTGAGGAAATGCCACTTCCGACGGGTCTCCAAATACTACGTCATGCGCTCCCAAGGCCATGATGTCGCCGATACGCTCCGGCATCAGCTTGAAGCGTCTGGCCGCTTCTTGCCGTGACAATGCTTCTTCGACTCCATATACGTTCCGAAGGACCTCAAGAGCAGGCTCAGGATTGTCGGAACGGCCTTCAAGATGGATGTAGATGCAGCCGCCAAGGTTGGAATGGTGCACCGTGTATTGGTCTTTGATGATCGGTATTGCCCGTGCTTTGATCCCTGCCTGAGCCAAGTTATCTGGTAAGTGGAGCATGCGGGTTTTTGTGGACATACCGTGGTCAGCCGTAATCAGAAAATTCGCGTCTGGTAAAGCGTCCACCAACTTCCCGATGCCCTCATCTAACAGGGCGATGTGGCGGGCCGATTCAGGTTCGTCCGGAGCATATGAATGCATCGCATAATCAGTGGTCGTTAGGTATACCAGGTCGAAATCTTGTTGCGACAGAATGAACAGCCCGGCATCCAACACCCAACGGTTCACTTCCAATGAGTAGATTTGTGGCGGCGCTCCAACGCCGTTCATGACCCAGTCGGGCGGTTGCTCGGAGGAAACGCTCACCGTTGTGCCGTTGCTGAGGAGCCGGCGAAGTTTGTCCTTGGCGGTGACTAAGAGCGAGCGCAGGCCCAGGCCGGCGGCTCGTTCGAACATGGTCTCAGCCCTGATGTATTCCGCCGACTCCATGTAGTGCTCACCACCGCGCTCATGATCCAACCAGTAATTCGAGGTGATGCCGTGGCTCTCGGGGTAGCTGCCGGTGACTAACGATACGTTGTTTACGTTGGTGACGGACGGCATCATTCCCCGGACGCTAAGCCTCGACCCCGCTTTGGCTAACTCCTGCAGCCTCGGCGCTGGGCACACATCGAGATACTCCGGGTCGAGACCATCGATCATGATCACTATCGTCGTCTTCATAGGCGTGATATTCGCTCGCTGATTAATTCCATAATGGCACGGATTTTACTACGTTTGGCACAACAGACCTATTCTTCGACGTGAGATTCGACTGGGTACACAATCCCAGGCCGTTTGACCGTGGGTAAGGCTTGCATTCCGTTCTGGCATAATGTGCCCAATGCTACGCACAGTCATATCCAAGATTCTGTCTCTGGTCCACAACATAAACGGATACTACGTCCGGTATTTTTTATGGGTATTGAGCCTCGGGATCCTGGTTGCAGTCATCGCGGTGTTGAAATGGATTGGCAGCAACGACTCAGACGCCATTGAAACCACACTCCGTTGTAGAGATTGTGCCGAAACCTCGGTCACTTTGGTGATTGACGGCGACACTTTGGAGACCGGCCAGGGCCGGGTACGTTTATTTGGCGCAGGAGCTCCCGAATCTGGCGAACGTTGCGCTGCAGAGGCCACCGCCCGACTGAATGAACTCGCTGGCGACTCAGTTAGGCTGCAAAATGGCCCTAGATTGTTCGACCGGTTTGGCCGTATCCTGGCCTACGTTTATACGGAAGATGGTTTCAGCATAGACGAAGTCCTTGTTCGGGAAGGCTTGGCTGAGGCCTGGACCAGTGACGGCCAGCACCGTAGTCTTCTTGTGGCCTTGGAGAGCGATGCTAGAAGGGATAACACCGGCTGCCTGTGGGACGGCAGCAACGCAACTGGCTGATCACCCCCACTGAAAGTTAGGATTCCAGGCGGTCTGGTTAGGCGGATGCTGCTGCCGGGACTTCCGCGTTCGGTGCAGTGAGTTCTGCAGTGTCCTGTCGATTGACCGTAACCAAGACGGGTGGTAGCGTTCGACAGTCATCTGCCGCTATTTGGTATCTGCAGGTGGATGGCGCCGATCCGGAACGCTGGGAAAGGGCCGTTTGTCGAAATTTACCGCTACCGTAATTCGGGCTGGCTATCCCTTCTCCGTATTCCGGTACCGCGATTTTTCTTACGTTTGGGCTTCCACGAGTTTGGTGACTATGGGAACCCAGATGGAAGCATTAGTCCTGGGGTGGTTCATTCTCACCCTGACCGACTCGCCGTTCCTGGTGGGAGCGATATCGGCGGCCCGGATGGCCCTAAATATCATGGCCCTTTTCGCCGGCGTGATCGCTGACCGGGTCCCTCGGCACAAGATTTTGGCCGCCGTGGAATTCCTTATGGCCGCATTCGCCGGAGTGATGCTTGTGTTGATTCTGACGGGCCTGCTGGAGACCTGGCACGTCTTCGCTATAGCGGTGGTCGCCGGCATGGTGCGGGTTTTTCAGATGCCCGCAGCCCAAGCGATGGTGGCTGACACGTTGCCTGAGGAGCGCATCGCCAATGGGGCTGCGTTAAACAACCTGGGTAGGAATATCGCCATGTTGCTCGGGCCTTTGGCGGGCGGGATCCTTTTCAACAGCTATGGCCCTAAAGGCGCTTTCACCGCTATCGCAGTTCTCTATTTGGTGAGCGGCTGGGTTGCTCTCTACATCAGGTCATCAAGCGTGCCCGTCCAAGACGGTAAAAAACCGGAGCCAGGGTCCGTGATCCGCGACGTGATTGCGGGATTGAAATATGTGAAAGGGGAGCAGGTGCTTTGGGGCACGTTGGTCTTGGCTCTGGCCTTTGAGTCCACAGGATGGACTTTTCACACGACCCTGATGCCCATATTCGCACGCGACGTGCTATATACCGACTCGGTCGGGTTGGGGTGGCTGCTGTTTGCTTTCGGCATCGGAGCCGTTGGCGCATCCCTTGGCTGGGCTATGTTCAGAGATTTACGACACGTCGGGAAACTCATGATCGGGTCGGTGGTTGTGTGGCATGCGAGTATCCTCGTATTCTCCGCAACCCAATCGTTCTACCTGTCTATGGCGATACTGACGGTGACCGGAGCGGGCTTCGCATCGACTCAAGTTTTCCTACTTTCTGCGTTACTGGGCACCTCCAAGGCCGAGTTCAGAGGACGAGTCATGAGCCTTCGTTCCTTGGCGATCTATGCCTTTGCCTTCGGTAGCATGACTTCTGGAGCCATGGCCGGGCTTTGGAGTGCGCCCAAAGCCGGATACGTCGTCGGCGCTATGGGGATAGTTATGGCTCTCTTGTTGGCCGTGGTGGCCCCCAAACTGCGGAGGCTTTAATGGGCCGAGATCAGTAGAGACCAAGCAACAAAACTATGCCGGATAATTGGTTTGCTCTATTTCTAGCACTCGTTTTTCTGCTGACCTAGGAGTCTAAGACCGGAAGCCCCGATGGCAGCGCCCACCACTATGCCAATAGCAATCCCCAGCCCAACATTGCCGGTCAATGCCCCGATAACGGTACCCACCATTATGCCAAGACCGACGCCGATGCCGATTGTTTTAATATTATCTTTTGGATTTTCTACCTGAGCCCTTGCGAATTCTGTTTCGGCGCCGCTACAAAAGAACGGCGCCAATTCTTTAGATGCGTTTCCCTAGTCTTCGATCTCCAAAATCATCTCGATCTCGATACAGGCCTGATTCGGCAGGGCGCTCATGCCCACGGCGGACCTGGCATGGGCCCCGGCGTCGCCGTAAAGCTCGCTGAGCAGGTCGGTCGCTCCATTGGCAACAAGGGGTTGTTGGCCGAAATCCTGGGTGCAGTTGACCATGCAGAGCAACTTGGCCACCTGCTTTACCTTGTCCAAGTCGCCGATCACGGCTTTTACGTCGGACAAACAGGCGAGGGCAGCGCCCTTGGCGCCTTCGTAACCCTGCTCTACAGAGATATCCGCGCCCAGCTTGCCACGATGTTCCGCCCCGGCAGTGTGCCCGCCGACGAACAGAAGGTTTCCAACCCGCACTGCTCCAGCCCGGCCGGGGGGAGGCGTGCCAGCAGCCGGTAACTCTAGCCCCATCGCTTTCAGTTTGTTCTCGATCTCCATGATATTTCTCCTCTATCTGTGAATTTTTCGGGCGACCGAACAACAGTCCAGCGTTATCTAGGCCATACTTCGGTCAATGAAGTGGCCAGCCAATGGGCCAGGGCGGCATTGACCTCCGCCGGTTTTTCCTGGGCGATCCAGTGTCCGGCCTTCACTTCGCTGATCGTCAGGTTAGAGCAATGATCGCGCATCGGCTGAGCTAGGTTAGACCTTGTGCACTCGCAGGTAAAGTCATATTCGGCGGCGATAAATAGGGTGGGCATCTCCAACGTGCCGCCGTTCACGGCCCGATCAGCATATACAGCGTTGGCGTCGTGGTTCATGTAATAGGAACTGGGACCAAAAAATCCGTTTCGGGTCAGGGAGGCGGCGTAAGCGGCGAGGTCGGCCTCACTGATCACTTCGGGGTCGCGCGGGACGTCCGGCGGTTCCGTTGCGCCCCGGAACCAGCCCCCGTTCTCGCGCACATAGGCGGTGCGCGAGGGCTTGCCGATTCCGGCCGGGTCACCGCTGCGGAATAGGGCTTTGATGGCCTTGGTTGGGTCGGCGTCAAAGGGCGCGATGGCGGCGGCGAAGTTTTCTTCGTAGAAGCGCTGGTACTCCCACTGGCCGACCGGAAACTCGTCTTCCGGGTAAACTTCGCGGTCGATCAGGCCCACTATGGCGTCCAGCCCCCGTTCCAACGTGTAATAGGGCACCGAGAGGTTGGCCACGCCATGACACCGTTCTGGATGATGGCTGGCGATGCTCCAGACCACCGGCGATCCCCAGTCATGGCCGACCCAGACCGTTTTTTCCGCGCCTAGAGCGTCCTGAATACCAATCATATCGGCGACTATCGATTCCAAGGCATAGTCTTCATGTCGGTTGTAGACGGTGGAACGGCCGTATCCGCGCATGTCCGGCGCGATGGCCCGGAAGCCCATGGCGGCTAAACAGGGGAGCTGATGCCGCCAACTGATCGACAACTCCGGCCACCCGTGCACGAAAATAATCAGCGGGCCATCTTCCGGCCCTGCCGCCAGGTAGAAGGTCTGATGGTCCCCGGTTATGACAACGTGTTCTGTGACGTCAGTTGAAATCATGTCTCAGTTCTCGTCGGTGAGATTGTGACTGCGCGCGACCGAGTGATGATAATCACGGAAGGAGGCACTGGCAACCTAGCGTTTTAAGGGCTTCCAGCGGACCGGCCACCATCGACCATGTACACACCACCGGTGCAATAGCTGCTGTCGTCGCTGGCAAGGAACATCATCAGCCTGGCCACTTCCTCGGGGTTCCCATAGCGCTGCAACGGGATACGTGCAGAATAGGCTTGTTTGGTCCGCTCTACAGTTACCTCCGAATCATCCGCCGCCGCGACCCGCATCTCTTCCAAAGAGCGCATCATCCGGGTCTCGATCGGCGCCGGATTCACGGTGTTCACCCGGATGCCCATGGGGGCGCACTCCAGCGCGGCCGTGCGCATCATGCCGATGACTGCATGCTTGCTGGTGGTGTACGCCGACATTCCCGCAGTTCCGCCGATCCCGGCGGTGGAGGAGGTGATCACGATGCTGCCGCCGCCGCGCTCACGCATCACCGGAATCACATATTTAAGCCCCAGCCAGACTCCGGTGACATTGACGGCGATGACCTGTTCGAATACATCGAGAGGATAGTCGGGTATCGGGGAGACCATGCCTTCTATTCCAGCGTTCGCCAGGTAGATGTCGACGCCGCCCCAACGGTCGACGGCTGCCTTCACATAGCTTTCGGCTTGTTCGGGTTGGGTAACGTCGGCGACGACATAACTGGCCGATTCCTCGCCGATGGACTGCACGACAGCCTGGAGAGCAGCCTCGTCGCGGTCGACTAATGCGACCCGGGCGCCTTCCGCAGTGAATAGCCGGGCGGCCGCCTGGCCGATTCCTCCAGCCCCTCCGGTGATCAGAGCGGTTTTTCCTGATAGGCGTGCCATATTTTTCTCCTCTTGCAGGTGTAAGTCCGGGCGGCCTTAGAGCTTGATGGCCTGTTAGCTGGGCCACCGGAGCCGTCATTATGCCAGAACTTCTATTTTGGAAGCCCTGGTCTTAAAAAAGCCCCCTCCAACGAGGGGGCTTTTTAGCGATAATACTAGAGCGGGTTCCCAAATTACTTGAACTCGGGAATCACCTTGTCTGTGAGTATCTGCATGGTCTTCATGACCACCTCGCGCGGGACGGACGAGGTCCAGTTGACCTCGAACATGATCTCATCGGTGCTGTATTGCTCCCGCAGTACATGGATCTTGTCCACCACCTCTTCCGCTGTTCCGAACAGGTTCACTTCCTGGGTTGTTTCAGGGCTAGCCGAGCCTGCGTCGGTGCTTCCGATGCCCATTCGCCCAGAGAAATACAGCCGGGCCAGCTTCATCAACTCTTCGCTCTGTTCTTCGGCTTGCTCTGCGGTGTCGGCCAGTAGCGTCGGTATGCGGACCACGGTAGTCGGCTCGCCTGGGTGCCCGGCGTCTTTCCAGGCTTTCCGGTAGCTCTTCACGTCTTCTAGCAGGACCGTGGTGCCCCGAAGATTGTGGGTGGAGCTTCCAGCGCCGATGGCTATCTTGTAACCCAACTTTCCCATGGGAATGAAGCTCGCCTGGCTATCCACGGGCAGCAGCATCTCTGGGTAGGGCTTCTGGTAGGGCTTTGGGATGGAGAGATATGACTCGTAGAACGCGGGGTAGTTGTAGTACTTACCTTCGAACCCGGAGAAGTGGTCCTCCGTCCAGAGCTGTTTCATGACTTCCAGGAACTCAAAGAAGTAATCACGGCGCTCGTCGGAACCGCGAGACCGCGCTCCCGCGCCGTAGATGAAACGGCCCTGGCTGACCTGATCGACTATCGAGACCTGTTCAGCGGTCTGGAAGGGGTCATCCAGCATCAGATTGTCGAACGCGTATCGTTCGTGGGGAAGCGCTCTGTCCGATAACTCCTCACCGGCGAGCTTCATTAACGGCCGGTGGATGGAAGAGCCGATCTTGATGTTCTTGGTACGGGCAGCGATCACCGCAGCCAACATAAGTACCTGAGGGTCCATGCTGGCCTGTTTCGAAAAGTGGCCTCCGCCGAGCCAGATGTAATCCCAGCCCATGGCTTCGACCGCATCGACCTGCTCGAAGTTCTTGGTGTAAGCCTCAGATTCGAGCATCTCCCCGTTTTCGTATTTGGGGTCCCAAGGCATCGTCCCGCCGGCGTACAAGGCGTTCCAGGTGTCGAATAACCCAAATTTCATGATGTCTCCTTGTGGTTCTTTCGCAGCATTGTTCCCGGGACGATCCAACAATCGTGTAAGATCACTTCCGAAATTACCTGCCTATTCTAGCGCAATCTGGCCGTGTTGGCAGATGAATTGTGGTTTAAACCACAAAGGCAGGACCAAGCCTCGGCTAATCAAGACCTCGCCGTGGTGGATGCTATGCCAGCCGCCACCATGCCCTAGTCAAAGTTTATATCCTACCGCAGTACTTATCCCAGCAATGATTAAGCTTTTTACTTCTATTCTTCTTCATCCCCTTTTGCTGGTTTCCGATACTCTATTTGATAGCTGCCACAATTTCGTTCTCAACATATTCGACGAACTCTGGTTTGAACAATATCGGACCCACCTTTTTGAACCACATGTAAACCCCAGGCCCTGTTTGCATCATAGCCATGGCTAACAATCGAGACTGCGTACTAGCGCTGTCGTATTCCCATATCTCCTGAATCTGCAAGAAATACACGTTCATAAATACATTGTAACGATGGGTTTCAATCTTGTTCAAAGTCCCGTCTGATTCGACTCCT
>Ga0209445_1001770_pt1 | contig 11320 bp, 10 predicted proteins | sample MarorgKNORR_S2LV_4_FD_188223 | JGI IMG/M metagenome (GOLD analysis project Ga0209445, IMG submission 188223) | Marine microbial communities from the Southern Atlantic Ocean, analyzing organic carbon cycling - NADW_A/KNORR_S2/LV (SPAdes) (version 2) | ecosystem: Environmental > Aquatic > Marine >...
CTTGAAAACGGTCAGGACGGGCGTGGTATTATAATTTATCCTAATTAAAATTAATCTACAATTCTTTGGAACGTTTTTTGAAGTCTTTCCGTAGCTTCTTTTAATTCTTCCAAAGAAGATTTGCTAAATGCCATTCGAACATGAGAAGTCCATTTATTTTCATCTTTATCAATGTAAAATAAAGATCCTGAGGGAAACATTACCCCATCATCAGATGCTGCTTTCCTAAGTTCTTTATTAGTAACACCTTTGATTGAAACCCAAAGAAAAAAACCACCAGTTGGTTTTTGGAATTCAACATATGGTTCACAATTATTAATTAAATTTTCAGTAAAAAATTCCATTTTTTGTCTGTATATTTGCCTCATTTCATTAACATGATCATCCAATAAATCGTTAGAAAGATATAAAGATAATGCTCTATGAATTAAAGGGCTATTACCCATATCAAATCTAGTTTGAGAACACGCCTGTATTATTGATTCATGTGCTTGTATCCACCCTACCCTGATACCTGTAGAAATTATTTTACTGAATGTACCTAGCTTGATGACTTTATTGCTATTATCTAAAGAAAATAATGGAGTGGGTTGTTTTTCATGAAAATATAATTCAGAGTAAGTAGCATCTTCAACTATAAATATATCTTCTGACGAAGCAATTTTACATAATTCGGTTTTTACTTTATCTGAGGTAAGAATTCCTGTTGGATTATGAAAATCAGGGATTGTATAAATAAATTTAATATTTTTACCATTATTTTTCAAATTAGAAATTGTTGATTTTAATTCAGCGATATCAATCCCATCTTTATTCATTTTGACTTCAACAACATCACAATTAAAACCACGTATAGCTCTAACAGTACCCGAATATGATGGCTGTTCAACAATAACAACATCTTGTGGATCTAACAGAGTTTTGCATACATTTTCAAGGGCACCAGAACTACCGTTATGTACAATGAAATTATCCAATGTCAATTTTTTTCTATCAAGAACTGTTTGGCGTTTAGCAATTTGTTCTCTTAAACCATCATAGCCAAACCATCCTCCATAATTATAACTTCCCTCTGTTTCTTCTAAAGAAGCTTGTTCTAGCATTTGAGTGAAATCACTTATAGGTAAAGTAGGGAAATCTGGAATTCCACCTGCTATTTGAATAGGGTTTGGGTGAGTAGTTTCTCCTCTGTAAGACATACCTGCATCAGTAGGTGTCCCAGCTCCTATATTTAAAGCTGATATAGATAATTTGGATTTTAATATAGATTCTTTCATTTGAATTATTATACACTAGTATGAATTTATAATTTTCAATTTAAATAGTCATGAAAAACCAATATCTACATATAAAAAGTAAAGAATTAAATTTCAAAGCTAAATTATTATGGGAAGAGGCACCTAAGACCTGTAATGCAATATTAAAAATCCTACCATTAACAGGAAAATTAATGCAAACAAGATGGAGTGGATTTGGTGTTTGGATTGAATTAGGTGAAGTTGAAATTGATGAAGTCCCCTTTGAGAATAATACAATTTATTTAGCTAAAGGGGAAATAATGTTTTATCCCGGATTTGAATCAATGAAAGAAATAGTTATCCCTTATGATAAAGTTGCTTTTGCAAGTAAAGCAGGCTTACATCCTGCAAATCATTTTGCAACTATAGAAGATTTGACTGATGTATCAGAGCTAGGCCGTAGAGTGATTGAAGAAGGACTTCAGCCAGTAATATTTGATATTAAATAAATAAAGGAATAAATATGAATAAAAGTAGTACTATTGATAATATTAAACATTCAAAATTAATTGAAAATTATATAAAAAATTTAACGAGTATTTCATGGATTTCATATGATGAGAATTCAGATGCTATTTATTATCAACTGAACAGTGTAATTGGCAATAAAAGGTCATCAAATATATATAAAATAGAACTACATAACAATAAAATCACTCAAATTACTGATGGGAAAATAGAGGGGAACATTGCATTAGATGATGAGGATTCTGCTGAAGATATCGGATTGGATAGTGATTCTACACCAAAAATATCTCCTGACGGTAAAAAGTTAGCATATATAAAAAAAATTGAGACCCATATCCAGGGATTTAAAATTAATGCTTTATTCATAAAAGATTTATCTAATGGTAACGAAACTATGATACATGCAAACTACCAGACCATATTATCTGCTTATGATTCTACAGGTTCTTTCAACTGGAATAGCGATTCATCACACATTGCATATACTTACCGAGAAATTGATGAAAGAGACGATACATCAGAACCATATATTGTAAATAGAATAAGATACAGACAAGATGTCGTTGGTTGGCTTGGAGATGAATTAAATAAAATTGCAATCTCTTGTATTGAAGAGAATAAAAAATGTTGCAAAGTTAAACTTACCGAAATCCCTAATATCGGAGGCGATGATACTCATCCTGTATTTTCAAATGATGGTAAAACTTTAGCATTTATAAGTGATGAAGGAGATACGAGAGATACACACTGGAGAGAAGATATTCATATATATGATATAGAGTCATCTGAAAGAAGAAGATTAACTACATATTTCAATGGTATTGGCAGCATTACATGGAGTAATGATGATAAATCTCTGTTTATTATAGGTACATCAGATAATAAGGAAGGTGATGGAAGAAACTCATCATTATTTAAAATAGATTTAAATGATACTAAAATTACAAATATAAATACTGAAGAATTTGCATATAATCCCCAACCAAACTTAAAAATGACAAATGATAATTTGCGAGTATCATATACGGACAAAGGGATTTCAAAAATTGTTGATATTAATGGTGAAAATAAATCTATAGTTTATGAAAACAATTCAAAAATTCTTCAATTATGTGATTCCACAAATAAAACAGTATTCATTGAAAATAATAGAAATATGCAAGAAGTTGTTAAAGTTTTAAACAAACAGAATAATGAAATACACGATATATTAATTCCTAATTCAAAATTCTATAAAGAAAACCCCCCATCTAAAATGAATAAATTTACAATAAACAGAACTGGTTTTGATATTGAATCGAGAGTATATTTACCTTCAAACTTTTCAGAAAGTAACACTTATCCTTTAATTGTTGACATACATGGCGGTCCGCATGGTAGATTTGAAGATCAGATTGCAGTTAATCAAGAAATATTTACAAAAAATGGCTATATAGTTATAGCTGTAAACCCTAGAGGATCATCTTCATATGGATCAGATTTTGGCAAAGCAGTACTTAATGATTGGGGTGGAGAGGATTATTACGACATAATAGAATCAGTTAATAAACTTTCCAAAGAAAAATATATTGATAGCAATAAAATAGGATTGTATGGATATAGTTATGGAGGATTTATGTCTTCCTGGATTATTGGACACACAAATAAATTTAAGGCAGCTGTTATCGGTGCTCCTTGTATTAATTTAAATTCAATGTCCGGAACTTCTGATATAGGTATAAAATTTGGGGAAGAACAATGGGGAGGATTAAGACACGATAATGTGGAAAAATATCAATTTAATTCACCTCTAACATATGCAAAAAATGTAACAACACCATCAATAATATTAGTTGGGGACAGAGACTACAGGTGCCCTATTGAACAAGCTGAGCAATATTTTGTAACCCTAAAAAGAATGGGAAATGATGTCCAGTTAGTAAGATATCCCGGTGGTAACCATGGCATGCTATCTGGATCAGCTCCAAATTTAGTAATAGATTTCTGGACAAGAGCAGTGAACTTTTTTGATAAAAATTTACAATAAAGGATAAAAATGGAATACAGATATTTAGGAAATTCAGGGACTTTAGTTTCTGTAATTGGGTTAGGTACAAATAATTTTGGAAGAAGACTCAATTCATCTGATACTAAAAGAGTAATAGACACCGCGAATGATGAAGGAATAAATTTTCTAGATACAAGTAATAGTTATGGAGATACATTGTCTGAAGAATATATCGGCAATGCAATTAAAAATAAAAGACAAGAAATAATTTTGGCAACTAAAGTCTATTCAAAAGTTGGTGAAGGTATCAATGAAAAAGGTGCAGGTAAAGTTCATATTATTAGTGAAGTTGAAAATAGTCTAAGAAGACTCCAAACTGACTATATAGATTTATATCAAATACATTTTTGGGATGAGAATACCCCTATAGAAGAAACTTTACGGACTTTAAATTATTTAATTGACTCGGGTAAAGTGAGATATATTGGTTGTTCTAATTTTACATCATGGCAATTAGCGATGTCTCTAGAATCATCTAAATCAAATAATCTTGAAAAATTTATTACAGTACAACCTGAATATAGTTTGCTGAACAGAGATATTGAAGCGGAATTAATACCTGCTTGTGAATATTATAATATTGGAATATTGCCATATTTTCCATTAGCAAGTGGGGCGTTAACTGGAAAATACAAAAGAGGAGAAGACTTACCTGAAGGCACTAGATTAGGTGAAAATAAAGAAAGAGCTGGTCAAATTCTTACTAGTGATACATTTTCATTACTTGAAAGTTTAGAAATTTTTGCAAAAGCCAGAAATAAATCATTATTAGATTTAGCTTTTGCATGGTTATTAGCTAACCGATTAGTTTCTTCTGTAATAGCAGGAGCAACAAAACCTGAACAAGTAGTAGCAAATGCTAGGACTGCATCCTGGAAATTAACAAAAACTGAAGTAAATGAAGTAAATGAAATATTAAATAATCATAAATAAACAGATTTTGATTTTTTCAGTTCACTAAATTTATATCCGGTAATAATATTTACATAACCTGTAAATTTTTTATCTGTGGTTAAATCACCAGTGTCAATTAAAATCTCATTATTTAAAGAATCTAATTTTGTTTTTGTAGAATAAATCAATAAATTATTTTTATCAATTATGTTTAATATCCGGGGGCTTATTTGTTGATTGCCTCTTCCAAATAAAAAACCTTGATTTCCAATTATTGTTAAAACTAAATTTGAATTTTTGGCTTGTTTAGTATTTAAATAATTATAAATATCTTTCTCAGCACAATCTTTATAAAGTAATTTTTTATTTTTAATAATATCAAACCCCAACAATGTACCATCTATATCAATCGATTTTAAAATTAAATTTGTAGTTGAACCAGGCCCGAAAATATATGAATTCAGATTAGTATAACGATCATTAAAATCTTCTATTAAATTGTCAATTTCATTACCTTCATCTGATATGCTAGAACCTTTTGATTCCTGTAGATAATTATCATCTAAATTTAGAGGCGTATTTAAGTAACCAATAAATTTTGTTGATGTTATTCCTTTATTTATTTTACGATCATCTAAATCAGAAACCTCTCTAAGAATAAATTCTATTTCTTTATAAGTACAAAATTCAGAAATAATTTTAGAGGAATATATAGGACTTAATGGAAAAATAGAAGAATACATTTTAACTCCAACTGGTATTCCTACTACTGGAATATCAGTATCAATAATTTTGATTAAATCTGAACTTGTTCCATCTCCGCCTGCAAAAACAATTAAATCAACATTTTGATTTTTAAATTCATTTAATAATTTATATGTATCACTTCTAGATGTTCTTTGAATTTTAGATGTATAAACAATTTTAAATTTGAACCCGAATTGTTTTAATAAATATTCACCTAATAATTCACTGCCTGTATAAAAAACTATTTTATCGGCTATTTTGGAATCAATATTATTTAGTGTGTCGTAAGTTCTTTTTAATGAGGGCAAATTATAAACATCAGTGACATGATCCCAAATATCATCTGAATCCGAGCCTTTTAAACCTAAAGGTCCACCGAAACCAGATATCGGGTTTACAATTAATCCTATTTTTATTTTATCCATAGCTTAGATTATATATTTGGATTAAAACGACCATCAACATTAATCCAACCTCCATCAATTGTAAGATTTGTGGCTGTAACATAAGATGAAGCATCAGAAAGTAAGTAAATTATACCACCGGCCAATTCATTGGGCTGAGCCCACCTTTGTAATGCAGGTTTTGTAGTATAAGCTTCATTCCATAGTTTGTCATTGCGTAATTGATCGGTTAATGGAGTCATAACTGGCCCGGGAGATATAGTATTAACTCTTATATTATATTGAGCCATTTCTGCTGCAAGAGTATTGACTAATTTTTCTGTACCAGCTTTACTCGCAGCATATACAGATTGCCCTGGTTCAACAACGCTGCCTCTTATGCTTGAAAATGCAATTATACTTCCCTTATTATTCAATTTCATTTTTTTTACAGATGCTTGTAAAACATTAAAAGTAGCCTTTAGGTTTAATGAAATTACTTTATCAAACTCAGATTCTGTATAATCTATCAATAATTTCCTAACATTTATAGAAGGTGTACATACTACGCCGTCGATAACGTCGTATTCATCCATAAGTTTTATTATTTCTGATTTATTTGTAATATCAATTTCAAATGGAATAACATTAACTTCTGAATTAATTTCTTTCACTGCTTTTATTGTACTTTCAATATTTTGAATATCTGCACAAATTAAATTACCACCATGTGCAGCTATAGCTAATGATGCTGATCTGCCAATCCCACTCCCCGAACCAATAACAATAATATTCTTATTACTGAGGTTAAACATATTCTTGAGATAATCATTGGAAGTATAATCCATTATTTTGGCCTTTTCATACTGAATATAGTATTTATCAAAGCATATTCATCATATCCCATTCTAGATATAGGTTTTAATTCGCCGATATCTATCCTGTCGTTTTTAATAATTTTATCTGAAATATTAATTCCTATTATATTACCGATTATAAGGTGATTTGGATTTCCCTTGGAATCAGAGGGTAAATCTATAATTTTAAATAATGTACATTCAAAATGAGCAGGAGATAATTTAACTCTAGGAATAGAAACCATAGTCGAATTTTCAGTTTCAATATTTAATTTTTCAATCTCGCTCTCATTATTATCAAAAGAATATGATGATTCATTCATAATATCTTTTACATCCCAACTAACAAAATTACATACAAATTCAGGATTATTTTTTATATTTAACAAAGTGTCTTTGTTATTGCCAGATTTACTGTAACCACCAGGCCCTATTACAACCATAGGTGGAATGGTAGCTATTGCATTGAAAAAACTATATGGAGCCAAATTTATCTGACCATTATTATTTTTCGAACTTATCCAACCTATTGGTCTTGGTACAATCAAGCTTTTAAAATGTGTTAACCAGTCGTTTTTGTCTGTTACTTCATAAAACATTATTTATATTTCTCCTTCAATTTATATTTTTGAATTTTTCCTACAGCGGTTAAAGGAAATTTGTCAACAAAAATAATTTTTTCTGGGACTTTATAAGAAACTAAATTTATTTTACAAAATTCTTTAATTTCTTTAGTGCTTATTTCTTTATTTTTTGGAATTATAAAAGCAAAAATTTTATAATCCATGATCTTATCAGGATATCCAACAACACTTACTTCTTTTACTTTAGAATGATTTAAAATAACATGTTCAATTTCAATAGTTGAAATATTTTCGCCACTTCTTTTTATGACATCATTTTTTCTATCTACAAAATATATAAACTCTTCATTATCTTTGTAAACAATATCACCTGTATATAATTCATTATTAACTATAGTTTGCAATGTTGCTTCATCTTCATTTATATACCCTTTCATTAAGGTTTCATTTTGGATCCCAAGTAGTACAAGCTCTCCTGCTTCAAATGGATTTGTATTTTTTCCATATTCATTCAATATTCTATATTTATAGATATCAAGAATTTTTCCCATGCTCATATTTTTTGGATTGATTATAGGATTCGCAGAAATCATTCCTGTGGTTTCACTCATACCATAGATTTGTATTAAATTAATTTTAAATCTATTCTGCCATTGTTTTAATTCTTCTTCGGATACTGACTGTGTAAACATAATAAGTCTAATATTATTATTTTGTTCATATTTATATTTTTTGGAAATTAATAACATTCTTATAGTAGATGCAAATAACGTACTTAAAGTTACTTTGTATTTAACTGCAATTTTAAAATAGTTACTTGCTGAAAATCTGGAACATATGACAGCAGATCCACCTTTTAAGAGAACGGCAAGTAATGAATATTGACCATTTGTGTGAAACAATGGCAAAGTTAAATAATGTCTGTCATTTGAATTTAATCTTAATATACTGCTAACACTTTTGATTTTATTTATGTAATTGGAGTGAGTAGAAATTACTCCTTTAGGTAAATTTGTTGTCCCCGATGTGAATAAGACAGTTGCTTCATCAGTTAAATTTACATTTTCAGGTGCAAATTTATTATCAAATTTATTAATTAAATTCATAAAATCAACAAGAGTATTGTTATTAAGTGTGACATTTGATGAAGAAGTATTATTATTTTGATTAGATTGAATAGAAATTATATTTTTTGAACCAGATTGTTTGAATTGATAATTTAGTTCCCTGATAGTTAAGTTAGGATTTGTTGTTACCGCAACAATGCCCATTCTAAAAGAAGCTAATAATAAAATAACAAAAGGAATAGAATTTGGAATATGAATTAATAATTTATCATTTTTCTTGTAATTATTATCTTTTAAATAATTACAAGTTTTAGATATTAAAATATCTAATTCATGATATGTAACTGTTTCTTCAATATTTTTATCTATATCAACGAAAATTAATGCAGTTTTAGATGGATTTTCTTTAGCATGTAATTTTATTATTGAATCTAGATTTATAATTTGCCTACTATTCATAATACCTAAACTAAACAGAAATTTTATAATATCATGAGTTCATATTTATTTTGTCCTTCTAACATACAAAAATATATAGATAATGCTATTAATAGCAATGCTACTGTTATAGTACCGGATCTTGAAGATTCAGTACCTGACAATGAAAAACATAATGCCTTAGAAAATATATTAAATTTGTTAAAATCAACTTCAGTTAAAGATAAAATCATTATTCCTCGTATTGACACTTCATACTTAGATATTGAATTACAAATAACAAAACTCACTAAACTTAATTTAAATGGATTAATCATTCCAGGTGTTAGAAATGCTCAATCAGTTAAAAATGTAATAAAATATATTAATAAAAGTAAACTTGAAAAAATATCTGTAATCCCATTAATTGAAAGTATTGATGGGATTAACAATTTAAAATCAATTATTCAAGATAATAACATTACTAGAATAGCATTTGGAAAATATGATCTTGGTTTAAGTTTAAATATTGATAGTGAAGAAGCAGACAAATTAATTGATTATATTAAATTACGCTTTGTATATGATTCATTATCCTTATCTTGCTACCCAATAGATACTCCCGAATTAAATATAAATAATATAAATATATTTAAAGAGAAATGTATTATATCTAAATCAATGGGTTTTAAAGCAAAATTTGCAGTACATCCAACTCAATTAGATATCATTAATGATATTTTTAATGCATCAGAATATAATAAAGATGAAATCATTTTTATAATAAATAAATTTGAAAAATTAACCTCAGAGGGCATTGGAACATTTAAATATAGAAACAATATAATAGATCTTCCAATATACAAACATTTAAAAAGCATCTACAGGAGTAATAAAAATGAGCAAATTTAAATCAGATAAAGATATTTTCGTATTATTTGCCCATGCTAATTATCAGTTAGATATTGGATTCAAAAAACTTAACCCCCCTCAAAAATCTTTCCAGGTATATAACTATAATGATCTTATAAATAACATAGATAATGCAGATGTATTAGTAATATCTGGTCTTTGGCAAAATGAATTGATTGAAAAGGCAAAAAATTTAAAATATATTCAGCTTACAGGTGTGGGTTATGATGGATATGATTTAAATAAATTAAAGAAAAATAATATTAAACTTTGTAATGCAGTAGGTTTAAACAGAATAGTTGTTGCAGAACATACTATTAGTCTTATATTGGCTCTTTCGCGTTTCTTACATATTGCAAGAGATAATCAATTAAAGAAATATTGGGCTCCGTTTATATCTGATCCTTTAGAGAGACAATCTGAAATTAATGGTAAAACTGTGGTTATTTTTGGCCTAGGAGATATTGGTAATGCTATTGCTAAATTTTGTAAAAATTTTGAAATGAATGTTATTGGTATTAAAAGAGATACAAATATAAAATCAGAATATACTGATAAACTTTTACATACTAGTAAATTTCATGAAGCTGTAAAAGAAGCTGACTTTTTAGTAATAAGTAGTTCATTAAACGAAGAAACTAATCAGATCATTGATAAAAAAGTATTTAATAATATGAAAGAAACATCATATTTGATAAATGTTGCAAGAGGAGGATGTGTAAATGAGCAAGATTTAATTGAAGCATTAAATAATAATAAAATAAAAGGTGCAGCATTAGACCATTTATCTACAGAACCTCTTGATATAAATAATCCATTATGGGATTTTGAAAACGTAATAATTACCCCTCATACTGCAGGTGAAACTCCAAATTATGAAACTGTAATACCTGAAATTCTAATAGAAAATATTGAACATTTAAAAAATGATAACGACAATTTACTTCATAGAGTTGTATAAGTTATCGAAAGAATTTTTAGTTCCTTCATCTAGGAAATCTAAATCAGATCCGTAAGTAAAACATTCCGCGCCCTTAGATACAAATTCTTTTGCTACGTCTAAAGATCCTGCAAATAAACCAGGTATTTTATTATTATTTTTGCAAATATTGATAATCTCTTCCATTTTATCTTTTACCAATTGTGATTTGGGTGGAAAATTTGGTACTTCACCCATTGAAATTGCAAGATCAGAAGGACCAATCATTACCCCATCCCATCCATCAAGAGTACACATATCAGGTAAATTATTTAAACCCTGTAATGATTCAATTTGAGGAAAAAGAAGTTGTGTAGAATGAGCATTATTAAAATAATCTTCATATGAATGATAATTTTCCCTTAATCTCACTGGCCCCCAACTTCTATTGCCAAGTGGTTTATATCTGGCAGCATTAATGCAATTTTGCAAATCATTAATTGTATTAATCAAAGGAACTACTACAGCATCTGCACCAATATCGTATGCTTTGTTAATATCTGAAAAATTATTATTTGAAACTCTTATCCATATTTTTTTATCTGTGTATGTGTAAACTGTTTCAATAACAAAATTTGCAGTCTCCCAGGTAAAAGCTGAATGTTGAAAATCTAATAACATAAAATCAAATTTACCTTTTGCAAGGGAAATTATACTGTCTTTTGTG
>Ga0209445_1001776_pt1 | contig 11316 bp, 10 predicted proteins | sample MarorgKNORR_S2LV_4_FD_188223 | JGI IMG/M metagenome (GOLD analysis project Ga0209445, IMG submission 188223) | Marine microbial communities from the Southern Atlantic Ocean, analyzing organic carbon cycling - NADW_A/KNORR_S2/LV (SPAdes) (version 2) | ecosystem: Environmental > Aquatic > Marine >...
CTTTGTGGCTAAGGATAACTCGTTTAAAGAATATGCAACGGCAGTTTCTCAGTGTCTACTAGCGGGCGATCAAAATACGATGGAAGAACTAGAGGAATCTGAACTTCATCCGGATATTTCCGTCAATCAGGCACGTCAGGAGTTGATTTCTAAAATTGGTGAAAATATCTCTGTTCGCCGTTTCGATAAACTGAGATCTCCCGATGGCCTGGTAGCTGGTTATCTCCATGGGGGAAGAATCGGTGTGCTGGTCTCCATGAGTGAGTGCGATGTAGAGCTAGGCAAAGATATCGCGATGCATATTGCAGCCAGTCGTCCGATTTGTGTCACCGAGGATGATGTTCCTGAGGAAGTCATCGAAGCAGAGCGGTCAATATTTGTTGCGCAGGCCAAAGAGAGTGGTAAATCTGATGACATTGTTGCACGCATGGTCGACGGCAAGTTAAAAAAGTTTATGAAGGAGAATACCTTGCTCGGACAGGATTATGTAAAGGATCCAGATATAACAGTTGGCACTCTTATCGCCAGTGCTAACGCAAAGGTATGTGAGATGCTTCGCTATGAGGTCGGTGAAGGACTTGAAAAACGCGATGATGATTTCGTCGCCGAAGTGATAGCACAAGCTAACCGTGGATAAGAATACGTAGGGCAACAAGCCTACGGCAGACATCGTCCGGTAATTTCATCGGAATGATTGTGGCTTGGAAACAAGTTGTCTGTGATAGCCGGTGTCCCCTCAACCAGATAAGTGCAAATACCTTGACGGGCATCCGACGCTAGCTGGAATCACTGACGCAATGTCGATTTGGATGCGCATTTCGAGGTCGTTCAGTCGCACACCCCCCTGGCTAAATTAGTTGGGTTCCACCGAGGTTATAACCGGGTCTTCCACCTGCGTAATAGAATTATCGCACCGCCTTTGACATTGTTACCGAATTAAGTCGTAATGTGCTGAATTGCATAAAATATTCTAGAAGTTGAAATCGAGTCTGCTAACCCACTTAGACAGTATTAAAATATCGAGACGTACCGCAAGATGTACGCAGATTTCGAAGGACAGTAAGTGATGAAGGGAGAGAAACGATGATCGATGAAATCATAGTGGACACCAAAATTCGCATGACGAAGAGCATCGCTGCAGTCAAGGTTGAATTGGCTAAGATTCGTACTGGTCGGGCCACCCCAGCACTGCTCGACCATGTTGTGGTGAGTTACTATGGCAACGACGTGCCGCTTAATCAGGCAGCAACAATCAGTGTGTCTGATGCTCGCACCTTGTCAGTGCAGGCTTGGGAAAAAAGCATGGTACCAACAATAGAGAAGGCTATTCTGGAGTCGCAATTGGGACTAAATCCGGTTACAGCCGGCGAGGTTGTGCGTATTCCTATTCCGACGCTAACAGAGGAAAGGCGCCGGGAGATGAGTAAGCTGGTACGCAGTGAGGGAGAAAAAGGGAAGGTTGCCATTCGCAATATAAGGCGAGATGCAATAAGTCACGCCCGTGACCTGGTTAAAATTAAAGACATCAGTCAGGATGACGAAAAGAAGGGAGTAGAGCAGATACAATCGCGTACAGATGAGTATACCGCGGATATTGATGCACTGATTAAAGAGAAAGAAATTGACATCATGGAAGTTTAGTCAAGCAGAAGTCTGATTAGTTGCATTATCCTACCAAACATCTAGTCATATATTGTTGATCATATGCCAGGCGAAGATTTGTGTGAAGTGCCATACCACGTCGCGATCGTTATGGATGGGAACGGCCGTTGGGCACAACGAAAGAAGCAGCCCAGAATTTACGGCCACAAAAAGGGGGTTGAAGTACTACGCCGTATCATAGAATCCTGCGGAAAGCATGGCGTTTCAATACTGACTTTATTCGCTTTCAGCAGTGAAAACTGGCGTCGGCCACCTGCAGAAGTCATCGGACTTAAACGACTCCTGTTTTCTAGCCTTATGGCTGAAGCAGATAGTCTAGTGAGCAATGGCGTCCGACTTCGTGTTATCGGTGATTTGGACCCATTCGGGCCCGACGTCCTAAACTTAGTTCGACATACGGAACGTCGATCTGCTAATAACCACAAGCTCGAACTGGTCATTGCAGTGAATTATGGTGGTCGATGGGACATTGTCACTGCCTGTCGAAGGCTGGCTATGAAAGCAGCTGAAGGAAAACTATCTTCCGATGCTATTGACGAAAGGAGCGTCGCTGAGGCGCTCAGCACGTCGACACTACCTGACCCGGATTTATGCATCCGCACTGGCGGAGAATACCGAATTAGCAATTTTCTGCTTTGGCAACTCGCCTATACCGAACTGTATTTTACTGAAACTCTTTGGCCTGAATTTACCGAAGAGAATTTTATTGAGGCCCTAAATTGGTACGCCACGCGGCAAAGAAAATTTGGTAAGACTCAGGAACAGGTCAGGGTCTCCTGACTGATCGGTATTCAATGGGAGTCAGAAAAAGGACGATCTGACTCTAAGGGCGGATTGTTCTGGTGCACCTGACAGCATAGGACTGCCCTGCTGAGCTTATGGAATGAAAAAACGAATAGCAACAGCAACAGTGCTGGCAGCGCTCACAGTTACAGTTATCCTTTGGTTGCCAGGTGCCGTATTTACCGGATTTCTAGTAGCGATCAGTGCATTGGCTGCGTGGGAGTGGTGCCGATTGATTCCAAGTGGATCTTCCCGGGCAGTACGGGGTGGATATTCTGTTGCGGTACCTGTTCTTTTGCTTGGAAGTTCCTTGTATGAACCAAGTTGGGTACCGCTGACGATAGGCGCATCAGTGGTTTGGCTTGTGCTAAGTGTGAGTGTCTTGTTTCAGATGTATCGCCGATCTCAAGTCCAGATCCGTTCCGGCCTTCTTCTTGGTTTAATCCTGCTCGTGCCGGGCCCGGTTGCTTTGATTGCCATTCAGCAGAATCTGGAACAGGGCCGCTTACTGGTCTTGATGATCTGCGTTGTTGTGTGGGCGGCTGATACTTTTGCTTATGCGGTTGGCAAACGATTTGGGCACAAAAAACTGGCACCAACTATCAGTCCCGGGAAAACATTCGAGGGCACCCTGGGTGGTATAGTGGGTGCAATTGGAACGGGGATCATCTTCTTTTTAATCCTGATGGAAAACAATAAGGTTGGTGTCTTTGGATTTGGACTGTGGTGCTTAATCGTTGCTTCACTTGCTGTAATGGCAGTCATTGGCGATTTGGTGGAGAGTGCCGTAAAACGCTCAGCGTATCAGAAAGACAGTGGCACGCTTGTGCCTGGCCATGGTGGGGTTCTTGACCGGATTGATAGTCTGTTATGTGCGGCGCCAATATTTGGCAGTTGGGTGTTTTTGTGCGAAAAGGGCGCAACAGTAGCGTTGTAGTGAAATGGTCAAAAACGTCGCAATTCTAGGAGCAACAGGCTCTATCGGTACCAGCGCACTAGATGTTATCGCAAAACATCCTGATCGATTTGCCATCTGGGGTTTGACGAGTCATACGCGTCTAGAAAAGTGCTGCGCGTTGATTAAAAAATTCCAACCGAAGATGGTGGCGGTTTCTCCTGAGATGATGAGTGATGTGGCTGACTATCTGACGGGTGGTTTTGGTTCAGTCGCGTTGCTGGAAGGTGATCAAGGAATCAACACGATTGCAGCTGCTGAAGAGGTCGATATTGTTATTGCCGGAATTGCAGGTGCCGCGGGGTTCGCTTCGACGCTGTCTGCGATCAGAGCGGGAAAGAAAGTTTTGATTGCAAATAAAGAGCCACTGGTCATGCTCGGCGGATTGCTGCGAAAGCTAGTTGCAGACTCGGGTGCTCAGATAGTACCCATCGATAGTGAGCACAATGCAATATTCCAGTGTTTACCCAAAGCTGCCCAAATTGATTGTATGAGTGGTGAGATAGACATAGACCAGGGATTGCTGCGGTACGGTGTGCAAGGAATTCTCCTGACGGCATCTGGCGGTCCGTTTCTGAACACACCACTACAAGAAATGTCCGACATTACGCCCCAACAGGCCGCTGCCCATCCTAGATGGGCTATGGGGCGCAAGATTTCGATTGATTCTGCGACAATGATGAACAAAGGTCTTGAAATGATCGAGGCTTGCGCCCTTTTTGGTGTTGAGCCTCAGAACGTCGAAGTGGTTATTCACCCAGAAAGTATTATTCATTCCCTTGTGGAATACCTAGATGGGTCGCTAGTCGCTCAGTTAGCAAACCCTGATATGCGTGTGCCAATTGCTGCCGCTCTGGCCGATCCTGGGCGTATTCAATCGGGTGCCGAACGATTAGACCTAGTCCGGGCGGGACCACTTAATTTTCAAGAGCCTGATGACAGAAAATTTCCTTGTCTTGGGCTCGCTCGACAGGTTGCAGAGACGGGTGGCGCGGCACCGGTGATTCTGAATGCCGCCAACGAAGTCGCAGTAAATGCATTCTGTGGGGGTAGGCTACGATTTACCGATATACCTGATTTTATCCACTGCGCGCTTGACAATTTTAGCAATCAGGCAGCTGATGATGTGGGATCTATAATCCGTCTGGATCAACTGGTTCGTGAGACACTACAAAATAGGTTAGACACAGGAGCCATTTCATCGCAGCAGGTGGTCGCAGGATACTGATTATGGAGTTTGTTGAAAATGTGATCTGGTTCTTTGTTGCTGTATTCATCTTGGTTACATTTCATGAATTGGGACATTTTGGTGTTGCACGCCTTCTTGGCGTAGGCGTATCTAAATTTTCAGTCGGTTTCGGTAAGCCACTGTATTCGTATCGATCTCGGCGTTCCGGCACTGAATATGTGATCGGCGTATTACCTTTCGGCGGCTATGTAAAATTCATCGATGAACGAGAGGATGATGTGGATCCCCGAGATTTGCCTCATGCGTTCAACCGCCAAAACCTATGGGTCAGAACGGCTGTTGTCATCGCTGGACCGGGCGCTAATTTTGTATTAGCAATATTCCTTTACTGGCTAGTATTTGGGATAGGTGTTCCAGGTGTTGAGCCAGTAATCGGTTATGTTGAACCTGGGAGTTCAGCAGAAGCAGTTGGGCTACAACGTGGTGATCGGATAGTCCGCATTAACGGTAGAAAGGTTCGCAGTTGGGGTGAGCATCGTTACTACCTTTTGAACCAAGTTGAGGCTGGTGAAACGTTAACGTTCACTATTGTGACACGTACCGATGAGAACAAAACTGTTTCCATAGAATCGAGCAGTTTGAAGTCGGGCCCCATGAATCCCTTGGTTTTGGAAGAACAGATCGGAGTGCTCCCACGATTAGCGCCCATTGTCGGGACCCTGATTGCAGGGGAGGTTGCAGATATTGCAGGCATAAAAGTGAATGACCGGTTTATGTCGATAGAGGGTATGGACATCAATGGGTGGCGGGATGTGGTCAAAATTATATCGTCCATGCCGGAACAGTCGATCCGACTATCTGTGCTCAGAAATGGATCACTAAAAACGATTGTTGTGGTTCCGAAAGCGATACGTTCTTTGGATAGTGTTGTAGGTAGGATTGGTGTCGGACCTGCCAATCATGTCAATGTGGTGGTTCGACTGGGTGCTGGCGAGGCTATAAATCGTGCTGTAGAGGCTACCTGGCTTCTGAGCAAATTGACAGTTGGGATGATTATTCAGATGGTCCAAGGTAAGGAATCAACAAAAAACATTAGTGGCCCCTTGTCGATCGCAAAATATGCTGGTGCATCGGCAGAGTACGGCTTAACTTCTTTTCTGACGTTTTTGGCTATTTTGAGCATTAGCCTTGGTATTCTGAATCTATTGCCAATCCCTGTTTTGGACGGTGGGCACTTGGTCTATTTTCTTATCGAGGGTATAAAGGGTGGACCAGTTTCTGAAGCATTTATGTATAGGTCTCAACAGCTAGGTTTTGCCGTTCTAGCTGTACTGATCAGCTTTGCACTTTATAATGATGTACTCAATATTTTCAAATTCTAGACCTATGAAACTCGGCCTGATATGTAGAGCACTTTGTGTGACTGCACTGGTTATCCTCAGTGGACCTGTACAGGCACTTGATCCCTTTGAGCTCAAAGATATACGAGTTAAGGGTGCTCAAAGGATCGAGGTCGGAACGATCTTTAATTACCTCCCAGTCAAAGTCGGAGATGTAATAACCGACGAGATTGCCCGAGAATCAGTACGTGTTTTGTTTTCAACCGGATTCTTCAATGATGTTCAGCTCAAGCGGGAAGGGAATACGCTTATAGTTGTCGTCAGTGAGAGACCTTCGATCGCATCGATAGAGTACCTGGGGAACAAAGATATTCGAGATGAAGTGATTGAAGAGATCCTTCACTCAGTAGGATTTGTCGACGGTAAGGTATTCAGTCAACCAATGCTCGACAAACTATTGAAAACCCTGCGTGAAAGATATTTTGCGCGTGGCCGATACTCCGCCACTGTAGATTCGACCGTAACGCCATTAGATACGAGTAGAGTACGCATCCGACTACAGATCGACGAAGGCCGCGTGGCAAGAATAGAGAAGTTGAGGATCATTGGTAACAAAAGATTCAGTGATCGCGAGCTTTCCAGATTGCTTGAGCTCCGACAAGATTCCTTGCTAGGGTTTCTTTCATCAAAGAGAAACTATTCAATTGAAAAGTTGAATGCATCGTTGGACGCATTGACAAGTTTCTATTTGGACCGCGGGCATATCAATTTTGAGATAGATTCTCATGATGTCGCGATCAGTCAGAACAAGCAAGACATTTTCATAACCATATCGATAACCGAAGGCGAGCCTTACACATTTGGTAAGATCGCACTGGACGACACTCAACGGTATATAACTAAAGAAGATTTTAATAGGATTCGACCCCGTTCCGGGGCACCGTTTTCTCGTCGTCAGGTGTTGTCGGCAAGATCAGCTTTGGAGTCAAAACTTGCTGACATCGGTTTCGCATTTGGCAGTGTGAATGCAATGCCAGAAATAGACAACGAGCGTAAGCTTGTTGACTTCATGTTTGTTGTTGATCCCGGCCCCAAAGTTTACGTCAGGCAGGTCAATGTCCGCGGAAATCTGTCCACGCGAGATGAGGTTATCCGTCGGGAAATGCGACAGGTAGAGGGAGCTGTTTACTCTGCAAAAGATATTCGGCGATCCCGTGAGCGAATTCAGCGACTGGGGTACTTTGATGAGGTCAGGATAGAAACGCCTGCCGTACCGGGTACCCTTGACCAAGTCGACGTTGATGTTACTGTCCAAGAACGATCAACTGGTAGCTTCATGTTTGGGGTTGGATATGCTGGTGCTGATGGGGTCCTGCTACAGGCAGAGGTCATTCGGCAAAATCTTTTCGGCTCTGGCCGAGAACTGAAGTTCAAGATCAATCAATCTTCGGTTGAGCAGATGTACGAGGTCGCCTATACCAATCCTTACTTCACCAAAGAAGGTGTAAGTCTGGGCTATTTTGGCGAGTATGAAAATGTTGATACAGCCGAGACGACCAGTGCCGACTACAAGTCTAACAGTAGTGTATTCGGTGTGCGGACAAAGATACCTGTAACGGAGTTCAACGCTCTTAACTTAAGTGTTGGCTTTGAGCAACTAGAACTAGAAGGTACTACAACAACGCCAACTGAATACAGTTCATTTATCACTGACCACCCCGACAGTGGAAATCTAATTTTATCAGGCGGTGTCACAAAGGATACCAGAGACAGTATATTGTTTCCTCGGAAAGGGTATCTTCGACGGGCTCTGTTCTCGTTTACGGCGCCTGGCAGTGACCTAGAATATTATAAGCTGACCCTCCGTGGGCGGTGGTATAGGCCCTTAGGAGATAATTTGACTTTGAATATACGCGGTGTGGCTGGCTATGGAGATGGCTATGGTGATCTCGACAAACTGCCGTTTTTCAGAAATTATTATGCTGGAGGAACTGGGACGGTTCGAGGCTATGGCCCACGTTCTCTTGGTCCTAGGACAAGCGATAGTTCGGACGACCCCTTGGGAGGGAGCAAGAGGATAAACGCTACGACAGAACTGTATTTCCCGGTCCCTGGGCTGGACGATTCTAAAGATAAACGCCTCAGTGTTTTTGTCGATGCGGGGCAGGTCTACAGTTCTAGTCAGAATGTAGATCTTGCAGAACTACGTTACTCAGCCGGTATTACCTTCCACTGGTTTACCGCAGTCGGACCTATGTCACTATCGTACGCGATGCCGTTTAATGATGAATCGAGTGACGACATTAAAAAGCTTCAGTTCACTCTAGGGACCATGTTTCGGTAGCGAGGGCTAAGTTGATTCTAAGAGCGATCAAAATTATCACGCTGTGTTTGTCGGTTGTCGGCGCTGGGGTGTTTTCTTTACAGAGCAGCTTCGCGGACGGGCAACAACTCAAGATAGGGTTTGTCAATCCTGTCAAATTGCTGGAATTGTCCCCCCAGGGGGAAAGAGCTCTACGCTTGTTGGAAGAAGAGTTTCGGCCGAGAGATCAAGAGTTGATCGACCTTCGAGAGAAGGTTTTAGTACTAGAAGATGAGCTGGATAAAAATCGACTAGTCCTTCAGGCTTCTGAAATCAAGAAAAAGAAAAGAGCTATCGATAGTATTAAACGGAAACTGAAAAGAGATCAGCAAGAGGCCCGGGAAGACTACAATATTCGCCGAAACGAGGAGCTCGCCAAGTTGCAGCGACTTGTTCGCGAAATGATTGTTACAATTGCGAACGAAGAAGGGTTCGATTTAATAGTTGAACAGGCTGTTTATGTCAATAACAGAATAGACTTGACTGAACGGGTTTTACAGAGACTCCTGGAAGAATGACCCGCTCGTGTCGCCCTACTTAATCTAAAACAGAAATCGTTTCATTCGTTAGTGATTTATCTCTAAGAAAGTCGTAAATTCATTTGACCATACTAGATATCAACCGCATTCGGGAAATACTTCCCCACCGTTACCCGTTCCTGCTCATAGATAGAGTTACGCAGGTGGTTGATGGAAAAAGCTTGACAGCGGTTAAAAACGTGACAGCAAATGAGCCAATTTTCACCGGCCATTTCGAACATCGTCCAATATTCCCAGGTGTTTTGATGATCGAGTGTATCGCTCAGGCTTCTGCATTGCTGGCAAGTCTCATTCTGGATTCCACGGCAAACCGACAACGTCTTTATTTGTTTGCAGGAGTCGATCGAGCTCGGTTCAAGAAGATTGTTGAACCTGGTGATCAGATGTGCATAGAAGTCGAGCTAAAGAATCATAAACAACAGGTGTGGCGTTGCACTGGCATAATTTCAGTGGATGGTGTTCTGGCATGTAGTGCTGATATTCTTTTTACGCACAAGGACTTGCCGTGATCGACCAGCGTGCATCGGTAGCGCAAGGAGCGAGTATTGGCAAAAACGTTTCGATCGGTGCTTTTTCTATTATCGAGCAAGAGGTTGAGATTGGCGACGATACCTGGATTGGATCACATGTTGTCATTCGGAATGGAACCAAGATCGGTGCCAGTAACAAGATCTATCAATTTTCATCGATAGGGGAAGATCCACAGTTCGCGGCCTACAACGGGGAGGAAACCTCATTGGTCGTAGGTGATGGGAATGTTATCCGGGAGTATGTAACGCTTAACCGTGGTTCACCAGCCGGTACTGGTGTAACGCAAATCGGTAATAACAACTTTCTGATGGCCTATGTGCATATCGCGCATGATAGCCAGTTAGGGGATGACATTACCTTTGCTAACGGTGCTAGTCTTGCCGGGCATGTTGAGATAGGAGACTGTGCAATACTCGGTGGTTTCACACTTGTACACCAGTTTTGCCGGGTTGGGGCTCACGCCATTACTGGTATAGGCACCGTTTGTCTTAAGGATATACCCCCATTCCTGACGGTGTCTGGAAATCCAGCAAAACCCTATGGTATAAACAGCAAGGGACTGCGTCGACGCGGATTCGGAGAAGAGGTCATTTCAGCGATTAAATCTGGTTATCGCTGCCTTTACCGATCAAATTATGATTTACAGACCGCTATCGAGGAACTTCAGTCACTAGGTGCAACCCAAAAAGAAGTAGAACAACTTGCGTCATTCGTCATGGCCTCAGATCGCGGTATTGTTCGTTAGAATGCACTAGAGGGAGCGGTAACAATGCATGTCGCTGTGGTGGCCGGTGAAACGTCCGGGGATCAACTTGGTGGCGGTGTTCTGGCTTCGCTTCGCGGTCTGGTGGGAGATCTGAAGATCACCGGAGTTGGTGGGAACGCCATGGCGGCACAAGGTCTTAAGTCCCTACACGCGATGGAAGATATTTCCTTGATGGGGCTCGACGGCGTCTCCGAAAAGCTTTTAAGGGCTATTCGAATTCGTAGATCACTTTTCAATACGTTATTAGACGATCCACCTGACGTATTCCTAGGTATTGATATACCCGATTTCAATATCTCACTAGAAGAAAAATTGAAAGCTTACCAGATACCTACTGCGCATCTGGTAAGTCCTACGGTATGGGCATGGCGGTCGTACAGGATTCGGAAGATTAGAAGAGCCGTTGACCGAATGATGGTGTTGTTTCCTTTTGAGGAAACCTTTTATAGATCACACGGTGTATCGGCGAAATTTGTTGGTCATCCTGCGGCAGATGACATCGAACAGATCTCTAGGAAGCAAGCGCGGGAAAAGCTTGCTGGAGAAGGTGTGCAAGCTGATCGAACAACTATCGCTCTTTTGCCGGGAAGCAGACGATCGGAAATAGACTACCTGGGTAGACTGTTCCTAGACACTGCAGAACGGATTACACAAGCAAACTCCGAAATACAATTTATTCTGCCAGTTGCAAATACGTCGGTTGCCCAACAACTTCGAGATCTTGTCGATAGGTACAAAGGCGGCCCGAATGTCCTTTTGACAGAGGAGAATGCTAGGCTTGCGATTGCAGCAGCCGATGTAGGCCTCATCGCGTCTGGCACCGCCGCGCTTGAGGCTGCGCTCCTGGTTAGACCGATGGTCGTGGCGTATAAGGTCTCAGGGTTGTCATATCTACTGGCAAGGTTATTGGCTAAGGTGCGACATGTTTCGATGCCCAACCATCTTACTGAGGAGCCTATGGTAAAGGAATTTCTTCAGGGCGATGCCAACGTAGACAATCTGTACGGTGAAATTCAACGTGTGTTAACTGATCGACTTTACAGAGAAAAAATTGAACACGCTTTTCAGGGCCTTACAGGGATGCTCCGCAACAATGCGAGTGATACGATCGCGAAAGAGCTGGTTTATATGACAGGCTAGACCTGTGAACATTACGGACCTTAAGGGGGGCGTTGATGAGGTGGGCAGT
>Ga0209445_1001785_pt1 | contig 11282 bp, 8 predicted proteins | sample MarorgKNORR_S2LV_4_FD_188223 | JGI IMG/M metagenome (GOLD analysis project Ga0209445, IMG submission 188223) | Marine microbial communities from the Southern Atlantic Ocean, analyzing organic carbon cycling - NADW_A/KNORR_S2/LV (SPAdes) (version 2) | ecosystem: Environmental > Aquatic > Marine >...
AATTGAGTGTAGAGAGGCAGTTACCAGAAAAATTAAAAAACTTTACAATGCAGATATAGATTCTGAGAGAGTAATTATCATGCCAGGCGGAAAACCAACTATGTATTATGCAATAACATTATTTGGTGAACCGGGTGCAGAAATAATATATCCAGATCCAGGTTTTCCAATTTATGAATCAATGATTAATTATACTGGAGCAAAAGCAGTTCCAATTAATATGCTTGAGAATAAAGGTTTTTTAATTAATCCTGAAAAAATAATATCACTAATTAACAATAATACGCGTTTGTTAATATTAAATAATCCCAATAATCCAACAGGAGCCTTTACAGAAAAAAATAAAATAGATCAGTTAGCGGAAGGTTTAAAAAAATTTCCAAATGTTGTAATTTTGAGTGATGAAATTTATAGCAGACAAATTTTTGATGGAAAAAAAATGCCAACTTTTTTTGATTATCCCGACCTGTATGATCGATTAATTGTTCTCGATGGATGGAGCAAAGCTTATTCAATGACTGGCTGGCGACTAGGCTGGTCTGTATGGCCAGAAAAACTTATAGAGCAAATTATTAAGTTTTGTGTAAATAATCATTCTTGTGTTAATGCAGCAATTCAATACGGAGGTATTGCTGCCCTTGATGGGCCAGATGATTCCATAAACTTTATGATGGAAAAATTTACAAAAAGAAGAAAATTAATTTATGAGGGTTTAAATGATATTCAAGGAATTGAATGTACCATGCCAGGAGGTGGATTTTATGCTTTTCCAAAAGTAATAGGCACAGGAATGAATGGTAAAGATTTTGCAAAAAAATGTCTTCACGATGCTGGAGTGGCAATTGTCCCAGGTACAGCTTTTGGTAAAAAAGCTATAGATTATGTCAGATTTAGTTTTGCTGCTTCTGAAGACAATATTTCAAAAGCATTAGAAAATATTAAAAAAATGCTTAGCTAATTTATTAAGTATATTTTTTTTAATAAGCTTTTATAATTAACACAATAAAATGAATGACGCATTAAAACAGAAATTAACAGAAATTTTAAAAGATAGAATTTCTTTCTCTGAGGGTACTAGAGCAAATTATGCTAGAGGCGAAGATGCATATGAACCAGTTTTATCTAAAGCAGTAGTTTTTCCGGAAAATAATGAAGAAGTTTCAAAAATTTTAAAACTTTGTAATGAACACAAAGTTCCCGTAGTTCCATTTGGAACCGGAACATCATTAGAAGGCCAAGCAGTAGGTAATAAAAATGGAATTACGATTTCCCTTGAGAAAATGAACAAAGTTTTAAGTGTAAATGCTGCTGACTTTGATTGTAGAGTTCAAGCAAATGTTACGCGAAAACAATTAAATGAATATTTAAGGGAAGATGGAGTATTTTTTCCAATTGATCCAGGTGCAGATGCTGCACTAGGAGGTATGGCAGTATGTTCAGCTTCAGGTACTATGGCAGTAAAATATGGAACAATGAGAACAGTGGTATCAGGATTAACAGTTGTTTTGGCAAATGGTGATATAATTAAAACTGGAACAAGAGCAAAAAAATCTTCTGCAGGATATAATTTAACTAATTTATTTATTGGCTCAGAAGGAACTTTAGGAATTATTACCGAAGTACATTTAAGATTATCACCGATACCAGAAAGTATAATGAGCGCTGTCTGTCACTTCCCAGATTTAGAATCCGCTGTACTAACTGCACAGGAAGTAATCCAATATGGAATTCCGATTGCTAGAATTGAAATGTTAAATAAAGACCAAATGGAAATAAGCATTAAGTATTCTAAATTAGAAAATGCGGAACCTTTACCTACACTTTTTTTTGAATTTCATGGAAGTGAATCAGCTAATAAAGAAGCAATTAAAATTGTTGAAGAACTATCAAAAAATAATGCTGGAAGTAATTTTAAGTGGGCCAAGTCAATTGAAGAAAGAAACAAATTATGGAAAGCAAGACACGAAATATATTATGCAGTGAAGGCACAAGGTGAAAATGTAAAAATTTACGCAACTGATATATGTGTGCCTATTTCTAATTTAGTTGAATGTATTAAATTTTCCGAAAAAGAAATTCAACAACATGGTTTAAAAGCACCAATGGTAGGTCATGTCGGAGATGGTAATTTTCATGTAACAGTTATTTACGACCCCGCTAAAGAGGGAGAATATAAAATAATTAGAGACTTCAGCGATAAACTTATAGATAAAGCACTAGAATTAGAGGGAACAATAACTGGTGAACACGGAATTGGACTACAGAAAAAAAAATATTTATTAAAAGAACATCCTGATAATTTGCCCGTAATGAAATCTATTAAAAGAAGTATTGATCCTAATAATATTATGAATCCCGGCAAAGTATTCGATCTAAATTAAAAGATAAAAAGAAGTTAATTTATTTTCAATTATAGATTGTATTTTTTATTGATCTAAATCAATTTTTGTATTTTTAATCAAGATGAAATTAAATTGTAAAAGACTCTCACAATATAATGTGCTTAAATCGATTTAGTTAATTAACTAATAGAGGAGAAATAAATGATTAAAGAAAAAAAATCGTTGAAGGGAAAGATACCTTCAAGACGTAAGTTCTTTAAAGCTGCTGCTGCAACTGGTGTTGCTGCTGTAGCTGCATCATCTTTAGCTGCTCCAGCTGTTGCTGCTGATAGAGTTGAAATATCAATGGTAGCTACTTGGCCAAGAGATTTTCCTGGTTTAGGTACTGGTGCACAAAGATTTGCAGATCAATTAGGTGCAATGAGTGATGGGCGTATACAAGTTTCTTATTATGCATCTGGTGAAAGAGTAAAAGCATTTGACTCATTTGATGAAGTTGCTTCTGGTAACTCACAAATGTATCATGCTGCAGACTACTACTGGGTTAAAAAACACCCAGCTTTTGGATACTTTACAGCAAGTCCATTTGGTTTTACTTACTCAGAGTTTAACGCGTGGATTCACTTTGCTGGAGGACAAGAACTTTGGGATGAACTAACTGATGATTATGGAACTCAAAGTTTTATTTGTGGTAACACAGGTGTCCAAATGGGTGGTTGGTTTAATAAAAAAATTAGATCAGCTAATGACTTTAAAGGTTTAAAAATGCGTATGCCTGGATTAGGTGGACAAGTTCTTGGAAAACTTGGTGGTTCTCCAATTTCACTTCCTGGTGGACAAATTTATGAAAACCTTGTTTCAGGAGCAATTGATGCAACTGAATGGGTAGGTCCTTGGAATGATGAAGCTATGAAGTTCCATGAAGCTGCTAAATACTATTACTATCCTGGTATGCACGAGCCTGGTTCTGCATTAGCATGTGGTGTAAACAAATCATGGTTTACAAGCTTATCAAAATCAGATCAAACGCTAATTAAAACTGCGTGTGCTTGGGCAGATGAACTTACGATGGCTGAGTACAATGCTAAAAATGGTGCTGCATTAAAACGTCTAGTAAACGATCATGGTGTTAAACTTGAGAAATTTAATGATAAAGTTTATGACGCTTTTGCTAAAGGTGCTGGAGAAGTTTATGAAGAAGTTCAACAACATAGTGATCTTGCTAAAAGAGTGCATGCATCTTTTGTTAAAGGTCGCAAAGAGATTGGTGCTTGGACTAACTTGGCTGACTCACCATATATTCAACAAAGAAATAGAGCTTTAGGAATTTAATAATACTTAAAGTTAGAATAAAATTTGATATAAGGGCCCTTTATTAAGGGCCCTTTATTTTAGTGCGTTTTATTAAATAGAGTTTTTCATTTTATGGTTACAAAAAATAATTTATCAATATTAATTAGGATATTTAGTTATTCAATATTGGCAATTACTTTTGTTTTTTTAATCAATAATGTTTTAACAGTTTGGTTTGAATGGCCTGGGATTAAACAGTTATTTTCGCAATATGGTTTATTTGGATTTAAAAAATTAAGCAAACCTTTAGAAGAGTCAGTATTAACTTTTGCTTTTATACAATTATTTTTTTACTTTGTTTCAATAGGAATAGTAATTTTTTATGTTTTTAAATCTATTAACCAAACATTAGAATCTGATGCAGAAATTCTTACTAAATTTACAGCTTATATTATTAGATCTTCTTTCTGGGCTGTTTTAATAGTTGGAGCTGCAGATTTTTTAGTTTCATTTATGGTTGTTGAAAAATTAGTTGAACCAATTTTAGGTGAATTTTTAAAAGTTAAATTAGTTATTCCAGGTTTTAGAATTACGTTTGTTCATTTTCCTTTAATATTAATTTCATTTGTAATTGGATATTTTACAAGAACAGTAGGTTTTATTTGGCTAGCCGTTTTAGTAGTTGGTAGTGAATTTACAATTGTTCTGTCTAGATTTATATTTGAGTATGAACAGGCTTTTCAAGGAGATTTAGTTCGTTTTTGGTATTCCGCTCTTTATCTTTTTGCTAGCGCATATGCTTTAATGCATGAAGGCCATGTACGAGTTGATGTTTTATACACCGGGTTTACTGAGCGAAAAAAAGCTTGGACAAACTCTATAGGATCATTGGTATTAGGAATTCCGCTTTGTCTTATTGTTATATTTTTGGGAATGGTTAATAAAGCGAGTATTATTAATGGTCCAGTTCTTTCCTTTGAAATTACTCAGCAAGGTTCCAATGGATTATATTTGCTTTATTTAATGGCAATATATTTAGCTGTCTTTGCCGTAAGTATGTTAACCCAATTTACTAGTTATTTTATGAGCAGCAGTCATAAACTTTTGAAATATTAAATTATGGAACATTTTTTTTTAGCTCTACTTGTATTAATTATGATAGTAGCATTGGCATCAGGTTTCCCCGTTGCTTTTGCATTACCGGGTTCTGCTATTATTTCAATAGGTCTTGCAGCTTTTTTTGGTTATCTATTTGCTGGAGATGTGAGCGCTTATTTTGCAACCGATGGACCAATAGAATGGTTAATAGCAGGAATAACAAATTTCAGGAGTAATTATTGGGATGTCGAGACCGATACTTTAATTGCAATACCTTTGTTTATTTTTATGGGGATCATGTTGCAAAAATCTAAAATTGCAGAAGATCTTTTGGTAACCATGGGACAACTATTTGGTCCTATTCCTGGAGGATTAGGTATTTCAGTAATTTTTGTTGGGGCATTGCTTGCAGCTACAACAGGTATAGTTGGAGCAACAGTAATTGCAATGGGTCTAATCTCGCTGCCTACTATGTTGAATAATAAATATGATAAAAGTCTTGCGAGTGGAATTGTCTGTTCATCTGGAACACTTGGTCAAATAATACCTCCATCAATTGTTTTAATTATTATAGCCGATCAATTAGCTAGCGCTTCTGATGTTGCAAATACAATTAGACAGGCAGAATATAAATTACTTACTGGAGAGTTTAATATGCCTGGTGAGTTTAGAGTGGGATCTACAAGTGCTGGAGATATGTTTCTTGGAGCATTACTACCTGGATTGGTATTAGTTGGTTTGTATATGTTGTATATTTTTGTGTATGCAAGATTAAATCCAAAGGCAGCTCCACCTGTTCCATTTAAAGGTCAATTTGATTTTAAATTTTGGACAAAAGTTGTTATGGTAATAATTCCTCCACTTGCATTAATTTTTGCAGTTCTTGGGTCTATATTAATGGGTATAGCCACTGTAAATCAGGCTGGTTCTATTGGAGCGATAGGAGCAACTATAATGGCAGGTTATCGTCTTCATCAAGGTAAAAAAGATGCTTTTTATCCACTGATAATAACTATTATATCCTTAATTCCTATTTTTATAATTTCAAACAATTATAACTTAAACATTAAAGCTTTAGAAACTAGAAACTTTACTGCAATTCTTATAACAGGTTTTTTTACTATAATATTTTTAATTGGTATTGTATGGAGTTTTTGGAGAGCTTACAAAGTCGATAATGTTTTAAAAGAAGTTGTTACAGGAACTTGCGTAACTACATCGATGGTTTTTATAATTCTTCTAGGTGCAGCGATGTTAACTTCAGGTTTCAGAGCTTTTGGAGGTGAAGAATTAGTAAGAGGTTTTTTACAAGATTTACCAGGAGGATTTTGGACTCAGTTTATTGTTGTCATGGCAGTAATCTTTTTATTAGGTTTTTTCCTTGATTTTATAGAAATTGCTGTTGTTGTTGTTCCTATTATTGCACCAATATTGTTAGCTGAAACTGGAGCTAATGTTAGCGCAATCTGGTTAGGAGTAATGATTGGGGTTAATTTACAAACTTCTTTTTTAACTCCTCCATTTGGTTTTGCGTTGTTTTATTTAAAAGGAGTTGCGCCCAAGTTTGTTACAACTTTGAATATTTGGAAAGGCGTCGTTCCCTTCATAGTATTACAGCTTATAGGCCTAGGAATTGTAGGTTTTTATCCAACTTTGGTAAATTACTTGCCAGCGAGAACATACTTAACATCACACGTAGCTCCGCCTCCGATGAATCCTAAACTTCAAAATTGTTTACAAGAATATAAATTTGATATTTACAATAATGAAGAACAAAAAATCATAGCTGCTATTACAGGTTTTCAACAATTAGTTCCTTCCAATCTTCCTGGTGATAAATTGGATATTTTTGAGGAACATTTTGAAAATGCATTAGGAACTTTTGCCTTAGTTAAAAAGCTTCAAAAAACAGAGGAAGAATATAATTTATTTGCCGAAGACTACAGAGACTTCCACTTTAGCATGAGAAAAAAAGAGAAAAAAATTAGAAAAATAGATAAGAGAATAGAAAAATTAGAATCAGAAATTAGAAATTTAGATAAAGATAATGTGGATGAAAAAAATAAAATTGAGCTGAAGATCGAAGATTATAAACTAGAGATTAAAGAAGTAACTAAACAAATCCCAGATAATTGGCTATCTAGAAATAAAGAATTTGAAATTCTACTTAAAGCTAAAAATACTCAAACAAAAAGATATAGAAAAAATGTTGATCAAGCATATGATAATCTAGAGCAGATTGCTATGTTCATTAAGGATCATGAAAAGTTAAACGAACTTTCTCCAGAAATTAATAATATAAAGAAAAATATTAATAATGAGAATTATGAAAAATCAATTTCAATTATAGATAATCTATTTGATAAACTTGGAGAGATTTCTGGAACCGAAGAATTTGCTAATAGATTAGATGATTTATTATCTTTACTTGATAGCGAAGAAAAAGATATTAACAAGATTTCAGAAGCAAGCTCAGAAGCAATTATATTGTTTGATAAAGAAAAAAAGTGGAGAAAAGATGCAGAAGAAAATTTAATGCCAGAACTTGAGAAATATAATTTAGTTATAAAAGATAATATAGGTTTGAGACTTCAATCTCGTTTGACTAAAGATCAAGCAAAATTTGTTGCAAGGTGCAACTCTATTCACCGAGATATATCTTTAAATTTTTAATTTAAATAAATGGAAAAAAATATTTTACCGATCAAAAAAGCGGTTTTAATATTTTTTGTTTTTGCTACTGGTTATTTTATATCTTGCCTTTTAAGAGCTATTACTGCAACTTTATCACCATTATTAACTTCAGAATTTAATTTACTAGCTGGAGATCTGGGACTTTTAGCTGGAGGGTATTTTTTAGGATTTGCATCAATGCAAATACCTCTTGGATATTTACTTGACAAACATGGTCCAAAAAAAATTGTTTCTTCATTTTTATTGATTGCAATAATTGGAACTGCATCCTTTGCTCTAGCCCAAAGTTTTGCTGGTTTGCTAATATCAAGAATTTTAATTGGTGTTGGTGTTAGTGCATGTTTAATGGGTCCTTTAACTGGTTATAGGATTTGGTTTGCTGATGAATATCAGCAAAGAGGTAATTCATGGATGTTAATGATAGCTTCTACAGGATTTGTTTTTTCAACACTGCCAGTTCAAATTTTATTACCTATTATAGGATGGAGATGGATTTTTGGAGGAATAACTATTTTAATATTCCTTGTTATAATTTTAACTTTACTTTTTATTCCTCCGTGGAAAAAAGAAGAAGAAAATAATAACGAAAAAAATACTGGATCTTTATCAGATGTTTGGAAAAATAAATTTTTTAGAAGCACAATTCCCCTTGGATTATTTAACTATGGAGGAATCATGGCAGTTCAAACTTTATGGGCCGGTCCATGGATGATTAGGGTTGCAGGCTATGAACCTTTAGAGAGTGCAACGGGTCTTTTTTGGATAAATACGACTATGTTAATAGCATTTTTTGTTTGGGGTTATATTTTGCCTAAAATTAATAATTTAGGCATAGGTACAATGAAATTAATGAAACTTGGATTACCAATTAGCTATTTATCTTTGCTTGTCATTATTGTTTCAGGTGAAAATGCAGGAGCAATACATTTTATAATTTATATATTTACTTCAATTGTGTTAAGTCTTACTCAACCTGCGGTGGCTATGCGTTTTCCAGCTAGCTTAGCAGGTAAATCACTTACATCATTTAATTTACTTATTTTTTTGGGTACTTTTATAATGCAATGGGGAATTGGTTTAATTATTGATTTAAGCCAATTTTTTGGACATGGAGAAATTCCAAGTTTTCAAATATCTTTTTCTATTTATCTAGTGATTTGTGTGCTTTGTTATTTATATTTTATATTAAATAATAAAAATGAATGAAAAAAATGTATATTTTATCAATAATTGGTTTGGTAATTTTAATTTATTTAATTTCTACATTTATATTATTTAATTTTCAAAGAAGTTTATTATATCACCCAGTAGAAACTAATTATCAAGGTGATAAATTAACTGTTGAAATTCAAAAAGTTAAAGTAATTACAGATGACAATTTAGAGCTTTTAGCATGGTATCATAAGAAAGATATTAATAATTATAAAACTATTCTTTATCTTCATGGCAATGCAGGAGCATTGGAAAATAGAATTCATAAAATAAATCATTTTAATGATATGAATCTTAATTTCTTATTACTTGCGTGGAGAGGGTTTAGTGGAAATAAAGGCAAGCCAACTGAGCAAGGTTTTTATAAAGATGCGAGAAGTGCAATTAAGTGGTTAAAAGAAAAAGGTATTTTGGAAGAAAATATTATAATTTATGGAGAGTCGCTAGGCACAGGTGTAGCCACTGAAATTGCTCAAAATAAAAATTTTGCTGGTGTAATTTTAGAATCACCCTTCACTTCAATGGTAACTGCTGGTAAATCTAAATATCCAATATTTCCAATTAAGTTACTTCTCAAAGACAAATATGAAAGTGATAAGAAAATTAAAAATATAAAATCACCAATTTTAATTATGCACGGCGAGGTAGATAAAATAGTTCCATTTTGGATGGGAAAAAAAATGTTCGAATTAGCAAATGAACCTAAGTATTCATATTTTTCTAAATATGACGATCATATGATGGAATTTAATAAAGACTTAATTAACTCAATCAATTTGTTTATTAAAAGTTTAAATTAAGACACAATCTAAACAAATAGTTTACTCAATTTATTATTAAAAAATTTATGTGAGAAAATTATTAATTCTTGTATTTATTGTTTTAACTAGCAAAAATTCTTTTGCTGAACCTAATAACTTAGAAACTGAAGATTTTTTTTATATAGGAACAATGCAGTCTTATAATAATGATTTTACACTTTATTTTAAAACTAGAAATAAAGCTGTACTAGCTAGAGGTGAAGAATTTAATTATATTACTGATTATCCTCAAGATTTATATATTTACAATCACCATACTAAATCTGATGAGTCATTAATTTCTTATGATTGGTTCCCATCAAGAGCAAAACAAATTATAGAAAATTATGATTTTCCAGTATTTCCAGAGGACTTTGCATATTATTTATTAAACGATAACAATACTTTGATAATGGTTAGTGCCATAAAAAATATCAATGCTAATTTAGTTTTTGATATCTCAAAAAGAAATCTAAAAAGGTATGATAAAAAAAATAAATTAGAATTTATAATTTCATCAATTGCAAAGAAATGTGGTTATTTAAGTTTAGAGGAAAAATATAATTGCAATTATTATAAACCTTTAATTTCTAATAATTTAATTAATTAGTTGTAATAAAAGCTTCTGCAAATTGTTCAGCTTTAAAAATTTGTAAATCATCTTCTTTTTCACCTAAACCTAAAGCAATAATTGGTAATTTATATTTTTTTGCAACAGCAATTAAAATTCCACCTTTTGCAGTTCCATCTAGTTTGGTCATAATTAATCCTGTAATTGGAATTATCTTATTAAACTCTTCAACTTGATTAATTACATTTTGTCCAGAAGTTGCATCTAAAACTAACAATACTTCGTGAGGAGCATTTGGATCAATTTTTTTTGTTACATTTGCAATTTTTTTATATTCTTCCATTAAATTTTTTTTATTTTGTAATCTTCCCGCCGTGTCTATTAAGACATGTGTAAATTGTTTTTTTATAGCTTCGTCAACGGCTTTGTATGCAACAGATGCAGGATCAGAACCTTGTGGAGATTTGATAATTTCTACATCTATTTTTTTAGCCCAATTCTCTAATTGCTCAATTGCTGCAGCTCTAAAAGTATCTGATGCTGAAAAAATAACTTTATTACCATTAGATTTTAATATTTTTCCTATTTTTCCTATTGTAGTAGTTTTTCCAACTCCATTAACTCCTGAGACAAGAATAGCATTTAAATCAGTTTTATTTTTAAAAAAATTTTCATTTTCCAATGGAGACATTAAATCAATTATATAACTTTTAAGAATTGAGTTAATTTCATCAACAATACTTTTTTTTGGGTCAACCTTTTTTTGTGCAATTATATTTTTAATTTGTTCTGATGCTGAAACACCTACATCAGATTGAATTAAAAAATCTTCAATCTCATTTAGCGTCTTATCATCTATTTCTTTTTTTATAATTATTTCTCTTAGACCAGATGTAAAAGTAGATGCACTTTTTTTAAAGCCAATTTTAAATTTTTCAAAAATTCCCATTAAATTTTTATGTTGATTTGATTTATATTTGAAACAGGTCCACTCATTGAAATATTTTCAATTTCATCTATGAAAATTGATAGTTTTCCAAGCTCAAATTCTATTTCTGTTTTATTTTTTATTTTACCATTAATCTTTGCAGCATAAGCAGTTGCACAAGCTGCTGTTCCACAAGCTTTTGTTAGTCCAGCGCCTCTTTCCCATACTTTTGCTTTAATATGATTTTCATTAATTATTTTTGCTAAAGTAACGTTACATTTTTCAGGAAATAATTTATCGTTTTCAATTTCTGGTCCAATTTTTTCTAAATTAAAATCTTCTAT